>Ga0209402_10004351_pt1 | contig 12983 bp, 11 predicted proteins | sample ArcticOcean_MG_C_3_FD_187437 | JGI IMG/M metagenome (GOLD analysis project Ga0209402, IMG submission 187437) | Marine microbial communities from western Arctic Ocean - ArcticOcean_MG_CB8_126 (SPAdes) (version 2) | ecosystem: Environmental > Aquatic > Marine > Oceanic | place: Arctic Ocean... | reverse complement strand
GGCCGGACTCGCTTAACCGGGCAGCAACGGCACAGCCTGCGGAGCCCGCGCCGCTGACGATGTAATCAAAGACAGCGTCGTCTGCAAGCATGGCCAAACTGCCCTCCCCTCGTAACTGGTTTTCCGGGCGTTACCCTGTCCGCCAGTATCAAGCCTATCAACCGGCAGCGTGGATCAGGTGGCCGGCATGTGAAACCCCGGCGTCGAGAGGGAGAGGGCGATCTCTTCCTCGGTCATCTCTTCTTCAACAGCCTCGAATAGCGGAGACGACAGGTAGCGCTCGCCCGTATCGGGCAGCATGCAAAGAATAACCGACCCCGGCTCGGCTTTCTCGGCGATCTGCATGGCGATCGCAAACGTCGATCCGCCTGAAATACCGGTCAGGATACCTTCGCTCTGGGCGAGCTTTTTTGACCATTCGATGCCGAGGGGTCCAGGGATTGGAATTAATTCGTCGTAATGACCAGCGTCGATTAGCTCCTGCAGGACAAGGGGGATGAAGTCCGGTGTCCAGCCCTGAATTGGATGCGGCTCGAAGGCCGGATGAGAGGCCGCCGGAGACCCTTCGGAACTGCGTTCCTGCACCACGCCACTGCCGAGCAGTTGCGCATTGGCCGGCTCGGCTAGGATTATTTTGGTTTCGGGCCGTTCCTTGCGCAGTACCCGCGCCACGCCCGCCGCAGTGCCACCGGTGCCGTAACCGGTTACCCAGTAATCCAGCCTGTCGCCTTCAAAATCGGCGACTATTTCCCGCGCCGTGGTATTTTCGTGGACCAATGCGTTGTACTCAGTCTCGAATTGTCGGGCGAGATACCAGCCGTTTGCCGCGGCCAGTTCCACCGCCTTCTCGTACATGCCCAGGCCCTTCGCCGCCCTTGGCGTTAGCACCACCTTGGCGCCGAGGAAACGCATCAGCTTTCGGCGCTCGATCGAGAAACTGTCCGCCATCGTCACCACCAGCGGATAGCCCTTGGCCGCGCAGACCATCGCCAGCCCGATGCCGGTGTTGCCGCTGGTCGCTTCGATCACCGTTTGTCCCGGCTTCAACGCGCCGCTGCGCTCGGCCTCTTCGATGATACTGACCGCTAGCCGGTCCTTGACCGAGCCCGCCGGGTTGAAAAACTCTGCCTTCACGTAGAGGTGCACATTGTCCGGCGCCAGTTTGTTGATGCGGATGCATGGCGTATTTCCAATTGTGTCCAGAACGCTGTCGTACAGCTGCCCCCGGCCGCCGGTGGACCGGGAATTTGTCTTTGCATCATCCGTGTTCACGGCTGTCCCCCCATTAAAAAGTGCTAACTCCAGACCGCCGTTGAGCAACCGGGGCCTGGCTATACATAGAATAGCTGCGAATGGCTGATTGTACAGCACGGCGCGATTTCCGAAGATGGAATTCGTCTGCCTTGCTTGACCCGGCTGCGCTGGCTAATCTTAACTTTGGGCAGCGGCGCCAGGATTTTTTATTGGGGATGATGGTTATGAGCAAGAAAAAGGTTGTGGGCACGGGCGGGGAGCTGCTGATGCATCAGCTGGTGGCACAGGAAGTTGAGTACGCCTTCACCAACACGGGCAGCGCTGAGGCAGGTTTCTTTGACGCCTTTCTCACCGTTCCCGGCGTTCAGCCCATACTTCTGCTGGCCGAATCCCTGGTGCTGTCCGCCGCCGACGGTTATGCCAAAGCGGCGAAAAAGACAGCTTTCGTGAATGTGCATTTGGCGGCGGGGACGCGCCAGGGTTCGGGGCAGCTGCAGAATACTTATTTCGACGGCACGCCCATGGTGGTGACCGCCGCGCTGCGTGACAACGGCTCGTTCGGCGACCACAACACCCTGGGCGCCTCGGGCGGCTTTTCACAAATGGGCGCGGTCGAGGATATCACCAAGAACCGTTGGGAGGTCAATGATCCGCGCGGCGTCCCCATGGCGGTGCGCCGGGCCTTCAAGGAAGCCATGACGATGCCGACCGGCCCGGTTTATCTGGCCTTTTCCTCTCCCGCCCTGGACACTAAAGGGGTCGAGGGCACAATCCAGGCCGCGCGGGGGTTGGAGATGGCGCAGGTTCCGAACGGCGGCACCATCGAAAAAATTCACGACGCCCTGCTGAACGCCGAAAATCCCCTGATCGTTGCCGGGCCGGACGTTAAGACCGCAGGTGCACAGAACGAACTATTGGAGATGGTGGAGAATTATGCCCTGCCCGTGGCGGTCGGATTTTTCGATTACGGCGGCTTCCCTATGAAGCATCCCAACTATGTCGGCATGATCGACGCCATGTCCGACAAAAAATACGACGTTGTCTGTTGTATCGGCTATCGGCAGAACACCCGCGCCAGCGCGGAGGATGAGAAATTCAGCGATGCCGGCACCATTATCGGCATCGGCCAGGATCCCACGGTAATGGGCAATACCTTTGCCCTGGATATTGATGTCTTTGGCGACGTCAGGCACACGCTACGGGCATTGAATGGCCTGTGGAAGCCCGATCACGCGAATTTGGCGCATCTTCAGAAACGTAAAATGAGCTTGCTGGCGCAAAGCGAGGCCCGCGCGGCGGCGCAAGCGGGCGACGCCACCAAACTTTCCAAGGATAATCCCATCCACCCAACATATCTTGGCGATGCCATGGCCCGGAACCTGGCCGAGAATACCATGCTGGTCTCGGAAAACTTTCGCGCCTCTGACCATTTGATGCCGTTCGGCTATGGCGAAAAGGATTGGAGCCTGGTCCGCACCGCCGGTGGCAGCCTTGGCTATGGCTTGGGCGGCGCCATCGGTGCCCAGCTTGGCGCGCCGGACCGCCCGGTCGTCTTGAGCATCGGCGACGGCGGGGTGATGTATAGCGCGTCGGGCTTTTGGACCATGGCGCGCTACAGCCTGCCGATCCTGACGGTCGTCTGGAACAACATGAACTATCAGACCGTGCGCAGCAATTTCGCCGCCTGGGGCGGCAACATGAAAGCGCAGAACAAGTATCCGGAGACTTTTCTGGGCGATCCCGCGATCGACTTCGTCATGCTGGCGAAGGCGCAGGGGATTGGGGGCGAGCATGTACACGAGCCCGCCGAACTGGATGCCGCTTTGACGCGGGGCAAGGCCGCCCAGGCGGCGGGAGAGCCCTATCTGCTCGACGTCCACATCACCAATGTCGGGGCTGGGGCGGATTCTACTTGGTACAAGGCCCTGGCGATGCAGACATAGAGCACAATCAGGCTAAACCGGTGCGGTGCGGGCGAGAAACTCGATAACGGCATCGGCGAAGATGTCGTTGCGGTCGCCGGCAACCATATGGGCCGCATCCTTGACGCTGATGTATTCCGCGTGGGGGCATTGTTGCAGAAAACTTTGCGCGCCCTCCTCACTCAAGACATCCGATAGGCCGCCCCGGACCAGCAGCGTCGGCAGGGTAAGGGTGTCCGCGCAATCGTGCAGGCGCTGCCGGTACGCAGTGGTATTAGCGCCCTGAAATTGCCGGCGCGAGGGGTCCCAGTGCCAGCGGAATTTACCGTTGGCGGCGCGCCGGACATTCTTGGCCAGGCCGTCCAGTTTACGGGGGCGTGGCCGGTGCGGCTGGTAGTTGGCGATCGCCTCGGCGACTTCTTCCAGGCTGTCGAAACCGTCGGGCTTCTGGTTCATGAATTCCTGAATGCGGCGTGACCCCTCAGGCTCTATTCGCGGCGCCATGTCGACCAGGACCAGCGCTTTCGCGTCCAGCTTGCCTGTGCCGATAGCCAAAAGGCTAACGCCTCCGCCCATGGATGCGCCAACGAGTATCGGGTTTGGGGCGCCCAGCGCCTGAGTGACACAGCGCAGGTCCTCGACCATGAAATCCGGGCCATAGGCTTCAGGGTCCGCCCAGTCCGAATCCCCGTGACCGCGGGCATCGAAGGCCACGGCGTGATAACCGGAGCTTCCTAGAGTTTCCCCCGTGCCCTTCCAGGCGTGGCGCGTCTGGCCGCCACCATGCTGCAACACCACCAGCGGTCCGCTCGGATCGCCCCAGGTATCCCCGGCTATCCTGACCCCGCCCGCGCCTTCCCATTTATGCATTGGGTCCGGCGTTCCAGGCAAACGTTCCCCTGCGCTCATCCCGTCTCCATCCTTCGGTTGATTGTCGTTGATTTTTGGCGGGAGTTCCTAGTGGTCAAATTCTAACGGATGGTTCCCAACCGTGAGGATTGAAAGACCACCAGACTCTAAAGAATTGTGGTGCGCAAGACACCAAACCGAAGGACTCTTTTGTTTGGTTAGCACCACGAGTGCCTACTCCGCCGCCGTGACTTCCCTGTGAACAGCTTCTTCCAGGTGGAAGCCTTTATAGCCCTTGGCCACAATCTCGTCGCATTCCTCGCGGTAGGCACCAACACCGCCGATATAGGGCATGAACAGGCGCGGTTTGCCGGGGATATTCGCGCCCATATACCAAGAGTTGGCTTGCGGATACAGCGTCTGATGGGCAACGACGTTAACATGCTCGACCCATTCATCCTCGGCCTTCCGCTGGGGTTCGATGATATCGAGCCCGGCCGAACGCAGGTATTCCAGGCTGTCCACCACCCAGTCCACGTGCTGCTGCAGGGAAACCATCATGTTGGAAAGGACGGAGGGACTGCCGGGCCCGGTGATCATGAACATGTTCGGAAAACCTTCCGACATCAGCCCCAGGTAGGTCCGCGGGCCGGCCTCCCATTTCTCGCCCAAGGTGAGGCCACCGCGCCCCTGGATGTCCATTTTCAGCAAGGTGCCGGTCATGGCGTCAAAACCGGTAGCGAATATGATCGCGTCAAATTCAAAATGCTGCCCGCTGGTAACCAGGCCGGTCTCGGTAATCTCCTCGATCGGCGCGTCCTTGACATCGACCAGCGTCACATTGTCGCGGTTGAAGGTCTCAAAATAATTGGTATCCACGCAGATCCGCTTAGTGCCGATGGGGTAGTCTTTCGCCGCCAGCAGTTCCGCCACCTCCGGCTCATCGACGATAGCGCGGATCTTGTCGCGCACGAACGCGGCCGCCGTGTCGTTGGATTGCTGGCTAGTCGCCAAATCGTTGAAGGCCGCCATAAAATACGTGCCGCCGCCCTCCCAGCGCGCCTCATACACCTGCTCCCGTTCCTCTTCGGAAACAGCCAAGGCCGATACATCGTTAGGATTGGCCAGAACCCCATTTTTACTTTTGCGCGCTGCGTCGCGATAGGATTCATAATCAGATTTCCATTTATCCTCGTAATCAGGCGTCATTGCGCCATTGCGAGAGGGGATTGAATAGTTCGGCGTACGCTGGAACACGGTCAAATGGCCCACCTGCTCGGCGATCACGGGAATGGCCTGGATGGCCGAGGAGCCGGTGCCGATAATACCAACCCGCTGGCCTGATAAATCCACCTCTTCATGGGGCCAACTGCCGGTGTGGTAGGTCTTTCCCTTATATTTTTCCAGCCCCTTGAAATCCGGCATGCGGGTGGACGAAAGGCAGCCCGTCGCCATGACGAGAAATTTGGCGGAGACCCGGTCGCCACGGCTGGTCTCGACGTTCCAGCAGCGGCCCGTTTCGTTGAAATGTGCGGCTGTGACCTCGGTATTAAACTGTATATCGCGGCGCAGGTCGAAGTGATCGGCCACGTGATCGGCATAACGGAGGATCTCGGGTTGCGCGGAGAATTTCTCGCTCCATTGCCATTCCTGCTGCAATTCCTCGGAGAATGAGTACGAGTACTGCATGCTCTCCACATCGCAACGGGCGCCCGGATACCGGTTCCAATACCAAGTGCCGCCCACCCCACTCGCACCCTCGAACACTCGCGTCCGCATTCCCAGCGCCCGCAGTTTGTGCAGCAAGTAAAGACCCGAGAAACCGGCACCGACAACAACAACGTCAACTTCATCCGGGCTCAGCTTAGCCCGTTTGCCGGAACTTGATACCTGACTGGACACGTATGGACTCCTCGATCAGCATAATTCGTTATTGTGCCTGATCTTACTATCTAACTTTCGTTAACAATATAGCGAAAATCACACATCCCTTAAAATCGCACGTTGGATGATTATAATTTAATTACGAAACAACCCATACTTTTCGCAGGCCCGATAAAGTCTGGTTTTGTGGTTGAATTTGGCGCCTGGACACGGAAGGCCCCGGCCTGCAACCTGGGTCAGTAGCCCAGGGCGCAGCCGTCCTTGCGCGGATCCGAGCCGCCGATTAGGGTGCCGTTTTCCCAATCAATGGCGATAATTTGGCCGCCACCCCAGGGCATGTCCGGGCGGCCCACTTCGTGACCAAGGGCCGCCAATCCGGCCACGATATCGTCGCTGAGGCCCCGTTCCACATCCAGGCGGCCCGAGATATGGAAGACCCGGGGGCTATCCAGGGCCTCCTGGGGGTCCATGCCGAAATCGATCATATTGGTGAGCACGTGGGTGTGCCCAACCGGCTGGTAACCGCCGCCCATGACGCCATAGGAGTAGGCAACCTTGCCATCTTTCATGCACATGCCGGGAATGATCGTATGCAGGGGCCGTTTGCGCGGGGCAACATTGTTGGGATGGCCCGGTTCGACCCGAAATCCGGCGCCACGATTTTGCAGACACACGCCCGAACGGGGCGCCGTCAGGCCGGAGCCGAACGCCATATAAAGCGAGTTGATGAAGGAAATAGCGTTGCGGTCCTTATCCACCACGGTCAAATAAATCGTGTCGCGGTAGGCCGGGCCCGTCGCCTCCGGCGCCGAAACGGCGCGGTCGGGACTGATCGGGGCCCGCATTTCAGCTGCGAATTCCGCCGATAGCATATGTTCGACGGGAACGTCCGCATGGCGCTGGTCGGCGACATAACGGTCCCTCGCAGTATAGGCCATGCGCGAGGCCTCCGTCTCCAGATGCAGGCGCGCGACGCCGTGCGGGTCCAAGCCTGCCAGGTCGTAGCCGGCCAAGATGTTCAGCATAATCAGGGCGGTAATACCCTGGCCGTTTGGTGGAATTTGCAACATGGTATGGCCACGGTAATCGGTTGAAATGGGCTTGACGTACTCGCCGCGCATTTCCGCCAGATCATCAAGGGCGTGACAACCGCCCAGGCCGCTTAAATATGTCACAATATCCTCGGCCACCCAGCCTTCATAGAAACCGCTCCGCCCCGCCTTGGCAATCGTACGCAGGGTTTCCGCCAGTTCCGGCAGGCTCCATTTTTCGCCCGCTTTTGGCGCTTTCCCATCGGCCAGGTACTTTGCCGCCGACGATGCATCCGCCGACAGTTTTGCCTCGTTGCGTCCCCAATCCGTAGCAACGCGCGGCGTCACGGCCCAGCCGTCCTCGGCATAACCGATGGCGGGCTGCAAGGCCTGATCCAGGTCGATGGTGCCGTGATCGCGTAACAGCGTGTCCCAGGCATCGATGGCGCCAGGCACGGTTACCGAATGGGGCGATTGCACTTCGACGCTCGAGATCCCCTGTTGCAGCAAATGTTCGGCCGTCAAGGCCTTGGGCGCCCAGCCGGAGCCGTTGAAGCCGATGACCTCCGGTCCACCGCCTGGCGCCAGCAAGGCAAAGCAATCGCCGCCGATCCCCGTCGACATGGGCTCCACGACGCATTGCACGGCACACGCGGTGACGGCGGCATCGACCGCGTTACCGCCCCGGCGTAAAACATCTAGCGCCGCCAGCGTGCTGAGGGGGTGGGAAGTCGCCGCCATACCGTTGCTGGAATGGGCGGTGGAACGGCCAGGAAGTTGCAGATCACGCATAGCAAAACACCCTCTTATGGTCTTGGCCGCAGTCCGGATCAGCCAAAATTTTTCTTCATCAATGCCTGCAGATCAGCTTCCGGCCGGGCGCCCATGTGGGAAATGACCTCCGCCGCGCAAATGCCCGCCATGGCCGCACATTCGGGCAGGCCGCGCCCTTGGGACAATCCGGTCAGGAAACCAGCCGCGTAAAGATCGCCGGCGCCGGTGGTATCGATCACGTGATCGACCGGCCAGGCATCGACGACATGGGTTTCGTCACCGGCAACGATAACGGCCCCTTTTTCCGAACGGGTCAAGGCGGCAATCTCGCATTGGCCGCGGACCGCCTGCAGGGCGGTATCAAAGCTGTCGGTCTGATATAGCGAGGTAATCTCCTGCTCGTTGGCGAACAGAATATCCACGTGATGCTGCACCAGGTCCAAAAATTCGCCCCGGTGACGGTCGACGCAAAACCCATCAGATAGGCTTAAGGCAACTTTACGGCCCGCCGCCCTGGCCGCACCCATGGCTTTGATAAAGGCGACCTTGGCGCCGGGGGGGTCCCACAGATAGCCTTCCAAATAGGTGATGGCCGAGGCCGCGATCAGTTCTTCGTCAACGTCCTGTGGTCCCAGTTCGACGCAGGCGCCCAGAAAGGTGTTCATGGTGCGTTTGGCATCGGGCGTGACGATGATCAAACAGCGGGCGGTCGGCGGCCCCTCCGTCGCGGGCGCCGAATGAAAATCCACCCCTACGGCGCGAATGTCACGGGCAAATATATTTCCCAATTGATCGTCGCGCACCTTGCCGACAAAACAGACGCGGCAGCCCAAGGCCGCCACGCCGGCGACCGTGTTGGCGGCCGACCCGCCGGAACTTTCCGTACCCGTCCCCATGATCGCATAAAGTTGTTCGGCGCGGTCCGCGTCGATCAAGGTCATGCCTTCCTTGACCAGTCCATGTTCGACCAGAAAAGCATCCTCGGCCGGAACCAGAACATCGACAATCGCGTTGCCGATGCCAAGCACGTCATAACGAACGTCAACCATTACTGTTTCCCGCTATTGTGATGGTAGGCTGAGGCAGTATAGAAGGCACTTCGCGGGGCGCAAGCCGTGCAAGCGCATTTCAGCGGGAAGAAAGGGGAGAGCGCATGACCGAGTTGTGGCGCAAAACAGCGCGCGAAATGGTGGATTTGCTGGCCAAGGGCGAAGTGCGGCCTGCAGAAGCGGTGGATGCCGCGGCCCAGCGCGTCGAGGCGACCAATGGCGCGGTCAACGCCATGGTCACCCTGTGTGTCGAGCGGGCGCAGGCGGACGCCGCCCGAATGGAGAGCGCGGGCCATCCCGAAACGCCGGGGCCAGGTTATCTCTACGGCCTGCCCATATCGATCAAGGATTTAAATCATGTCGCCGGCGTGCGCTGCACGGAAGGCTCGCCGATATATGCGGACCGCATTTCCGCCGAATCCGATTTTCTAGTGCAGACCCTGGAAGCGAATGGCGCTATCGTCATTGGTAAATCGAATACCCCGGAATTCGGCGCCGGGGCCAATACGTTCAACGAGGTGTTCGGCTCTACCCGCAATCCGTGGGATACGAGGATGAACTGCGGCGGCTCCTCGGGTGGGGCGGCCGTCAATCTGGCAACCGGACAAACCTGGCTGGCCACGGGCAGCGACCTGGGCGGGTCATTGCGTATCCCCGGCGCTTTTTGCTCCATCGTCGGCTTTCGCCCCAGCCCCGGACGCTGTCCCCGGGGCACCTCGGCCTCGCTGAAGTTGTTCGACGACATGTCCGTGGTTGGCCCCATGGCGCGAAATGTAGGGGACGTCGCCCTGATGCTGGACGCTATGGTGGGCCAACACGCCCGTGACCCGATTTCGTTGCCAGTGCCGAACGAGGCCTTCCAAACTGCCGCACGGGCGGCGACGCCGCCCCGGCGGATCGGCTGGAGCGCCACCATGAACATCGCCCCAGTGGTGCCGGAAGTGGCGGAAATTTGCGCCGCCGCGGCGCAAACCTTCACCGCGCTCGGGACCAAGGTCGAGGAAGCCTGCCCAGATTTCAGCGGCGCCACGGAGATGTTTCATACCTTGCGCGGGATCAGCTTCGTCGCCGCGCATCGCGCCCACATGGCCGAACACCGCGAGCAGTTGAAGCCGGAAGTGATCTGGAACTATGAGCATGGCGCCGCCTTGTCAGCCCTGGATATGGCAGAGGCGAAACAGACCCGTGGGCGCATCCATGCCAACATGTGCAGCTTTTTCGAAACCTATGATCTATTGGTGACCCCGACCGTGATGACCCCGCCCTTTCCGGCGGAGATCCGTTATCTGGAAGAAGTTGAAGGTGTAAAGTTCGATAATTACGTGGATTGGCTAATGCACACCTTTGTTATCACGCCCACGGGTTGCCCCGCGGTTTCCTTGCCGTGCGGCTTTACCAAGGCTGGCCTGCCGGTTGGCTTGCAACTGGTTGCACCTCCTAGGGGGGAAGCAGCGTTGTTGTCCGCCGCCGCCGCGTTCGAAGCCAATTGCCGCCTGGAATGGCAGACGCCGATCGATCCGCGGGTGAAATGATGCCCGGGTTTCGGCGTAATGATGTTCCGCCCTTCAATTTGCGACAGGACTGCTTACACCATTGGGCAATACGAATGTCCAAGATAGAGGTCTAATCATGCTGCTGCGCGCCTTCTCTCTAACTCTGGGGCAGATCGCCGACCCGGTCTTTCGCCGCGTCCTCATCAAAAGCATTGTGTTCACCCTGCTTCTATTTGTCGGTTTGACCCTGGTGTTTTATTGGGCCGTTCCAGAGGTGAAGGTTTTTGAATCGGATTGGCTACAATGGCTGAACGGGGTCATTGAAGTGGGCAGTGGACTGGCGTTTTTCGCGCTTCTGGTGCTGACATTTTTTGCCACGGCAACCCTGATTGGCGGCATTTTTCTGGATGATATTGCCGAAGCGGTGGAAAAACGTCATTATTCAGGCGATCCGCCCGGACATTCGGCCGAATTTTCCATGACATTCGCCGTCTCCCTGCGGTTTATCGGTATCACGGTATTACTGAATATCCTGGCGCTGCCGCTATATTTGGTCGCATTGTTGTTTCCACCGCTTTTTGCTTGTATTTTTTATGGCTTGAATGGTTATCTTCTGGGCCGGGAATATTTCGAGCTTGTAAGTTTGCGGCATCAGGACGCAAAGGCGGCCCGGCAGTTTCGCAAAGCGAACCGAACCAAGGTTTTTCTGACTGGTGTTATCATCGCATTCTTTATTACCTTACCTATAATTAATCTTGTTGCACCTATTCTGGCGACCGCGTTCATGCTGCACATCTTCAAGGCATTGCAGACCGCGCCGACAACTGAAATAGTGCCCTAATCCGGGCGTATTGGTGTACGCCCTCGGGATTTAGAACGTTAGAAACAGGAAGCAGACCATGGCCAACGAAGATGGAAACTCCCAAGGTACATCGGCATTTCGGCCCGAGATTACCCGCCGTCTGCCCGAATTTCCCGCCAGTCCCATGCGAAGCAGCCAATTTTCGGGCACGGGTCAAAGCGGTAAAAAATTGATCGTTGGCCAGGATATCGTGCTGAATGGCCAGATTACCGCCTGCGAGCAATTGGTGGTAGAAGGCCGTGTTGAAGCGGCTTTGGAAGACTCCCAATCAATCGAAATCTCGGAAACCGGGTATTTCAAGGGCTCCGCGGTGATCGAGGAGGCCGTTATCAGTGGCCGGTTCGAAGGCAATCTGACCGTTCGCGGTGAATTGACCGTTAAATCCAGAGGCCGGATCGAGGGCGAGGTCCGCTATGGCAAATTGTGCGTTGAATCGGGTGGGCAGATCATAGGCACCCTCGAGGCACTGCCAGCTGGGGGCGGGATCTCCGCCAGAACAGTTGAGGGTAATTGACAATCCGGTCTTGGACGGCATCGATAGCGCCTGTTTGCGGATTGCTAGCAAGCCTGTGGCTAACGGCCTGTGGTACTGATCCGGCCAGGGACCAGACGCGATCTATCGAGCCGGAAATACAGCCATTGGCCATGGCGGCCCCTATCACCGGCGATCGAGACGACACCGAAAGGCCCTATGCGGCGCCCCAAGGCCAACTGGCATCGATTGATGGCTCGGGCTTAAACCGGGCTGAAATTTTTTCCCACTCAGAACGGCCCGCGACGTCGCTCGCAGCGCCCGCCCAGACGGTGCGGCGGTCCGTTCCTGATTTGCAGAATTTGCTCGGCATGGACCGGGACGGATTGCGGGCGTTGTTGGGCAAACCCACCTTGCGGCGCAGCGAGCCGCCGGCGGAGGTTTGGCAATACATCGCGGCCCAATGTATCCTGCACGTCTATTTCTACGGCGACGCCACCAATAGCCGCCATCTTGTTGCCCATGTTGATGCCATTCCCCGCGATCGGCAGGGCGTCGGCGATACGAGGCCCGACGTACCTTTTCAACAAGACTGTTTCGGCCGCGTACTGCGCGCCACCACGGCCCAAAACAAGGCGGGCTAGTCGTCCAAGCTGCGGGCCTCATCGATCAGCATGATGGGGATGCCTTCGCGAATGGGATAGGCCAGGCGGGCCTGCTCGCTGATCAACTCCTGCGCCTCGCGGTCATAGCGTAGAGGTCCCTTGGTCAAGGGGCAGACCAGGATTTCCAGCAATTTTGGATCGACGCTATCTGCTGCCGGCTCGTCGCCGCGGCTCTCGGGGCTCTCGTCACTCATAGCCTACCAGCCTCTCTTGATCAGTGAATTTGGTGATCATCGTCGTCCTGGTCCTCGCCGCCGCCAGCTCGTTGCAATAACGCCATTTCAACCAGGGCCGTCAGTATCCGGCTGCGTTCGAACAGGTCCGGGGCCTCGAGCAACGCTTGTTTCTCGGCGGGACCAAAGGGGCAAATCATCGCCAGGGAGGTGATCAGGGGACCGATCTCGGCTCTGGCAATGCTTTCCCATTCGGCCGGTATCTGCGCCATTTCCAAATAGGCCTGCAAGGCGGTCAGCAATCTATTCCGGTCGACCCCGGGGGCTTCATCCTCGGCCCAGCGGTCGGCGGCAAAGCGGTCCCAATCCGCGACCGCCTGGCGGTAACGGGTCGTCACCGCTAGTTCCTCGATAACGGCAAAACGCGATAGCCCCGTCAGGGTTATATGAAACCGGTTGTCCGGCGTTTCTTCAAAAGAGGTGATGCGCCCCGCGCCGCCGATATCATAAATCGGCGGAATTGCACTGCCTTCGGCCTTGTTCAAGAGCTGGATC
>Ga0209402_10004348_pt1 | contig 12984 bp, 27 predicted proteins | sample ArcticOcean_MG_C_3_FD_187437 | JGI IMG/M metagenome (GOLD analysis project Ga0209402, IMG submission 187437) | Marine microbial communities from western Arctic Ocean - ArcticOcean_MG_CB8_126 (SPAdes) (version 2) | ecosystem: Environmental > Aquatic > Marine > Oceanic | place: Arctic Ocean... | reverse complement strand
ATCTCTAGAAATGACTATATCCCCATACGTCTACATAACCTTCACGCCCATAAGACTGAACCCATCCCCACTTATCCATTTTCTTACGGTCATTTTCACAAACACCCGCACCAGTTCCCCAACAGTCCCATCCGGCACTATCAGGTTCTGTGATATCTTCTCCATAATAAAAAGACGTTAACATATTAACACCAGCGTGATAATTTGCTTCGTCTTTCAATACTAGTTTGTCTACCTTTTTAGTGCTAGGTTTATAGCCCGATTCCATACCATCCAGTATGCCACTATTCATTACGTTATCAAAAACGCCATCTTCTATGTCTTCAAACATTTGTCATTCTCCACCATTCGTGAGACTAGCTCACTGAAATTGATTTTGGGTTCCCACCCAAGTTTGTCTTTAATTTTACTAGCATCACCGCAAAGATAATCTACTTCAGCAGGACGATAGAATTTAGGGTCTATAACCACATAAGGCTTCCAGTCATCTATTCCTATGCACTTAAACGCTTCATCAAGGAACTTTCGTATGCTATACGTCTTTCCCGTAGCAACAACATAATCATCTGCCACATCATGCTCCAACATCAGAGCCATAGCTTGCACATAGTCTTCTGCATGGCCCCAGTCTCTCTCTGCATCAAGATTTCCAAGTCGAAGCTTAGGAAACAAACCAATATAATAACATATTATGTTATCTTCATCGAATTCATAGGGACTAAAATCTCCATGATATTCACATGCTTCACTACTTTCATCACACCATTTATCAAATTCACCTATCCACTTGGTTATCTTTCGCGTGACGAATTCTTCACCTCGCCTCTCACTCTCATGATTAAAGAGAATGCCAGAACAAGCATGAATGCCGTAAGACTCACGATACAAGCGAACATAGTTATGAGCGCAAAGTTTAGCAATACCGTAAGGCGACTGGGGTAAGAAAGACGTATCCTCATCCTGATAATAATCTCCAGACTGTTCTTTTATCTGTTTAAGAGAATTAGTTTCTGGATATACATCATATGACTTACCAAACATCTCGCTTGAGCTTGCCTGATAAAATTTTGTGTGAAGGGAAAGTATTCTTATACACTCTAGTATATTAAGACATCCCTTGCCTGTAACATCCATGTCTATACTGGGCTGATTAAACGAGGTTCCCACGTGGGACTGGGCAGCTAGGTTATATATATAGTCTGGCTTATGTTTCTGTATGAGGTACATCATGGAACTCATGTCAGCTACGTCACCTGTCTCCAACACAAGGCGTGGATTAGGTAAGACAGCTTGGAGACGCGAATGGTCAGGCGTACCACTTCTTCTTGTTACTCCTATTATATTATACCCTTTTTGGAGTAAATGTTCGGTTAAGTAGCTTCCATCCTGTCCCGCTACGCCCGTTATCATTACTGTCTTATTCTTCATAGTATTGTCCTAATAGTTCCTTTGTTACCACAGTGATATCCTTAGTGTCCACACATTTGTCAAACAGTTCTTTAGCATAATCGCGCATATCCAATACCTCATTAGGATACATACTACCACCTTTATCGTAGAATATATAATCCTTTGGACGGGTGTTTAAGGATTTGTCTATATATTCCGACATTTCTTTCCCACCTTCTAAATCGTCAAAAGAACAATCCATTCCACTAGTGATTCCATAAGAATCTGAATCTGGTTCGTTCGGCAGATTTGTCTTTGCTTCTACAAAACAGTAATAACCCAAATGTTTCCGTTTAAGCAGAGAAGGGTCTTCGAATACTTTAAAATCCCCTACAAGCTGACTCCTATCGAATCTCCCATCTTCTATCAATTTGGAAACTAATCCCAATACCATACAGTGTATAAGTTGTTTAAGTGTCATATTAAAACATCCCCAATAAAACGCTATCACCATCTTGGTCAATACCCACACACAACTCGCCCTTACCTTTGGGAAAATTAGATGCTGTGTTATATTTTCTCCATATGTAACTATCACGATTTAATTCTGCGGTTCTTACAACCGGTATTCCCGATATACTAAAGCTACCGGTCAGGTTTCCCCACCCCTCTATATTAGAGTCTTCTCCCATATATATAGCATTAAGTCTAGGATTATCCATTCCCGGTTCCCCATAGTTACACCCATTCCTACGCATAACCGTTTTCATTAGGGACACCAATCGCTTAGTGAATACTCCCGCTGTAGCATCTTGGTCATACACTACGACATTATTGTTCCAAGCCCTATTATATTGCTCTTCTAATACCGTACTCTCTTCCACACATGAGTCTACCATTTCATCAAGATTCATTTTGCTTATTCCTTCCATTGTCTTCTTTTACAGTTTCGTGATTTAAAAAGGGCTGGTCCACAATGCCATCTTCATACTGATGATATTGGGTCAGCCTACCCTTTTCCTTTTCCATAGCAAGTCGCCGTTTCTCCATCTCTATACCCAACGCATATCTTTTAGAAGGGTTAGTTAGGAGTTCTTTCATCCAAGAGGTGAACGATTCCTTACTCTTGTCTATATCATTATATCGGTCGGCTCTCGTAGCTTTCATACTATTCAACAGCCGATTCTTCTTATCCTGTAGGTCTATGAACTGTTTAGATGTCTGACTCTTAGATGCGGCTAAAACCGATATCTGCTGATTCATTTGGAACAGGAGATTCTTGTCGCACCCATCGGGCGAATCCTGGTCTCTGGGTTTGGCACTTTCTAGGGCGATATCCACTTCTAACTGTTTCATCATCTTCTCTGCCCCATACTGGTCTGTCAGATTGCGGTCCATCAGTATCTCATACTTAATGGTATCTATTATCTGAAGTTCTTCCGTGGCAACTACGTCGCCCTTAAACTGGGTGAAGATTTGAACCCAGTGGTGCTTAAAGACTTTTAGTTCATCTTTATCAAACTGTTTCTTTAGTATGGGCCAAAATTCCCTATCTGTTATGTCTGGCACATGTATGCCACCTGTCATATCGTTTTCTGACAGATTTGTTACCATGTCCAGGTCTTCTTCAATATAGTTCTGGATAGATACGGGTCGCCTATTAAGCGCCTTTGCAATTGTTACATAGTCCATATGTTTCACATTGTCAATAATATATTTCTTTTCGTCATTCTTTAGTCTGCCGGTTTTAAGGCCCATAGCCATTGTCCTCTAATATCTGTTTAAGTACGCCCATTACATATTCTCTCCTGGGCTTTGGTATATTTATTCCCTCTTTCATCTTCAAATATTCTATGCGGAGTTCAGAAGGAAGAAATTTATCAATACATTGGGCGACCTGTTTATAGTACAGCACATTCTCTGAGTCAGATGGGCGTCGCATGTTGGATTCATGTTCGTCGCGGATTCTATCTATAGTTATGGCCTCAAAGATGCGTTTTTGGGATAGGTAGCGCTCATTCCACTCGGCACGTTCCTGTTTGGATGAATCTATTCCTGGCTCTTGCTTATAGTACAGGTTGTTGCGTTTGAAATTCTTGAGGCGATTTGAGACATGAGTTGTTAGGAAGTTTTCTAGGGGGTGGTTTCCATTGTACTTATCAAGAGCTTGCCACGCAAGCACATAGGCTTCTTGATATATGTCATCTTCATCGTGGATATCGAATCGGTATTTCATCTTAAAGCGATTGGCGATATTATCTAGAAGGGCGAGGACTTGTTCCTCGGTGTGGTTAGGGGGAATTTTCATATATTTTCCACCTTCTAGGATTTGATATGGGCAGGTCTTTTGGACGTAACCCCAATAACTGTATGCTATAGTGAATGGGTCTGGGCTTAACTCTGTATAGTATCTTGTGGAACCCATATTTCTCTATCGTATCTGATAGGGGTTCTCGATTATATGAATGCTCACATAGATTAGAAGAGGACCAATGGGGGATTATTTTATTCTTCTTAGTCATGGTCCACCTCAGACGGAGCTGGCTCCGACATAGCTTTCTTATGTAAGAGGGAAGCGATAGCTTCCTTATCTTCGGGGTCTTCTATTTCTAGTTCTGCTTTGACCTTTTCATCTAGGTCTTTACTCGCTACCGCTTTTAATACGGAACTTACGGGCTGTGCTTTATCTTGTTCTGTCATAATATGTTTCCTTATGTTTCTAAAGTTAGGGGAGGGGTCATAAATTTATTTATGTAAGCCCTACACTAACATAATACACTATTTTCTCCTACTTTTACACACTTATTAGTACCATTTTGTACATAATGGGGGCTTTTGCTTCATTGATATGGGGGGTTTAGGATGTACTTATTGTTTATTTTTGCCGCATCCTTATACTTTATGAGGTTTTGTTACTTGTATTGTTTTATGTTACCTTATGGTGCTGGTTTTGGTTAGACGTTTTGTGTTGGGATGTCGATGTCGTGAGTGGACCACCCGCCGTAATCTAGGCAAGATACGGGGTTTATTCACAGAACGAAAAAACCCACCCTGCCAGCGCTGTAGCATGTTTCATGCCAAGAATTAACCATTATAAAGTTTTGACCAGTCAAAAAGGACCATTGTGTATCCTATCAAATGTACACACCATATGTACTGCTTTTCAAATAGGACAATGACCTCCGCTGTACAGGTTAAGATAGGTAAGCAATTCGAGAGAGAATTCCAAAAGAAAGCGGAAAGTTTTAACCTCATACATACCAACGACTTACGACCAATATGGGAATAAATCTTTATTTTTGAGCGTAGGTAATCATCCCTAGTTTTCACGTTTTGGACTAATCAAAACCGTAGCATAATGATACACCAGAAACTTTAACTCTAATGATATCAACGACTTAGGGATTCTAGTGAACAAGAAAGCTCAATCACTATAGGGTAGAGAGACCACAACAATAACAAAAAAGGAAACGCGACAATGAAAAACATTCAACCAATTATCTCACTTGTCAATCATGACGGTCGCCTGATTTACTCAATCATCTTCGCGGATAACACAATCAAGTATGCTGCGAATCGCAAGCGTGCCGAACAAGTCGCGTCAATCTATCAACCCGTCCACACAGCGTAACACACACACACACACACAACACCCGTTCTCGAAAGGAACACACAATGATTACTATCCTGAAACCTATCGTCGGCCAGTCAATGTCTTTCCCCTACAATTCGCAACTGCGAAATGGCGAGGTTGTCAAGGTTGACACAAACAAGAAAACCGGTCGCCCATACTTCACTATGCGAATGAGTGACGGTCAACACCGCACCTTCGACCATAAGAAGGCCGATGATGAATGGATGCGAAATACATAGTCAGGACAATCCTATGACCAGCGGGATAAATGCTGGTAGGGAATGGATTTCAGGAAACCGTTGAACCCTACAACATAAACGGTCCCAGCCAATACAACTCTAACACTAGGATACACAATGTCACTATCAACCAACATGACCATGCTACGATGCGAACGTAAGAAAACCAATAATGTCCACATCGGTGAAGGGCAGATGATGGCAACGCTCATATCAATGTGCTTCACAATGGGATGGGAACCTTCACTATACACTGGTATAGGGCAGTACATGATTGATTGCGATACCGTAGTCATTAGTGGTACAGACCTAGCGAGTGTGTACCACCGCACAGTTGAACACTATAACCGCGTTAATCTGGAAGGGTAATCATGATTACAGAAATAAAAAGACTGGCAAAATTACAAGGCACAACCGCGTACTACTGGAGTCCGGTATCAGTCACCGTCTGTACACTAAAGGGTAATCTGCTATATGAGGGCACACCTGAACAGACATTATCCCTTTTAACTAAAGTACAAGCCGCAAGCGGGAACGTATAACCTAATCAGGCCGAGTGAGGCCGCACACCGAAAGAGAAGAAAATGACTGAGAGAATCGAAAACAGATACGAGAATCAGGTACTGGCAAAATGTCGAATAAATAGCTGGAAATTTAGTTTACAGCATGATAAACTTGGTAACAGTAGTGAACAGTGGTACTGTGTTAATATGGATGGTGGGATTAATGTGGAAACTCAGACATGTGAACAAATGTGGGGTTTGTTGTGCGGATTTGGAAACCCCCTAACTTAACAGAAAAAACGCCGTAAGTCGTTGATACCAAAGGGGTTACAGCGTCGGCGGCGGCCCCGTGAACGTAAGTCGTTTGATAGTAAGGACTTACGACGAAAAATCTGGTAAGATAGGTAAAGTAGCAATTCGCTGTACATCGGCTAACATGTACAAATGACGAGATATGTACAAACGGCGAGATATGCACGTAATTTAAATTCCTGATTATTTTATAATTTTTTACCGAATTGTGTTGACTTTTATCCGTATATCGACGATACTTTAAATATACAGTTTACTTGATTTTGAAAAGGAAAAATGAGATGACAAAAAACATTTACAGCGACGTTGAATTGGCTGACGTTGACACTTCTGACGCTCCTGACTTCTGCGATGCTTACGTGGAATCGGCTTGCGTGAACGGTCGTCAAATGACCGATGTGGAACTGGAAAACCTGAACGAAGATTACGCATTGAGAGGCGAATTGGTGTACGCAAATGTACATGATTTTCTTTGTGGGGATTTTTAGGAAAATAACCTAAATTCCCTTGACACGTTCTGACGATGCTTTATAATGCAATAGTTGAATCTAACTGTTCCTTGTTTTTTGAAAAGGCTTTCAGACATGAAAAATAACCAAACCGCGATTGAATCTCAAATCATCACCGCAGACGCTGTTCAAGAGTTGAACGAATTTCACGACAAACTCGACCGGGAGCAAGAAATCGAAGACGTGATTGAAGACCACGAAGCGGCTGGCGGCGATTTCCCCCCGCAAGGTTGGGATTCGGTCGAAACGTCGATTGAAGATTTCATGGACACCCGTGAAGACGATGCCTGTTACGATGACGGTTGGGCAGAAGCCGAAGCCGATGCCTATCACTCACAATGGGACTAGGGGTTTCCCCTAGTTTTAACTTGTTCACTGTTTTTTTAAATTAGAAGGAGAAAGCATGGGTAGTTCTAAAATCGAATTCTTTGACTTACGAACAGATGAACCAATTACCACTGGTGATTATTTTGTTATGCGTGACGGTTCTGTATGGCGTGATAACTATGCGGAATTTGAATCTCAAGAAAAACAAGTGACCATCTGTGACTTTATTGAAGAATGCCTAAACGTCGGTTGGAAAATAAAAGGGAAAATATGATTACTTTTGATATTGATGAAATTATGGCCGCATGTGAATCTTATGATTACTTGGGGTTTTGTACAGCATGTGGGGCTGAACATGACGGCGTTGAGCCTGACGCTCAGGGGTATACATGTGAAGACTGTGGTGAACAGGCGGTCGAGGGTGCTGAAAACATCTTAATACAGATTGCCTAGTTTACCAAAAAAAACGCCCTAAGTCGTTGGTACGAAAGGACTTACGACGCCGGGGCCGCCGCCGACGCTGTAAGTCGTTGCTATCAAAGGACTTACGACGAAAAATGTGGTAAGATAGGCAAGCTCGCGTTTTACTGTACATAGCAATTTACTGTACGTGGGACTATATATGCACAAGCGGGTAGATATGCACAGAATTTATATTCTTGATTATTTTATAATTTTTTATGGAATAGCCTTGACTTTTTGGTCCAGATAGACGATAATACTTGTATGGAAAAAACATTAAGAAACAAACTGAAAGACGCGGTTATCAATCCCACATTTCGCATTTACCTATGGGTGTGGAAGGGGTGTTATTCTGCACAGTCATTCTATTGTGAATCTGCTGCACGTAATGCACTATATGAACATCGGTGCAACATCGGGGAAATCCCGGCAAATCGTAAAAGATTTTAAGAATAACGCTTGACGTATAAATCCCAGCTTGGTACAATGGTCATATGAGAAACAAAACAAGAAGCCCGCAAATTCAATTGGTCCGAGTCGATGGCCGATTGCTCTACTCAATCGTTTTTGCTGACGGTAGAATCAAATGGGCAGCAAATCGTAAAGCTGCTGAACAAGTTGCCACAGTATACCAATTAAACCACATTTAGGAATCTGCAATGAACAATCTCAAAAAAAATCAAATCGTCTCGTTTGACTACGATAACAAGGCCCGACTCGGCAGAGTGGATTGTGTCCACACTGTACACCCGATATGGTTGGATGGTCCAATGGTCAAGGGAATTACCGTCGAAGTGAATGACTGCGAAGATGGTGAACAGAAGTTTAAAAGGTTTTCCAGCCACAAAATTCACAATCTCAAGCAGCTTCAACCGCTGCAATCTCATCGGGACCGGTTCCAGTTGTAGGATATTCACCTGAACAGAAATTATGTCGTCGTTCGTCTAGTGGCCCAGGACACCCATAGCGTGACGCTCGGAAACATCGGTTCAAATCCGATACGGCAGCCTTTGTACAGTAAGGGTAATTATGCGAGAAAATAATACAGTAGGATTCGCAGGTACAGTATGGGGGTTTGTATTGCTAATTGTATGGGCATTGCTGATGGCAAATTGTACACTTAATTGAAACCCCCCATCTTAACAGAAAAAACGACGTAAGTCGTTGGTACGAAAGGACTTACGACGCCGGGGCCGCCGCCGACGCTGTAAGTCGTTGCTATCAAAGGACTTACGACGAAAAATGTGGTAAGATAGGCAAGCTCGCGTTTTACTGTACATGGCAATTTAACTGTACATGGGACTATATATGCACAGAATTTATATTCTTGGTTATTTTATAATTTTTTATGGAATAGACTTGACTTTTCGGGCTATATGGACGATAATAGTAGTATGAGAAACACAAACGAAGTAACGACCGAACGACGAAGAATCAACGGTGACGGTTCAACTACAGTGGTCCTAATGGTACGTGGCACCAGACGTATACATACAAACAAGAGGGCACAGGTAATCGATAAACTTATTGACGATTACAAAAAAGGCTACAAATAATCAACCTAGCGGTTGACATATTCAAAACACTTTAGTACAATAGTTATATGAGAAACACAATGAAGCTAACGATTGAAAAAACAGACCATACCAGTTGTGCGTGGTATCAATTGTTTTTACATACTAATACAATGAAGATTGAAATGGGGTCTTCTAGGTATGCGTATGAAGATTGCTTAGATGAAGCAAATCAGATTATTGTAGAATTTTCAAAAGAAAATGTTCTCCTGGTTTCTAATGAAATTTATGATTTGCATCCATAAACGCTTGACACAACAATCCCAACTTGGTACAATAGTTATATGAGAAACACAATGAAAAGCATTCAAAGCAAAACAACTCGAAGTGGCAACATAATCAATATTATGGATGCTGGTTATGGCAGACGTGAACACTTTGCTCTAGGCAAACGATATTGGATTGCCTACGGCAACGGTTCACCCCGCAGGGCTATTAACTGTTCAGATAGTCTGAAATATATTACAACAAAATTCAACAACATGTAAAAATGAGAAACACAATGAGAACTTTACTTCAGAAATCACAATTCAGCCTTATCCGATGTGTCGGGACGACAGATAATAGTATCTGGTTTGCAGTTCTATCCGGTGGAATTCCGTGCGGGTCTGACTGGAAACACTTGCCCGTTGAAAAATGGGACTTGTCGCGTGCGTTGTGGTTTGGTGATGAAACCGAAGCACGGGCCAAACTGAAAAGTTTGGAAACCGCTTTCGCCGCTGATGTTGCAAGAAATGGGAGTAACTGATGAAACCTATAGACATACCCGCACGTACACTACGTGGTCTGACATACTTACGTAACGGTCAGAAATGCGAAACGTATTTGCCAGCCGGTAAAATCTTTCAGGTTGAAGAATGTTTAGTAGGGGATATTGAAGCAGTTATGCTGAAAATTGAACCTAGTGGACAACTCTACAATCTCTGGGGAGATACTGGTGAGGGGTATACTGAAAATTGGTACATGGGCCGAGTGGCTTGGGAGTGCAGGGGTTCACTACTCTGAAACCCCCTATCTTACCAGAAAAAACGCCCTAAGTCGTTTGACTGTAAGGACTTACGACATCGGCGGCGGCCCCGTGGCCCTAAGTCGTTTGATACCAAGGACTTACGACAAGTTTTTATTATTTCCTTTTAATTTGGGATTCTCCCTTGACTTTGGGGGTGGATTGGACGATAATACATATATCGGGTTGGTAGCTCAGTCGGTTAGAGCAGGGCACTCATAATGTCTTGGGCGGGGGTTCGAGTCCCTCTCAACCCATTTGTATAGTGGACATGCATATGTCCAACCCGAACCGGTCGGGTAATGGGTGTACAGTCAGTCAGTGAGAACATAGGTGTACAAGCCCATCGGGCCGAATAGGGGTGTGGGTGACAGCCAGCCAGTGTTAGCCAATGTACAGTGTATGTGTGAGAAGGTAATAAAGTTTGGGTTTTCTTTAGAATTTAGTGTATTATACTTGACAGGATGCCGATACTTACTATAATGGAGTAATGAGATACGGGAGGGGTTAAATTCCCCTCTGCCATACATGGTAGCAAGCCACAGCCAGCCGAGAAAAAATCGTTCGGATATCTTTATTTTTACATTTTAAGGACAATACTATGCTGACACCGGAAGAACGGCAAGACATGTGTGATATTTGGGATGCCCAAGAACTAGCTCCCGAAGACGAATTTGATGCCGAAGAACAATATTGGGAAGAAATGTCCCAATCTGAACAATATGCCACTTATGACCAAGTTTATGGAATGCCTGATGATTGACCTACTAATTTTCGTGCCACTGTGCCTTATTCTTATGTTTGGACTTGCTTTAAGTTCTTCAGAAAGAACAGTTGACAAACCTTACAAATCTAAGTATAATGACTGGGGAAAGAAATGCAGCACCAAAAACCACAAATAAAAAGAGGCACCGAACTAAATGGTGCTGTTGTTGACTCTATTCTGAACAACGGTGTTCTTTTAGTGGACATCGAAACAGACAGAGCAGGAGTGATTGATTTCTCTCATGCTGAAAAACTATTCTCATTGGAAAAACCAAAATGATTAAGCCCGACGAAATCACAGTCAAAAAAACAGTAACACTCACACGCGAGCAGGTTATTGAAATTGTTTGTGACCATCTTGTTTCGATTGATGTGTTAAGTGAAATGCCTATGTTGAATCTGGTAGATATAACTAGCACCGTAATGGATAAGGATGGAATGATGATAACGGTTGAGAAGGAAGGGAATTTGTTATGAGCCAAAACCAATTAAACTTTCCAATCGACATCAAAAAGTCAACAAAGCACTTGGTGTATGCCGATATCAAAAAGTCTCGTACTTACCATGAGTCGAACGATGATATGGATTTTTTTCCTCCAACTAAGACAGAATACAAAACCGAAACGATTGTGATAGGAGTTGTGGACAACGGTTGCGACGTTCCATCCCTTAACCAGTTCATTCAAGAGAAGGTTAAAGATAGTCCATACCACTGGACTGTAGAATCTGTGAAGTTCAGAGCGTCAGAAGTTGACTATTTTAAATTTGAATAAGGATAGGGTTTTGTTATGAGCGAAAGTGCAATTCAAAAAATCTGTAAAACTGTTTTCATGGCACATGGAATGGATATAACAATGGCCGTGTCTGTTGCCTTGTTAGAATTCGATGCCAATGATGAACTTAATAGAAAAAACTATGGAACTGTTGCTTGTGAACAAATTGAAGCGTTGCAATTAGACCATACTGAACGATAATACATATGCCGTAGTAGATTAAGGAAATCACCTTCCTGTAGAACAGGGAGACTATCGACGGATGGTTATGTGTACGGACCTATACATGTTAGGGAATGTACATTGGAGATGGTGGTACGAATCCGCCCTATGGCTTCCCTTAAAAAACGTCGTAAGTTGTTACTATGACACGACTTAGAACGACGGGGCGGGCCGCAGGCCCGTAAGTCGTTGGTATCAAAGGACTTACGGCGATTCTTCAGAGCAAATCTTATGCCAATAATTATTCCTAAAAATTAAAGAAAATAGCTCAATTCATCTTGCAATCATGCCGATACTTATTATAATGGGACGTGTGAGGCACAAAGCCTCGAACCTGTTTTTTTGATAAGGAATGAAATTATGAGTTTTGCAACTGAAACCGCCCTGGACACTGTACGTAGCACTTTTGACTTTGAAGTTAAAAAGTTTCCGCTGACTGGTCCTGACAATACGCCAACCCCTGTGTTTGGTTTGTTTCGTGGGGATACTTTTGAGATGGTGGGTGGACGTTCAGTGTCTGACCGTTACACTCCCCATACTACCGATGCAGTTCTTCGGTTGACTGAGGCTACCAAAGCGGTATTTGAGGATGGAATGAATGTTGAATGTCATTTCCGCGATGGGCATTATGTTCGCGTTCAGCCTACTGTTGACATTCGCAAGTCGATATACGGCACAGCGGATAACATTTTCAAACGTGTTATGATTGAAGCGTTGTTCGATGGTTCTTTCCGTTTCTCAATTGGTTGTTTTCGTGATGCGTGTGAAAATATGGTCATGCTGAAATCGGTTGCTTCCACAAGTGTGGCTTTTCGCCATACACGTGGCTTGACCCTTCAAGTGAACGACCTTATCGCTACGGTTGCCAAGCTTAACGATGGTTGGGATAATTTGGTTGAGACCATCGAACGAATGGAATCGAAGGAAGTTGACTTGGCAAATTTCTTGAATGAGATTTATCCACAGCCTATACTTGACCCTCGCGTTGAAGGTTATGCCAAACGAACTGCCACTATTCACACAAATCGTACTAAGGCGATTATCAACCGTGTGATTCGTGAACGTAACGCTACTGGTCGCCCTCGACTGTTAACCGGTTCACGTGTATCCGCTTGGGAGGCTTACAATGCTGTTCAAGGATATGTACAGCACGAAGCAACACGTGCATTAAAGGACACTAGTTTCGACCGAGCCATCAAAGCCAGTCGTGATACTGCTGTTCACCACGCTGAACAACTTGCGATAGCTGCCTAATTGTTCACCCTTTTC
>Ga0209402_10004347_pt1 | contig 12987 bp, 12 predicted proteins | sample ArcticOcean_MG_C_3_FD_187437 | JGI IMG/M metagenome (GOLD analysis project Ga0209402, IMG submission 187437) | Marine microbial communities from western Arctic Ocean - ArcticOcean_MG_CB8_126 (SPAdes) (version 2) | ecosystem: Environmental > Aquatic > Marine > Oceanic | place: Arctic Ocean... | reverse complement strand
AAGTCCAGCAAAAATTTCTATATTTTTAGAAAATTTAGATAAATCTCTATAATTTATTATTGAGTTAAAGATAAATGCATATTCTAATGTCTTATAATATTGACAAAATATTGGGCAGCTCATGGTTTTACTACGCATAATGAAAATGATTTTGAATAAGTAGTAAATGATTTAATTAATTAAAGGATAATATGAGAAATGATAAATAAAAAATTTGAAAAACAAAATGAAAAGAATATTCTAAAGATGTCACAAGATCAAAAATTTCAAAAATTAACTAAATCTTGGTTTAAGTCAAGTGAAAAATTCCAATATTCATATCATTTTTCATGGATGGGAAGACCTATTATTCAATATCCTCAAGATATGATTGCCTTACAAGAATTAATTTGGAAAATTAAACCTGATTTAATTATTGAAACAGGGATAGCACATGGAGGGTCTCTAATTTTCTCTGCTTCAATACTTCAATTAATCGGTAAAGGTAATGTTGTTGGAATTGATATAGATATTAGAAAACACAATAGAATAGAAATTGAAAAACATCCAATGTTTAAAAGAATTAAAATGATTGAAGGTTCATCAATAGATGAAAAAATAATAAAAAAAGTTAATCAGTTTGCTAAAAATAAAAAACAAATCCTAGTAATTTTAGATTCAAATCATTCTCATAATCATGTTCTTAAAGAATTAGAATTATATTCTCCATTAGTTACAAAAAATAGTTATTTAATAGTTTTTGATACTATAATTGAAGATATTTCTGCAGTTAAATCATCATCACGTCAAAAACGACCATGGGGTAAAGGGGATAACCCAAAAACTGCAGTTAAATCATTTCTTAAAACAAATAATCGATTTGTAATTGATAAAGAGATTGAAAATAAATTAATGATTACTGTTGCACCCAATGGGTTTTTAAAATGTATTAAAAAGTACAATAAAAGAGAGATAAGTAAATAATATGAATATAACAATTACAGGTGGTTCTGGATTTATTGGTAGTAATTTAGTAAGATTATTACACAAAAAACATGACATCACCATATTTGATGTAAACAAAATACAATTTAATGATATAACATTTGTTCAAGGGGATATTACTGATCGTAAAACTGCAGATATTGCAATTAAAAATGCAGACATAGTAATACATTTAGCTGCAACACTGGGGGTGATAAATACAGAAGAAAATCCAATTAAAACATTAGATACAAATATTTTTGGTACAAAAAATGTATTGGATGCATGTAAAAACAACCATGTAAAAAAAATAATTTTCTCATCATCATCAGAAATCTATGGTGAACCAGAAACAATTCCCATAAATGAAACAGACAAAGTAATGCCAATTACAAATTATGGAATAAGTAAATTAGCAGCAGAAGAATACATAAAAGCATATTCCAAAAATTTTGGAATTACATATACAATTTTAAGATTATTTAATATCTATGGGGAAAAACAACGAAACGAATGGGTAATGTCTGAATTTGTTAGCCAAGCAACAAAAAATCAAGAGATAGAAATTCATGGAGATGGGTCTCAAATACGAGCATTTTGTCACGTTAATGATGCAGTAAAAGGATTTGAAATGGCTTTAAAAAAAGGTAACAATGATACTTTTAACATTGGTAATGATACAGAGCCAGTATCAATAAAAGAATTAGCTAAACGTATTATTACTTTGTCAAATTCTAAAAGTACCATGAAATTACTACCTTTTGAAAAATCAAATAGAGATAGAAATGAAATTATAAATCGTGCGCCAAATATCGAAAAAGTAAAAAAAGAATTAGGATACAAACCAGAAGTTTCCCTAAATGAAGGAATTAAAAAAATAATAGATATAAAAATAAAAAAATTACTGGATAACTAAATTCTTTAGAAATAATGCATAAAACTTAAAAATTATAGTATTTTTCCATTTATACTTAATTCACTTAAGAGTTTTTGATCAGACAATATATGCTTGTACCATTCCAATGTGATTGTTTTATTGCTACTATCTAATTGGTTGGAAGATAATGCATCATAGATTTCATTTGCACCGTCTTTTAGCGAATAAGAGGGAATAAAACCTAAAGTGTTTTTTATTTTTTTAAATGATGTAATATATGATCTATGATCATTTGTATCCCCAAGCTCTAAATCACATTTTTTTCCTGTAGAATTAATAATATTTTTAGCTATGTCTCCCATTTTGAAATTTTGTTCATCTGAACCTACGTTAAAAATCTGACTTGAAACAATTTTTTTTGGTGCACTAATTACATTCTGATATGCTTTAACTGCATCTCGAATATGAATAAATGGTCTACTATTATTTTTACCACGAACAATAATTTTATGATTCTTAAACAATTCCAAGATCATACTATTTACAGATATATCAAATCTCATTCGTGGGGATGAACCATATACACTTGAAAATCTTAAAACAGTAACATGAAAATGCTCATCACTCAACTTTAATGCATCTTCTTCAGCTTTTCTATTTGCTTTTGAATAGTCTGTTATTGGATTAACTTTAGAAGTTTCATCTACCATATCCTTTTGTTGTCCATAAACACTTGCACTAGAGGCTAAAATGTATTGTTTAACACCCATTTCTTTAGATAATTGTGCTACTCTTGCACGTCCTAAATGATTAATTTCATATGTTTTTTCTGGATTTAATGCACCCACAGGATCATTTGAAAGGGCAGCTAAATCCATTACTACATCTACATTGTTAAGAATTTTTGGATCAAACCATCGTATATCATCTTTAATTAATTCAAGTTTACTTCCAAATTTTTTTGATGATAAATATTCATCACCAAAAAAAAATCTGTCAAGACATTTTATATTATGACCATCTTCAATTAATGATGGAATTAACATAGAACCTACATATCCAGCACCACCAGTAACAAGTATATTCAAATTTTTTATTTTAAATCACCAACTGTTATACTTAAATTAATGTTTAAAACTGTTTTTAATTTTCAAAGTTAAATAAAATTATAATATTATTACAAAATATTTTCTTTTGATTTTTTTAGTATGAATAAAATTCCATCTTCAATTTTTAAAAATTTATAATTTATCATATTTTCTAATTTTCTAGAATCTAAACATGTGCTGGTTGGTCTTAATGCACCTTGTTTTTTCTCTAATGAAGTAACAGGTTTGATTAAATTTTTATCATAACCAAACGAATTTGCCAATTCAACTGCAAATTCATATCTATTAACACAAGTTTTACCCGTTGCATGATATAATCCAGAAATTTCTAAAGATATAATGAGATGTATTGATTTGGCAAGATCATCAACTAATGTAGGGGTATTATATTGATCAATGAATGGATCTACTATTTTTTTCTCACTTAGTGACTCTAATATCCAATTAGTAAATCTAGACTTTTTATGCCACCCATAAATAACAGCAGTTCGTAATATTACATTTTTAGGATTAGATTCTAGAATTATTTTTTCAGCTTCTAATTTTGTTTTCCCATAATAGTTAATTGGGTTTGGTTTGTCTTCTTCAGTATATTTTCTGTTTAATTGCCCCCCAAATACAAAATCACTTGAGATGTAAATTAATTTTGAATTTATCTTAGAACATATGTTTGCAATATCTTGGGTAACATCCACATGTAATTCATCTGCAATTTTGTTATTTGTTTCACATAAATCTACACTTGAATGTGCCACCGTATGAACCACTACATCAGGTTGAAATGACTTTATAAGATCAATGATTTTTCTTCTATCATTTAAAAGATCAACTTGAGTTGATTTAATGTTTGTATTTTGAATTGGATTTTTGTTAAATGTTACATGTATTTCATAATCAGACAAAACATAGTCTGTGAGTGTACTTCCAAGGAATCCACTACCACCAATAATTAATAATTTTGGTTTCATTTTACAAAAGGGGTTATTATTGTGAGTTTAATATTTGTTCAACAGAATGTTGTAAATCATTATTTGTGGATATTTTTATGGCTTTACAACCTGCACTGATTGCAGCTTGAATATCTGTATCATTGTCACCGATCATCCAACTTAATTCTAAATTTAATTTAAATTCATCAGCGGCTTTAAAAAATAATCCAGGTTTTGGTTTTCTACAAATACAATTTTCATCTGGTATATGAGGACAATAGTAAAATCCATCAATTTTTGTTCCATTTTGTTTAAGATAATTTTGGAGGATTAAATGTATTTCATCAACATTTTTGTGCGTAGTAAAACCTCTATTAATTGCAGATTGGTTTGTTATCACAATTATTACAAAACCATAGTTTGTTAGTTTTTTTATTGGTTCAATAATATTTGGAAAAATTTCTAATTCTTCAATAGTTTTTACATAATTTTTTTTTTCTTTGTTAAGAACCCCATCACGATCAAAAAAGACAGCTTTTTTAAAATTATTCATAATTGAATTTTGGTATGCCTTGTTCCCTTATTGCATTGATTATACAATGACAAATTAGAAGATGCATAGATTCGATCAACAACATATCATTACTTGGTACAATCAATGTATGATCAGATAATTTAGACAATTTCCCTCCAGACATTCCAGTAATGCCAATACATGTAGCTTCTTTTTGTTTCCCATATTCTATAGCATTTATAATATTTGGTGAATTACCACTTCCACTAAAACAAATTATTATATCATCTTTTTTTAGGAAATTTTGGAGTTGTTCTGAAAAAATATCATCATATGATACATCGTTAGACCAAGCCAAATGTACAGGAACATTATCAACTAATGAGATAGCTTTAAAACGTTTTGAGTCGTTTGTAATTGCAGTTTTTAATAGATCAGATACAAAATGAGATGCAGTTGAACCGGAACCACCATTTCCCATAACAAAAATCATGTTGTCATTATCTCTTGCAAGAATTAATTTTTTGATAATTGTTTCAATTAAATCAAATTGTTTAGATGAATTTTCTAAACATAACATATTTTCTTTAATGTGAGATGCAATAGAATCTTTTATCAAAGGCATAATACCATTGTTACATAAAGTCATATAAGTTTAGAACTTTTGGTCCACTTTTGTAAAATTTAAAATTAATATGATTTAATCCCATTCTTTTCATCTCATTTATAACAGATTTTTGTTTATTTTTTTCACAGTAAAATAACATATGACCACCAGCGCCTGCACCAGTTAGTTTTCCACCAATTGCACCTTTTTTAATACCATTTAGGTAGATTTTATCAATTTTAGAGTTTGAAACTTCTTTTGTAAAATTTCGTTTTTCCATCCAACCCTCATTTAAAATTGTTCCAACTTGATTCAGATCTGATTTTTTTAAGGCTTTATGAAGATCTTTGCCTAATTGGTTTACTTTATGTAATGAATTTAGTGTGTTAGGCTCTAAATTTTTTGTTTTCTTTAATTGTTTTGAAAGGACTGTAGAGCTTTTTCTAGTAGTTCCAATAAAAAATAGCAGTAAATTATTTTGTAGTTCTTCGGATTTTGATTTTTTAAGATTAATAGGAGTTACAGATACATTATTTTTCGAGAATTTAATAAAGTTTAATCCACCATAAGAAGTGATATAATCATCTTGTTTTCCAATTGGATGTAATAATAAATTACGTTCAATAAAAAATGATTTTTCTGCAATCTGTTTTTTTGAGGATTTAATTTTTTGTAATTGGCTAATAGTGTTTACAAAATTTACTGTAAGACTACTTGATGCACCTAATCCTGAACCTGGTTGTACATCACTTTGAATTACAAAGTCTGCACCTTTTTCAAAATTCAGGTGTTTAATTACAGAAACTGCTATTTCTGTTCCTGTTTTTGCTTTTAGTTTTTTATAGCTAGTTTTAGATTGATGAATTGCAAAATCTGAAGAAAATGCTTGAAATGAATTATCCTTTCTCAACTTAATCATCAAATAGGTAAATAATGAAATTGTTGAAGAAACAACATTTCCACCATATTTTTCATAATATTCTGGCATATCAGTACCTCCGCCTGCAAGACTAATTCTTACAGGAGTAACTCCAAGATACATATGGAAATGATTATTTCACCATGATTTATGCATTAATATGATAGAATTAGTGGTCAATTAGTTGAATATGCAATGATAATTAAACATCAAATTATGAATTTTTAGTGTAAGATATGAATGAAGAAATATCAAGTCCTGCTGTAAGTATTGGATTACCTGTATTTAATGGAGAAAAATCTGTACGTAAAACAATCGAGTCAGTATTATCACAAACATTCAAAAATTTTGAACTCATTATATCAGATAATGCTTCAACGGATTCCACATATGAAATATGTAAAGAATTTGAAGAAAAAGATAAGAGAATTAGATGTATTCAACAAAAAAATAACATGGGTCCATGGTGGAATTTCAAGTTTGTTTTAAAAGAAGCAAAATCTAATTATTTTTTATGGGCTGCAGCAGATGATTACATATCTGATAATTACTTAGAAAGCAATTTAGAAGTAATCAGAAATAACAAAAATTGTATTGGAAGTGTAGGAGAAACAAATTATTTTGGAACAACTGTAGATGAATTAAAACCAGTTTTAAATGATTCATTAATGGGGAAAATCAATAAAAAAGTAAGACGATGGCTTTCATCATATTTTATCGATTCATTTCAAGGAACTTATAACGAAAAAATTAGAATGTCGTTAAAATGGACAGGTGCAGGATTGTACATGTATGGAATATTTAAAACAGATATTTTTAGAAAAAGTATGCCTAACGAAAAATTTTTTGGATTAGAAAGTGTATTTCTATTAAATCTAATAAAATATGGAGATATTATTTTTAATAACGATACACAAATTGAAAAATTTGTTGGAAAAGGTGGACAAAGTGCGTCAGGAATGTTTCATCTATTAAAAATATATGAAACGAATTTTCTCACCAGAATATTTCCATTGTTGCCTTTTACAATTTGGGTATTGAAAAAATATGGAATAAAAATATTTTTGAGAAATTTAGATGCAATGCTTGAATGGAATTTTAAAATGGAGTTATTTGTAGCCTATGCAATTTTTAAAAAATTAAAAAAATAAATTATTAAGATTAAATTGTATTCCATCTTGATGATTCATTTGAACGTATATTATCAGATGTATCTTCAAATTTAAATCCAGATGGTTGTCTCCAAAGTTGTTGAAATGGAATTGATTTTAATGCTTTAGTTTTACCAATTAAATTATCTCCATAAAAATCTAAATTATCTTGAATAATTTTATTCTGTGTTTCATTATATCTAAAAGTAATTGTTTGAGAATTAATCAATTTAAAATTGTCTAAAGACATAGTACTAGCATAATTTTCTAACCAAGTTGGAATATCATAGGTGAATGTATATTCTGGATTTGTAGACATACGGTTTTTCTTAAGAGGGTTATGAGATACACCTCTACAATAATTTCCAATATCAGAAAATTGTTTTAAAGAAATTTCATCAATTTTTGCTTCTTTTAGAAGGTCATTAGAAATTTTTAATAAATATTCGGTCCAATCGTCAATGAATTCAGTTAGTACTAAAGCATGATGAAATTGAATTACGTTTATTGCACCCTCACCTTGTAACAATCTTTCATATTCATCATCGTTCTGAATTTTTCTAATAATTTCATCAGGAGAATCATATAATTCATCTACAGCAGCTTTGCCAAATCTCTCAAAAACTTCTTGAATATTTTTTGGTGCTAATTCAGGATTTTTACTCATCCTAAAAAATAATTCAAATACATCAATTTTTTTTTCTCTTAAAAATTTGATTACTGCATCATATACTATACCTTGATTTGTTACCCATAATACAAATCCTAGTCGCCGCAATTCTAGATTTTCTTCAAAGCTCATTACATCAGAACCAACAACAATTTCTTCAATTTCACAAATATTTTTCCCAGAACTTAACCTTACAAAATCTCTTGGTATAATTCTAAATTTTGTCTTAAAATTCCATTTTTTTCTATCCTCTGGAGTAGCCATTTCAGATCCAGTTAAAAGCATACAAGAATGTATTACAATATAATCCATTTCAGCATCAATTAATTCCTTAATTCCATCAATATGGCTTTGATAAGTCTCACCAGGGAGACCCATTATAATTTCAGAAGTAGTTCGAATACCATATTTTTTGATTGTAGGAGCTAGTTCTATCATTTTTGCAGTACTAATATTAGCACGTCTGATATTTGCTAAAACATTTTGATCCATTGATTGAACAGACATTGAAAGTGCCATAGTTCCATTTAGACGATTGATAGATTCTATAATTTTTTCTTTATTATTTTTTCCAGTTGTAGAGAGAACTTTATGTGGAAAATCATATTTATTTTGTATATCTACAATTGCATCACAAGTTTCAAGATCACCAGGTAACATTCCAAAATTTAAATCACTAATGTAAAGAGTATGTGTATTTGTTGGAACATGTTCTCCAATATAATTAAGATCTGTTTTTACTCTATCACTACTAAATCTATTTACTTGCATAACATCATCTGTTCCATCAGTACAAAAAGTACAGGTAAATGGACATCCACGATTTGTTTGTAACATAGGTGAAAGTTTTCCATCAAAAAATTCATCTAACAAACCTGTGGTATAAGGAGAAGCAATATCATCTAATTTTTTGATTCGAGAATTTGAAAATACATATTGTAATTTTCCATCTTTTAAAGAAACACAATTTTCAATTGGACTTTCAAATATTTCATCAATGGATTCAGATTGCAAAAAACGTTCTACAATTTTAGAAAATCCCAATTCACCCTCTACTGGAACATAAAAATCTAGTTCCAAATGTTCATTCATAAATTTTTCTTGTGATGTGACATCTAATGGGAAATTAGGACCACCCCAAACTGTAATTGTTTTAGAATTTATTTTTTTCATCATACGAAAAAATTCAGTTCCTAAATTTTGATTCCATACATAATTACTTAATGCAAGGATATCAGGGGGTGATTCTCTAATTGCTTTATCTAATTTATCAACATATTTGAAAATTTTTATTTCAACATTTGAACCAAACTGAGAAATACAATAACTTGCTACATAACCAACGTTTAATGGCATTGATTCTGTAGAAATTGCAACCGTATCATAGGTTAGATCGGCAAAATAGATTTTTACGGGTTTCATTAAATTATCATTCCTAAAATCCAATAAAAAAATTACTATTTATAGTACAACACGAAAAAATTTGTAAAAATAGTAAAAATTACTCTTTTATATTATTTTTAACAAAAGTTTAGATATATTAAAAATTTTTGAAAATTATGGATAAATTTAGATTTGAAGATATGTGGAGAGGTTGGTTTGTAGGCGATTTTGAACCATCTGTATTTAAAACAAAAAAATTTGAGGTAGGATTTGGTATTCATAAAAAAGGAGATAAATGGCACAAACATTATCATAAAATTGCTACAGAAATAACTCTAATAGTAAAAGGAAAAGTCAAAGTTAATAATGAAATATTTTCAAAAGGAGATATTTTTATTATAAAACCTAATGAAATTTCAGATCCATTATTTCTTGAAGATACAGAATATGTTGTTGTTAAAACAATTTCTGATATAAATGATAAATATATTATAGAAAGATGAACAATATTATTGCACATAGAGCCATGTTTAATGGACAAGAAAATACAATTAAAGGGATTAAATATTTTGAAAAACTTGGAATTGGAGTAGAATTAGATTTACGTAACGGAAAAAATGGAATCTATATGTCACATGATCCACAAGAAAATGGAGAATTATTTGAAAGAGCCTGTAAACTTTGTATCAATTCTAAAATAATAATGGTTTTACATATTAAAGAAATTGAAGTAATTAAAAACACTATAAAAATATTAAAAAAATATTCTATTCAAAATTATTTATTATTTAATACTGAAATATCAAATTTTTCTAAAACATATAATGAATATAAAATTGCATCATATGTAAATCAAAAACCAAATAATCCAGAACAAAGTATTTTGTGGTGTGATGAAACAAAAAAAAGATGGTATGATAAAGAGTATATTTCTAAATTACATGAAAAAAATAATATTTTGTATGCTATGTCACATGAAGTAAGTAATACAAAATATACAGAAAATGAAATGGTTTTAGAATGGAAAAGATTGATACAATTAGAAATGGACTATATATGTACAAAATATCCAGAAAAGTTAATGGAATTTGTTAGGAGAAGTGATTTAAATTAATATTGTAATGCCTATGGCAGGAAAAGGGACAAGACTAAAGGGATATAATTCCTACCCAAAACCGCTAGTTGATGTTCTAGGAAAAACAATAGTACAATGGTCTGTTGAAACATTAAAGTTAGAGGGAAATTATATTTTTTGTTGTAAAAAAGAGCATATAGAAGAATATCAAATAGATAAAAAATTAAAAAAAATTATTCCTAATTCTAAAATTATATCAATAGATTATCAAACAAAAGGAACGGTAGAATCAATTCTAGAAGCTAGAGATTTAATTGATAATGATGAGGAATTAATTATTTCAGATACAGATCATTATTTAATTTGGAATTCATCTCTTTTTAATAAAGAAATTAGAAAAAAAGAAATTGATGGATGTGTTATGGTTTTTCCAGAACCATATAATTCAAAAAAAGCAAGTTATGTGAAGATCAATAGTGAAGGATATGTAACAGAATCCGCTGAAAAAAATCCTATTAGTAAAATTGCTACAGTAGGATTACATTATTTTAAAAAAGGATCAGATTTTGTAAAATATGCAGATGAAATGATTGAGAAAAAAATATCATATAATGAGGAATTTTATGTAACTCCCATTTACAATTTATTTGCGAAAGCAGGGAAAAAGATCATTATAAATTCGGTTGAAAAAATGTGGGCATTGGGTAGTCCAGATGAGTTAGAATTGTTTTTAGAAGAGTATAAAGAGAATTAAAAAATTAAATTAATTCACTTGTTTTAAAAGTAATTTCATTTCATCAATTATTTGTTTAATTAAAGTTTCACTTTCTATTTTTTTTTCTAAAAGATTATCACTTGATAATTCAGTCATCCTATACTGTACAAAAATTCTAATTTTTGGTTCAGTTCCAGAAGATCTAATTGTAATATGATTATCACTAGAATCAAGGAAAAAACGTATTCCCTCATCTGGAAAATTTTTCCAATATTTTTTATCATACCGTCCTGTAGAATATTTTTTCATATTTAGGATTGGTAAACCAGCAATTTTTAATGGATTGCCATTTTCACTTTTTTCTTTAGCATTATCATAAAATTTTTCAATAAATTTTAGAATTCTTTTTTTATGAAATTCTCCCTTTATTCCTTCATAAATTCCATCCTCGGGTAATTCAGTACGAAATGTAGCAAAAAAACCAATTTTTGGATCAAGATAGATATCATCTAAAAGTTGTGATATTGTAGTGTTTATTGATTTAGCATATGCCACAATTTCAGTAATCAATATCAATGTTAAGATACCATCTTTTTCAAGTATGTGAGATTTTAATTCTGGAAAAAGTGGATTACCAGCAATTCCAAATCCAGAACTTTCTTCAAACATTCCAATATTGATTTTTCCTTCAGTCCAATATTTTTGAACTATCGTAGTTAAATCACTAAAACCTACTTTACCATCTATACAATCAACCCCATATTTTTTACATGTGTATGTTAACGCATCAGTAGTAACAAAATTTTTTACAATAAACATTTTTGATAAAACTGAAGAAAACAGATCAGAACGTTTAGAAATTATTTCAAGCATATACCATAATAATAAAGTCCAGATATCATTTGCTTTTAATAATTTCCAAGGACCATAAAGAGATTTTTCTTTTTTTGGAACATTAATAATTACTCCCAATCTATCAGCATCAGGATCCGTAAAACAAAGAAGATCAAGATTCTTAAAATCATTTATTCCATATTGGTTGATAAATTCTTTTACAATGATTTCAGCAGAAGTATGATCACTGGGATCTAACATTTGTGTAAGAGAAAAAGATGGGAAAAAATAATTGGGTTTTATAGTTTGTGAAATATATTTTACATTAGTAAAACCAAGTTCACTTAGTAATTTTGAAACTAAAGGATAACCGGTTCCATGTGTACCAGAGTACCCTAATTTAATAATTGATGAATATTTTGTAATTAAATTAGGATTAAAAATCATATTTTTTATTTGTTCAAAATATTTTTTATGAAATTCAATGTAAGAAATTTGATTATTATCTGATGTAGATTTTTTATCTACCAAATAAATTAATTTTCCTTGATTTTGAGATAATAATTCAACTTGGGGGTTTAAAAATTTAAATTCATTAATTTGAGTATTTTGAAAAATCTCATCACTAATTTCATTTCTAATTTGTATTGATGGAGGAGAGCCTGATTTAGTAATTAATTTGTAACCATTATACCGCTTATCATTATGACTTGCAGTTATTTCAATTCCCATATCAGCTTGTAGATTTGTTACTGCAAACGATAATTCAGGTAAAGGAACTACATCATTAAATAAAAAAACTGAAAAATTATGGTTCAAGCAAATTTTTGTAATTAATTCTGAAAAAGATTTACTTTGAACTCTAGAATCATATCCAATTACAATTTTTGATAAATTATTCTTTTTCATGTAATTTACTAGTCCAGAAATATTTTTTATTAGAGTAATTTCATTAAATAAATTAGGTCCTCTCAAAATATTAGAATTAAATTCATTATTGTATAATGAATGAAGATCTTTTTCTGTATCAATATTAGTTACTGAACTTGTTAATTTACCTCTAATACCACTAGTCCCAAAAGTTAATTCTTGATAAAATGCATTAATTATTTCTGTCCAATTTTCTTTTTCAATAGAATCAAAAACAAATTTTTTATATATTTCAGGAATATCACTAGTAATCCATTTTTGAAGATTAAAAATTACATTTTCAGTTATTTCATTAATTGTATCAAATAATA
>Ga0209402_10004346_pt1 | contig 12989 bp, 9 predicted proteins | sample ArcticOcean_MG_C_3_FD_187437 | JGI IMG/M metagenome (GOLD analysis project Ga0209402, IMG submission 187437) | Marine microbial communities from western Arctic Ocean - ArcticOcean_MG_CB8_126 (SPAdes) (version 2) | ecosystem: Environmental > Aquatic > Marine > Oceanic | place: Arctic Ocean... | reverse complement strand
GTCAAGGTTGACAGAATCGAACGCTGCTGATGTAGACACTAGGTTCTCTTGACCTGCGATATCTAGCTCTAGCTCTCCGTATGCTTTGTCAGGAGTGTTAGATGTTCTACCTGCTCCTGTAACTTCGTGTGTAGTTGGTGTAGTAGCGTTGTATCCTCCACGCTTGATTGCATCCTCTAGGTCTCCCTCTCCTGTAAGCTCTGTTACAGAACGAATGAAGTCAGCCTGATTCTTAGAAGAACCGTCAGGGTTAGTCATAGCTATGTTAGACGTTACGGTAGTACCCTTTTGGTCTAAGTAAGTAATTACTAGTCCGTCAGTACCACGTACGATATTCTTAATCTTATCATCTAAACCTGTGAAGTGGTCTATCGCTGCATTTATTTGGTTTTGGTCACCGTTGTATAGGTATCCTGCCATACGAACTGTATTGCCGTACTTCTTCTTACCTTCATATCTCTCTAGCTCCCACTGCTGTGTCTTAGCTGTAGCTGTCTCAGTACGTCCAATCTGTCCAAGGATAGTATTCATGTATATCTCCTTAGCTAAAGCCTCCTGCTCGTCAGAAAGCTCAGGCTCATACTGTCCTGTGTTCTCGTTGTACTTACCTGTGATTACGTGAATCTTATGCTCATCATCCTCACTGCCTTCTCCTATACTGTAGCGTACAGGAAGAACTCCGATAGTCTGATTAGTATCAAGAAGTATGGAAGCTAAAGCTTGTGGTGTGCCAAGGTCAGCATCTACTGCTGCCGCTAGTGCTGCTGCAAATGCAGGGTTATTACGTGCATCGTTTACAGTCTTAATCTTACCACTCTTTACAGCCTCAGTATAAGGTTGGTTGAGAGCCTGAGCTCTAGTAGCAGATGTACCCATAAGGTCAAACTTATCTACACGCTGTGTAAGCATAGCCTTAGCCTGCTGTAATGACACAGGGTTCTTAGTGTCTAGCATACCCGGGCCTTCACCGTCTTTACTAGGTACTCTAGCAGCTAGGTATACCTGACCGTCCTCTCCAACGAAAGGTTCACCGTGACCGTTGAATAACTCAGCAGCTTCTAAGTAAGCCATCTCCTCTGCGCTACCTACACCACCTGATTGGTGACGTGCTAGTAACTCTTCTCTGTTGGTATTGAATGCTTCACCTAGTTCAAACATCTGTGTAGTAGAACCCTTAAGGTTACTCATATACGCTGTGTTATCTGAAGGAAGGATATCTCCGTTCCTCATGCGTCGGTTCATGTCAAGAGCTTTCTTTGCTGCATCTTCACTGAACTTAGCCATAGCTTCGTTAGCACCTGCATGCCCTCCTAAAGGACTCTCAGACTCAATCTTTGTCTTGAGCTCTTGGTAGTTAGCTTCTAATGCAGCCTTCTTCTCGTCTCTACTCTTCTGAATAGTTAGACGGTTCTTCTCGACCTTAGAAGATACTGCGCTGAAGTCTACTTGACTCTCCTTATTACTTTGGTATTTATAAAAACTCATGTTGTTTAGTTTAGCGCGTCAATGTATCCTTGATTTCTAGTAATGAACTCCCACTGCTCAGGAGACATCATGGTCTTCTTCAGTTTATTAAACTCTTTCTGCCCCATAGACTTATCCTGTATTCTTGATAAGTCGGTGTAGTTCGCAGCACCTAGTTTACCAAACGCCTCTTGGTCAGCTGCATTAAAGTTAACGCCTTGAGCTCCGGTAAGTGCCGACTCTTGACTCTGCTTATATAAAGGAACAAACTCTGAGGCCATTGTTGTACCTGCAGTAATAACTCCCTCCATTCCTTGACTCAAAGCTTCAGCTCTCATCGTACCTGCGTCTGCTGCTGCCTGCTGTGCACCTTCTGCCTCGGCTAAATCAACCTCAGCTAGAGCGTTTCTGTTAACTTGGTTCTCCGCTGCAATGTCTTGCTCTCTAGATATTAATGCAGTCTCCATACTAGCCTGAACATTCTGTCCTGCATCGTTGGTAGCTGCTGCAACACGTCCTGCTGTAGCTGCTGAACCTCTCTCACTCTCCTGTCCTGCTGACGTAGCGTTAGCGTTAGCGACTAGCATACGCTCTCTCTCTATGTTGTAAGCTTCCTTAGCTATAGAAGTTCCCTCCATATAGTTTACCTGTAGCTTCCTCTTAGCTGCGTTCATAGCCTTGTCTGCTGCTTTCTCAGCAAGAGCCTTAGCTTTCTTCTGCTTGTTTGCCTGAGCAAATGAAGCACCTGCTCCTGCAACTGCAGTTGTTGCTGATACGATAGCCATTATAGCTGCTGTCTCTAGTCCCATGTTATATTATCTTTATGAGTTCAATGCTGTCAGTACATCCAACAGAGTATCCGTTGGTCTTGTAATGTTCAACAAGAAATTTGTTATTATTATTTGCAAAGATATAACGAAATCCTTTGTCAATCGCCATCTCTTCTAATCTATTCAACAACAAAGAAATGCAAGCCTTGCGTCCCTTTGAGTTTCTGTATTCTTTATTCGATATCACCCACTCGCTCCAAGCCACTGCTGAATTAGTTTCATATAGGAAGCCTGCACATACAGGAGTCTCTCCTTCATATACAATGATTCCCCCTTTGCCGTTATCAGGAAGGAAATCCTGAACAGGTGGTGTGAAGTCGTGTGACGTCCACCATGGTACTAATGTATCAGAGTAATCCCCCTCTACTAAACTGCGTGTGTGTAATTGCATATGCAAATATACGACTTTATGTCTTACTCAACATGACTTCAGATTCTATAGCGAAGAGCTCAACGTCTTCAGTAGAGTCCTGAGTTAATGTTATAACACCGAAGTGTCCTGTTACTCCATGAGACTCTGCTAGTGCAGACTTTGCTGACATGATGTAGGGGTTAACCCCTGATAGCTGAGTTGTCTCACCTGCTGAGTTATCTACGAGTAGGAAGTTAAGTTGTGAGGTAGCGTCAATGCTAACGGACGATACTACACCCACCTTAAGTAGGGTGTCATATGCAGGAGCTGCTGCTCCGTACACTGTATCACCTACGCTTACGTTTCTTAGGTTGACCCGCATATCAAATCTAATCGTATCAACATCACCTAGTGTAGAGTAATTGAATGCTGTACCTACACCCTCCATAGAGCGCAAAGGAATATCATCTGCGTTAATAGGGTCTCCTCCTGTGTTACGTACGTAAGCTCTGAAGCTATTCTCCTGCTTCTCAAACCAATCAGCGTCAATGCTACCTGTAGACTGTAGGTCAGAAGTTAAAGTTATATCCCAAGGGTGAGTACCCTCTAGGTTAATAGTCTTGTATATCTTATTTTCTAAGATGTCCTCATTCATAACTGTAGACACAGTGGTATTAAACTGCTCACCGTAGAAGTTATTATTAGGGGACTCATTAGGATTATGCACAAACATGTTACCACCTTTAAAGGTGTACATCCTGTTATTCATTCCTTGAATCTGCTCAGGTTCGTATGAGAAGAAAGAAGGGAAGCCTTGTACTTTATCGTTGTATGTTATAGTGTATGATGCCATGATGTTTTTTAGTTACAAGCGTGTATGTCTATTACGATACCATCAACAACCTCTGCTACGTAGTCTAGGTCAAGTCTGTAGAAGCCGGCACTTAATGGTAACGCTCCGTAAGGGTCGCTGAATACGAAGTCGTATAATCCAACTTGCCCGGGGATGCCGAACACACCTGCAGTTCCGTTGATAGGATAGTGGTATCTGAACTGTGCGTTTTGGTCACCGTTAGTACATGCGTCAGTTACGTTTGTCTGATTTAAGCTGCAATTAAAGGTAGTGAGTAGCTGAGGGCAGCCAACCTTTAAACTGTACCCAACGTTACCTTGCTCCATAGTTTCTATGTCTACGACGATAGGGTCTGCAGTGGTAGATATCTTTGGTACAATAAGAATACACTTACCCGGATGGTTCGTTGTTCTATTGTCATCTCCTGCTAACTGAGCTGTGGCAACGTTGTTACCTGTATCGGTGTACGCTCCCTGCTCGTATTCGAATACGTCTAAGGTTCTAGAGAACGGCCCGAACAAAGCACTCGCTAATCCTATGTATGTAGGACGTGTAGTGTTAGTGGATACTAATGCACCCTCTGTCTTAGATGATAGATTGTTATATGTAGTACCGTTGTAATCAACCTTAACCCCTAGGCATGTGATGCCCGGAGTAATCTCTACAACTACAGCTCCGACGCTGTCGCTAGCTGTGAACTCTGTATTGTATATACCATCAGCCATATTCCAAACAGATATAGGTTCTGCACCACATGTCTGAATACAATCAGGACAATCGATGAGAGGTGATAACACGCAATCAATAAGCTCACGCGCCACACCGTTCCACGAATAGAATCCGTCAGGTGCACACGTGGTTAGGTCTACGTCTAAGTATAGGCTAGTCGCTGTTGCGAAGCTAGTCCCGTTCATGTAATATTGTTTTACTACTCCCATATCGTTAGCTGCAATTGCAGTTCATTAAAGTGATTAATATCCTATCTGATGCTACACTCGATGCAGGGAATGTTGTTGAGCAAACATCTATGCTAGCTCCCCCTAGTAGAGTAGTAGTGGCTCCTGCTCCTGCACAATCTGTATGAGTGAAGGTTACTGAAGTTGTTCTTCCGTTGTCTAGTCTGTATGTTCCACACGTACCTGACTCACACTCTTGGTTGCAACATGCTTCCTCCACTGTAGTAGCGTCGTAAGATATTAGCGACTCATTGAATGTTCTTAGGTCGTATATAATGTACAGATGTGAACCTCCTAATGAGCTAAGTACGAAGTCACCTCCAAACTCTATATCACCATTAGGGTTTAAGATTTCAGTTACGTTAGTAACCTCAGCCGAAACACCTACTAGAGCCTCCAAGTTTGCAGGAATCGTAACATCAAAGTCAGACAATAATTGTCTAGCTAGTATCCTATTGGATGTAGGCTGATAAGCAAACGTTTCGTACTGCTTCTTTATTACCCCTACGTTGATTGTATCTCCCGCAAGTGGTATAGCTCCATCGCCTCTAGTTCCTGTAAGGTGTCTGTCTAGAGATACTATAGTATTAGTATCGCCGTAGAATCCGAAGTTGACGGGTGAGTCCACAATGGTAGAGTTATATCCGTTTCTCTCTGTAGAGTATCTAGCTACGGTAGTCTCACCTGAGTTACTAGCATCTGTCAATACCACCTGTACTACTGTGTATTCAACAGGAACTATACAATCAAACTCAATGTTAATTGTTGTAGCTATATCAGATGTGAAAGTGTATAGGATATTCTCCTCAACTCTGTTGGTCTTGGCGCATGTAGAAGTATGTAATCCTGCTCCTGTGTAACTATGAGAGATAGGAGATGCATCAGGCACTGTGCACTGAAGAGTAATGAATGCCCCATCAGTTGTGGTTATGTTAGTTATAGCGTCACCAATTGTATCACCGTAGTTTATCGTGAATGATACCTGCTCTGCAGCTTCTAAGCTAAGAGATACAGATGAACCACACGGGATATCTACAACCTGAGTATTGGCAACAGAAGCATTGGCATTATGCAAGACGTACTCCTGAGAGAAAGCATCGTACCCACCTATCTTAGATGTCCTAGCGTCAGTAGTGAATGAATCCTTAAAGAAGGTAGTCATACCTGCGTCTGCAAGGTTAGTTAGTACATCGCCTTTCATTTGTAGCACAGCACCTCTCTTTACATCTGTGAAGTATCTTACTCCACCTGAAGTGCAATAGCTCTCAGGGTTATTACTTATCCCGTACTCCTCATTCCTAGCTAACTGCTGACCTAGTACATCAGGTACAGCTACTAGAGCTCCACCTTTCACAGAGTCAGACATGGACAGTAAATTCTTACCTGCCATTACAGTAGACACCTTGTCTTCCTGTAGTACAAGTATATCCGTCCTACGTGCGTCTATCACTTTAATCTCACCGAAGGAATCCTCTAGTGCTTTAAAGTTTAACAGACCCCCGTTAAATTCGTTTAGTTTATTTATGTTACTCTCATCATTAACTACTCCACTGTACGTGAGGTCTGCAAATCTGTGAGCTTTCTTGAAGTCTATGTTCTGAGTACCGTGTACCCTGTGACCTAGGTTCATCTTGTTACCTATGATAGAATCGTGAATCTTCATAGACTCTACACCATCACCGAAAACTACTGCGTTACTGAACGATAGTCTTAACTGAGCACCAACCTGTGCTGTCTGATTTGCTACGTTACCCATATGCAAACCACCTGCAATCTCGAATGACTCTTCGTTCTCATACCATACATCGTCAGGAGATAGTTGACCTTCAGTCTCAAACACTATAGCTCCACCTACAGGTGAAAGCGTTATAGAACCTGATACGGTAGACCTCTTCTTAAGAGATGAACCACATGAGCGTGTACCTCTGACGTATAAGTATATAGCTCCTCCATCATTAATGAATTGGTAGTAGTTAGTATCTACGCTGTGAGGCATCTGCCCTGCATCGTAGTCTGCCTTAGTCATTATGAATCCCGGGTTAGCCATCAGGTTGTAAATCTCTCCTCCTTCTCCACCTACTTCTTCTACACCATAGTTTAGTGTACCTTTGATATCGTCACCTACCCACCACTCTGCGAATGAGTTGTAGTCTCTTGATACGGTTAGCACCTGCTCTAGGTCATACCTTCTTCTTTCACATAAGTTGTTACCGTCTGATACTCCTCTTCTCTTGAAGTTTATATCTAAAGCAACTCTTGTTCCTCCTTCAATAGAACCAACGAAAGGTCCGAACTTTGCAGTAGGGAACATGCTTTCCTCATCGGTAGTCCATCCTAAAGACTTACCATCAACAACGGGTACTTCGATAGCACCCTCAGCTGAAACCTCTGAAGAGAAGCTTGAGCTATTGACCTTCATGTATACTCCTGTTGGAGCAACGACCGCTACGTTTGCTGCGTCATAGAAAGTTCTGAACCCTTCTTCCTCAACAGTCTTATCGAGAACAGTAACAGGTACAGACCTGCTGAGAGCTCCTTCAATATCCTTCTTAACAAATAATCTATCACCCTTCTCAACCTTAGCAGCATTCTCTCCTTCTAAAAGGAAGTATGTATCTCCTGAACCTCCTGAACGGAAGTATGTTGTAGAGTATATAGTATCGTACAAGTCCTCAGTCTGCTTAAGAACAAACTTATAGCGAGTCGCCCAAGAAGGAGCAATCTGTGATGCAGGTATGCTTACGTTAATATGATTGATAGTAGTAGAGTCAGCATGAGTTGTTGATGCGTTACTATTACTACTTACCTGTGGTGTACTAGAGCGTCCGTACTTATCCATGTATATCATGGCAGCCTCGTAACCTCTATTACTTTTTAATGTCTTTCCGTTTCCCGGTGCGAGTAGCTGAACATCAACACCTGTAGCCTCTAGGTATCCGTAGCTGTTTGATGTAGGGTTAGCTAAGTCGTTTACGAAATGTAGAACAGGTAGCTGCAAGAAGAAGTGGTCTAGTACCCAATTAGATACAAGACCGATAGGCTCGTTATCTACATCGTGTCCTGTAGCGTACAATGAAGGTGATGTTACAGCACAGTTTACAATGTCTGTAAGTGTAGCTCCTGCACACGACGTGTCTGTTGACGTAGGGTTAGCAGGGTCGTATACTTTCTTAATAGAATCGAGCGTACCAATCTTAGCCTTGAAGTCTGCGTTAGTGCATAGGTGATGAGCACTGTCAAAGTTCTGTAGTAATGTGTAGCTGAAGTTAACAAGGGTAGGTGGTACAACTACAGTGTTGCCATGGAAGATTGTATCAGATGATTTAAACTCAATAGATATATCCAATACATTACCTGCTACCATTAGGTCAGGGTTAACATCTATCCTTACCTGACAAGGTACAGTCTCGTTATGTCCACCGATGGTTTTGTTATGTACACCTACAACGTCTGCTGCTATCTCGTGGAATCCTTGGAAGCTATGCGCCATGTATGCGTCATAGTCTATAGATACTTTCTCACCTGAAGCGGTAGTCATATCGTTTCCTTCTACGTAGTTACCGTATACTAGACGGTTACTCATAATGGTCTGAGCTTCTGCTGTTAAAGGTACGTTGTCATATAGACGTAGTATCTCACTTGAGTTAAGTACAGTGTAGGTCTGCTTACCATCAAAGCTAAACGTGTAGTCCTGATTGTTTGTTAGAGCTGCTGTGTTCTTATCTATACGCTCCGCAATCTTAATGATGTTGTTGTTCATCTCCTTATAGAGGATGTCAATACCAATCACTTGGTCTGAGCCTGAGTTATAAGTAATATCTACTGCGTCAAATATATTAACTGCTCCCTCATTGTCACCTGTAGCTACGGCTAAGTTAAAAGGCTTAGCTCCGAATACTGCTTGTGAAAACTGTGAGGTAGCTGAGTACTCCCCATCAATATACTTGTATCTGTATGCAAATGAAACGAACTTATCTTCTAAGAAGTTATCATCAGTACCTAATGTGAGTCCCTTAGCTGCAGGAGCTTGAGACGGAGGAGCTTTGATTACCATCAACTCATCCTCATTGATTACGTCAAGGTAGTTAACTGCGTTGCTAGACTTACCGTATGTTCTTGTTACGTTAATCTTACGTGGAGGGTTTACACCGTCAGTAAAGAATAACAAATCACCTACCTTATTGATAGATGTTATTAGGTTGTCAGGAGAAAAGTTTAATGTAGTCTGTGTTGCTACCTCTGTAGACTGTGTGCTTACAACGTGGTAGTTTAAAACATTAAGGCGCGTATTAAAGGAAACAATAAGGTCTGCTCTGTTACAAGTTTGCCCTCCGATGAATGGTGTAGTGATGAACCAATATACTGTATCCTCACCTCCCTCCTCAAAAGTACCTATGCATTTGGCATCATCATGTAACGGCAAGCCGCCTACCTCGATAGAAGTAAGCTGTGTGTTACCGTACGACAATCTAAGTGTACCGTCATTAGAGCCTCCTGACGCCATTATCTTTGCGTTAAGGGCATCTACGTACTCTCCGTTCTTTACAAGACGCTCATCGAGCTCCTTGTTCATTTTACCTTGAATGAAGTTCCTTTGTGTTGTAGCCATTATTACTTAATTGTATTACCCATTGCACGAATCTGCTGAAGCAGGCGTCCGGGATGAATGTCACTAATTCTAATGCGAGCGTTACGCAACAATGCTGTCTTCTTCTTAAGAGCTCTACGTACTACGTACTCCTGTACACCTAGCTTAGAATCTAAGATAGAGTATGTGATGTATGCGTATAGGTACTCTTCGAACATCTTGTTTACTGTGATAAGAGAATCATCTCCTCCTTCCATACCATCTGAAATGTATTCAACTAAGCAAGTCTCACCACTCATGCCTGACGTAAAGTTAATTACCCCTCTAGCTTTGTCAATAGTAAACTGTGGATGCTTGTTAGAATATATAGCATCAGAGCCTGTCCCTGATTGGAATAGCTTTACTCCTCCCGCTAGCTCTAGCTCTGAGGTCTCCTCGGTTAGTATACCACCGTTAGCTACGTCTAAGTTTAGCTGACCGTTATCTTCTTGCAAGTATGATGTTGCACTCAACAACTGAGTGTTCTGTTGTAGTGGGTATAAGATACCTCCTCTCACTAGGGATATACGTACATAGTTTACGTAGTCCAAAGGCAAGACAAAGCGTAGAGAGTCTGCGACCTCTAGTTCCATGGTTTTAATTTCCTTGAATGCATCGTAGTTAAGTTCCTGTATCGCACGCTTGGCGTGGAATAGAATCTTGAAATTCTCAACGTTGTTAACTAAGGAAGTATTCCCCGTGTACATGAGCTTGTAGTTACGTACCACATCCTCAAGTCCCACGTACTGATACTCTCCCCAATTGCTATCCGTTGGTGCAGCACCTCCGTTAGCGTAGTATTCATACTCTGATAGATAAGCCATTATTTAGTCTTGTTAGTCTTGCGTTGTTCTTCTTCCTTGTCTGCAGTCTCTACCACTTTAATTTCGCGGATAGACATACCTGCCATTTGTAATATCTTATTGATTAACTCGCTCTCCTCTGAAGGACTGACTTCGAAGTCTTGGAAATCTGTAGCACTACCATTAAACAATGGTTCACCATTCCCGAAAGAAAGGTACGTCCATTTAGGTTCAGCAGGGTAGCGTACGTATTTAGCCTCTAAGTTACCTGCACCTACAGTAGCAGGATAGGTAGTAAACGTTCCGTTGTTCTCTGTGTATACTGCTGAGCTAAAAGAAGGAGCAGTTAAGTTAGAAGCAACCAATGCTCTTACCTTACTATTACTAATCCTTGTAGCTCCTCCTACGAACATCCCTGCGTCGTTCAATAGGTCTAGTCCCATAATCATATAAGCCTCATCACCTGTAGTAGTTAGGGATGGAGCGAAGTATCCTCCTGCAGGGTTAACTGTTAGAGCGTTCGTCACGTGGAATGTGTCTATGTCCTGTTCAATCTTCTCTACTAAATCTGCGTAGTCTGTACCTGCTATCCTTTGGTTGGTGAAGTTCACCGCCTTGTTAAAGGAATAGAAGTAAGACTCGAACACATCTAGTTGTGCCTGTCTAGCGTACATATTGAAATCGTCGGGACTGATATACCCGTAGTTGTTTTTATTCAGTACACTGAGTACAGTCTTCCTTACGTTATTAATCATTTGACAAAGATACAACAAAAAAGGAGAACCGTTTAAGATTCTCCTTCCTGTTTATATATATTTTTTTAATACCTAGAGAGCTAACAACTTCTCTAGTGCTTCAAACTGCTCTAAGCCTTCGTCTGACTTAAAGTAAGCTTGGACTGCAACGTTCTCATCTTCACCGAATGGTATGGTTAACATACGCTTCTTGTTAGATGGTGTGTTGAAGTATACTTCTTGCTTGTTACTTCTCCAAGATAGAATCTTGTTGTCGAAGAACTGAGCGATAGTTCCATTGAACTGTAACTGTGGGTCAGATACAACCTGTAAGAAAGCTTGTGCATCACGCTTAGCGAATACTAAGATGTCACGCTTAAGCTCTGACGTAGTCATAACTGATGTGTCTTTGTTAAAGAGGATACGACCTACGGTCTCCATCATCTCTGTTGTTAAGGCGCGAGCCTCAATCAATGCGTCAACCTGAACGTCTAAGGCTTCAACCTCAGCTTCTGCAGTCTTCTCATTGTTTACTTCCTCCCATTTGATATCCTTCTGTGGATGTAGAGATAAGAAGTGTTGAAGAACTTGGTTCTCCTTTGGTACGTGCAATAGACCATCAACAAATACAATCGGCTCGAGTACTACGTTCCCGTCCTGCTCATCTACAAATGGAGAACGTTGGTTAGTAGCGTAACGTAGCTCACGGTTGTATCCTGTCACCTCATCGAAGTGAAGAAGCGAATGACCTTTGCTATTACGTGAAGGGATTGTTAATGAAAGAGGAGCGCGGCCTCTAGTTAAACGGTACTGCTTGTCAGTAAACTTTGAATTACTCATGTTATTAAATTAGATTGTTGTTAAATTACAAGTGCAAATATACAACGGAATTATTAAGCATAAAAAAAGGGAGACCAATGGCCTCCCCTTTCTCACTATAGAACTATGAATTAGTCAGTGAACAACATGAAGTTGTTAGCACCAAGTGTACAGATAGCTCTCTCGCTTAGGAAGTTAACTTCCATTGCATCGAGGTCGCTAGTAGCTGCTCCACCTGCTGAACCTGTAATCCAAGTCTTCATCTTACGGTCCTCAGACTGAGAAGCACGGTAACGTACGTGTAAGAATGGACGCTTAGCGTTCTTACCAATTACTTGGTCGTATACAGAAGTAGTTCCGGCAGGAACTAAAAGACCTGTTACGTTATCAGAACCTAGGTTTCCTCTCATTGTTGGGTCATTTAGGTATTTCCAATCTGTCTTGTGGAAGTCGTAACCTCTACGGAAAGATGTGAATCCTAAGTTCAACGCCATGTCCTTGTCGTTATCAAACATCCCGTAAGCTGCACCTGATGCAACAGACTGAGCTGCTAAGATATCATCCAAGTTGAAAGACTCAGCACGGTTAAGGAAAAGAACGTTCTCCTCAATTGCACCTTGTCCGTCTAGACGAGCAACGATAGTGTCAACGTCAGCAATGTTAGTCATGAGACCACCACTCCATACGTTTCCACGTGTTGATACTGCATGGAATACTCCATCAGAACCTTTTGAACCTGCTACGTTAGTTGCTGCAATTGCTGCTGCACCTGAACCTGCTGCTGCAGGAACCGCCTCAATCATTGCTGTCTCTAAGTAATCCTCGAAACGAAGACGAGTCTCGTGCTCTGACTTCATGTACCATAGGTAACCTGAACCTCCGTCAGTGTCAACCTCTACCCATCCAATCTGAGCCATATCAGAACCACTTACAGTGTACTTGTCCTTAATGATGATTGGAGAGTTCTCAAAGATTTGGATGTCAGCTTCGTTAGAACCTTCCATTCCTACTGTACCTTTCTTGAACTCAGAACCGTAGATGAATAAAGTCAACGTAGCTGTTGCTGCGAAAACCTGTCCATCTGCTTCGTAGTAAGCTACACCGAAAGAACCTGCAGAAGTATCTACTGAAGTTACAATTCCTTTGTTGCTTCCTGTTCCTGCGTTGTCAGAAATCATGACAGTCTGTCCTTTACGGATAGCGATGCCTGCTGTTACTGTATCAGATACAGTGATAGTAGCTGTGTCAGCTGCTGCTGCAGCGTCAGATGCACAGTTAACGTACTTCGTGTGAAGACGTCCCTGCTCAGTCCACTTAATCAAATCTGAAGCCGAAGGTATCTCAGCACCTACTAGACGTAGGAAAGAAGATACAGAACGGTTTCCGTAACGTTCGAACTCTTGCTCGTAAGTATCAGGAAGATACTGTGAGAGGAAGTCCATGTCAGCAATGTAATTGCTAGCTAGAGCTACTTGCTCATGTGAAGGTGTAAGAGCTACACCTCCTGCGTTTAATGTTCCCATTATATTTTATATATTTAAAAAATTTACC
>Ga0209402_10004345_pt1 | contig 12990 bp, 5 predicted proteins | sample ArcticOcean_MG_C_3_FD_187437 | JGI IMG/M metagenome (GOLD analysis project Ga0209402, IMG submission 187437) | Marine microbial communities from western Arctic Ocean - ArcticOcean_MG_CB8_126 (SPAdes) (version 2) | ecosystem: Environmental > Aquatic > Marine > Oceanic | place: Arctic Ocean... | reverse complement strand
CCCGGGCTCTGCCCTGGAACGCACGGCTTTCGAGGCTCCGCCTCGCAGTGACGGGCGTGAGGCGGAGCCTCACAGTCAGTGCGTTCCAAGGCAGAGCCTTGGAACGAGAATCCTTAACGGCGTTGCCGGCAGGGGCTCATAAGTTTGTGGCCGTTTTCCCGGGGCTGAAGGCCCCGGGCTATTTGCCGCCGTCCCTTCGGGACTGAAAAAACGCAACACCAAAAGGCAGACTCAGGCCTGAACGCTCATGCCTGGTCTGGCCTTGTGCGGAGAAGCGCTGCGGAGACCAGATACCACACACCGAGCGTCACGAGGTGGTACAGCGTGTGTTGAATTGAACCGGCCAGAGTGCCGAGTTGTTCCGGGGTCACTGCCCCGAACATCTGGTTCGCGATCGCGAACGGAGCACCCAGCACAAGCCCGATATTGCCAGCCGTGGCGTCCGCGTTCACCGTGAAGAGGCTGACGGCATATAGCGCGGCAGTGAGGGCCACAGCTCGCCAGCTCGGATGACGAAGCATGTCGCGGAAGCTGCGCCGCGGCTTGTCGGATTCGATTTCCTGCTCCGCAGTCAGCAGCCCCATCGACAACTTCCCGTGTTTGAGCATCAGGGCCAGTGGGAACAGGAACCCCATGGCGGGACGCGGATCGTCGGACTGCATCACGTCGTTAATCGTGTCTTCGTGCGTGGCAAACATCTCCTTGAGGTATGCCTTCACATCGTGTGGATTCGCAGCGTTGCGGATCGTGTCCCAGAACGGCTTCAGGCGTATGTCGTCCAGCGGCGAGTTGCCCAGGGCTTTGAGTTCGTCGCGCACTATCCGCACACGGTCGAGAGCTCGTTCGTCGTGGGCAATCTCTTCCAGTGTGGCCAGTAGACCGACGACGGGTGCTTCGGTCCGAGTTGAGTAATCGACTTCCGGTTTCTGCTCGATCTTCTGTCCCGATGCGATCTGAAATACCAGCCAGGGAAAATCGACGTTCGCGGCAATCGCCTGAGTGAGGCCTCCAAAGAAACGCGGATTGACCTCGATCAGATACGCCGTACCGTCTTTCCCCTTACGGAAGTCGAGCTGTGCCATGCCGTGCCAGTTACGCGCCGACAGCAGTTTCCGGGCCGCTTCCTCGGCGTCAGGCATCGAAACGGTTTCACGGAGGACTCCGGCTCCCGTGCCGCGGGGGAATGAGCGGACGTTGCGGTAGACCATTGTCGCGACGCATTCCCCGGAATCGAACAGCGTTGCCAGGCAGTAGTCGTCGCCGTCTATGAACTCCTGCACCAGGGGATATTCACTGGGCTGCAGACCATAGCCGTCCACGAATTCGCGAAACGTGCCCGTGAGTTCTTCCGGCGTGTTGCACTTCTTCAGCCCCACACCCGAGGCGCCTTCGCGAACTTTCAGAAAGACAGGAAACTCGATCTCAGGGATGGCTCGGAACAGCGCGTCCTGACTGGTGAACTGCCGCGTGCCGGGAATCGTAATGCCCATCTCGGCTGCGACTTCGGCCAGGCTGCCCTTGTCGTGCAGCGTTGCCATGTTCTCGTAACTGGTCAGTGGCACACGGATATGCGGCTCGAAACGTTCGCGGTGTTTCGCGATCAGCCACGTTTCCTTGTGGACCGGCAGCAGCACATAGGGCTCATCCGGATCGTCGGGCTTCAGCTCCTGCACCTTCTCGACCATGTAGTCGATAAAGCCATCGGGATCATTCGTCACCGACGGATACTGAAAGTGGCCTGTGCAGTAACGCGAGAAGAAGCAGGGAGCAAACGGAGCCTCTTCGCCGCAGTAAACATCCACTCCGTTGCGGCCCAGACTGCGCACAACAGCCAGCGAATGCCACCCACGCGAATATGTCACGATTGCCCGCGCCATACGAATCACCTCCGGTTGAGTCGAACACAGTCGTCTGCCACGACTCGGCGAGAATGTTACACCGGCACCGTCCGACGACTTGTGGTCGGGTGCCGCAAAGCCGGACGAAATCGGCGTATAACCCGGTCGCATTGCGCAGTCTGCCAGGTTACCCGAAAATCGCCAGTCGTTTCCGTCGTTTCATTGATGCGGTCAATCAGCCAATTGACCCGGGTCCGCTCAGACGGTAACCATTGCCACCGTCGCGGAGGCCGATCCGAATAGAATCACGTCACGCCTGCGCGTTCAGATTTCCGGAAGAGGATTCATTCGACGGACCTCTCGGGACTCAGTTTGACAAAACGGAGCATTGTTCGATGCCGCTGAAGGTCTCTGATCCCACCGCAGAGCCGACCTTGAATCTGACTCCCATGATCGACATCGTCTTTCTGTTGATCATTTTCTTCATGGTCGGGACGCAGTTCGCCAAACAGGAGCGGCGATTTGACGTCCAGTTACCGACTGTTGCGAACGCTCAACCGCTGACCAGCCGGCCGGACGACATCGTGATCAACGTCATCCAGCGCGACACCGTTGTCATCGACGGCGAGGAACTGACGCTTCAGCAGCTCGAAACGCGGCTCAAGGAAGCAAAGCAGAATTACGGCGAGCAGTCGGTCGTGGTCCGCGGATCCGGGCCCGATCCGTACCAGCTTGTCATCGACGCGCTGGCCACGTGCGACCGGGCTCAGATCAGCCATATTTCTCTTGCCACAACGCTCAGCGACGAAGTCTCCACCGAAGTCCCATGAGGCACACGGCATCCGCCTGGTGTCGTGCGTCCAGTCCCTTAGCTCTCAGCCGTAAAATGACTTTAGCCGCCATCCAGTTCGTCGAATGGCTGGCCTCGATGTGCGACACCAGCACACCAAACATCGAGGTGGCGCTGAAGGTCTCGCTGTTGGCTGGGTTGCTGATAGCGTCGATTCACTTCGTGACCATGATATTCACGCGGTGGGGCGACAGTGACCCGACCAGCAAAGCGTTCATGTTCTCGATGCTGCTGCACCTGTCTCTGGCATTCGGAACAGTCGCCGGTACCGTTCCGGAATCAGTCGTTGCAGAAGTCGAGGAGCCGCCGGTCGAGATTCGCGAGCTGATTCTCGAAGGCGAAGAGAAGATTGAACTTGATCAAAGCGGCAACACGCGCATTCGAGAAGATTTGCTCGAGACAGACCTTTTGAAGCTTGCACGGATCGAACGGGCCGGACTGGACCTGGTTCCTCTGGAAGCCCCCGATCGCCGCGACGAACCGGTCACACAGCCAGACATCGAACTGCCCGATATCCTGCACACGCCCGATGCTCTGGTTGCAAGACCGAATGCGAGGAACTACGGCCAGATCGGGCCACAGATCGAATCCGCTGCTCCACAGAAAGTGACAGAATCAACCGCTGAGGCGAGGCCGGAAGTCAACATCCCAACGCCCTCGCCGATCCGCCGTCGTGTGAAAGAAAGCGGGTTGCTCGACACCAGCGTCGACCGCCGTGCCAGTCGTGGCACGATTGACCAGGTCGCCCCCGATTTTGCTCCGGACCGAACGGTTGCGTCTCTCGACTTACGCGAGGACCCGGCCGCATTTCTGAAACAGGCCCCTTCCGACTCGATCAGACGACGCAGCGGCCCGTCGCCCACCGAGATCGCTGATGCGGAGGCCGGTTCCAACGCCGTGGCCCGGACAGACGACACGTCGTCCGGTGCCCTTGGTCCGCGAAAGTTCAGCCGCCGCCTGACTCGCACACCAAAGATGGAAGAGTTTGGTGGGGCCGAGAGATTCCGTCCGGATCGAAGACCGTTTACGCCCGATCCTGTTCCCGACGTTGTCGTTGCTGTCCGAACGGGCCCGACGTCACTGTTGCCGATAGACGGCCCGCAGCCGAATGTGATCCGCCCGAATCTCGATCCAATCAACTCATCGGCCACGACGAAGATTCCGCCCACCTATCGATTACGCAGTCTGGCCCGGCGCACGGAGAATGCCCGGAAATATGGAGGCACGGAAAAGTCCGAGCGTGCTGTCGAATCGAGTCTGGAATGGCTCGCGATGCATCAGAGTCCCGAGGGGTACTGGGACGCGGACGGTTTTTCATCCATGTGCCCGGTTGGTGAGAAGTGTGCCGGCCGCTCCGGGCGGGTCGAGATCGACACTGAAGGCATCAATCGCAGGTTTGCCGGCCTGCACGCTGATCCCGGCGTCACGGGACTGACAGTTCTGGCATTTCTGGGAGCCGGTTACACCCATGAGGAAGGTCAGTATGCCGATCACGTGGACCGCGCACTGAGCTGGCTCATTCGACAGCAGGAACCCACCGGTTTTATGGGCGGTAATGCCACTCGATACGCTCGCACCTACTGCCACGCGATTGCGACGTATGCGATGGCCGAGGCGCTGGGCATGCAAAGCGATCGTTCGACACTGGATCGACTGCGACGTCCTCTGGAGCGTGCCGTCGGGTACATCGTGTCGACTCAAAACGAGAAGGACGGCGGCTGGCGATATCTGCCAGGACAACAAAGCGACATGAGCATCTTCGGATGGCAGTTGATGGCACTGAAGAGTGCCGACATCGCTGGCATCCCGATGCCGCCCCGCACGCGAAGACTCATGATTCGGTTTCTGAAGGATCGGAGTCTTGGTGATCGCAATGGGTTGGCCGCTTACCGCCTGCTTGACCCGAAGTATCCCCCACTGCCTCCCTCGCCATCGATGACCGCGGAGAGCCTGTTCTGCAAGCAGATGCTGGGACTCCTGCGTGACAACCCGCAAAGCCTGGAAGCGGTGGAGTACCTTCGAGCCCGACCACCGCAACGACGTTCGGAGGACCTGTACTACTGGTACTACGGCACGCTGGCCATGTACCAGTATGGTGGGCAGGAATGGAACGAATGGAATGCGGCCCTGAGTGAGACTCTGGTCGCGGACCAGCGGACGACCGGGCACGCTGCGGGAAGCTGGGACCCGCACGCCCCGTGGGGTGCCTATGGCGGTCGCGTTTTCTCGACGGCCCTCAGCACGCTGTGTCTGGAGGTGTATTACCGCTTCCTGCCGCTGTATCAGATCGGTGACGATTCGATCGATACCGGCGTCTCCGCCGAATAATCAACCAAGCAGGCAGACGTGCGACGATGCTGAGCCGCGTGGTCGCATCTCGACAGTTTCCGGCCGTGGTCGCGGTGTATCCCTGGTGCTGAACTGCCCGGTTGGTCTGCTCTGACCTGTCCGCTCGCTCTGTCTGCAACTACACAGGGCGGGTCACCTGTTCCGCCAATCTCGCTCGTGTGCCCGGGCCCGCACGCAGTTGGCTGCAGAACGCGACCTATCTTTGCGTGAATCGGCTGAGCGTCAAATTCGGAACAGGCAGCAAAGTCACCGCATTTTCCTCAAGTTACCGGATCGTCACATCCGACGATTTGGAGACGGGGCCGAATCGTGTCCGTGGGATCGCGTTGTCGCTGTACCGACTGCAGAAAGTCACCGGCATGTCGTTGAATTACTGGTTGAGAAACATCTGCACTCGTCTGAATTCACCGGGCCGAGTCCCTCGCAGGAGATCACAGACGAGGACGCAGCAACCTGCGGAACTGCTGGAATCCCGCACGCTCCTGACCATTGTGTTTGATTCAGGCACGGGCGTGATCCAGGTCACGGGAGATGCCGACGACAATACAGCATCCGCGGTCGACGTGGATGTTTCGACGATACGCGTCGATCTTGATGCGGCCACGCAGACATTCACGCGAAGCCAGGTCACGCGCATCGTCTTCAATGGAAACGACGGCGACGATGTATTCACGAACTCGACGAGTGTTCCATTAGCTGCCAACGGACAGAACGGTGCTGACACACTCACCGGCGGAACGGGCAATGACACACTGTCAGGCAACGGAGACAACGACGTTTTGACCGGGAATGAGGGCAACGATGTCCTCAACGGCGGCAGCGGACGGGATCGGCTGGAAGGCGGCGTCGGTAACGACCTGGAACGTGGCCAGGGCACGGCAGGCGATTCGATCATCGCGGGTCTTGGAGATGACACGATCGATGGTGGTGGCGCCGGTGACCGACTGATCGCAGCCGGCAACGTGAATATGACGCTCACCAACACGGCTTTGACTGGCGGATTCGGCACGGACTCAATCACGAATATCGACCGAGCAACACTCCGCGGCGGCACGGGCAACAACGTGCTGGATGCCTCAGGTTTCTCTGGCTTTGCGGCCGTCATTGGATTCGCGGGCAACGACGAGATTCATGTAGGACAGGGTGGCAGCCGCGCGTTTGGTGGATCGGGTCGGGACACGATGTTCGGAGGCAACGGCGCCGACAAGCTGAGGGCTCAAGGTGGGAGCGGCGACCGCATCTTCACCAGTCCTGGCAACGACACGCTCGACGGTGGCAGCGGGACGGATCGGCTGGTGGTTTCGGCCAATGTTAACCTGACGTTCGGTACGGGCACACTGACAGGTCTGGGATCGGATTTGCTGATCGGTCTGGAGAACGCTGACATCACCGGTGGCGCTGGTGACAACCTCATCGACGCGAGTGGCTTCGCGGGAAATACCACGATTCGCGGTGGCGCGGGTAACGACACGATCCGCGGTGGCCTGGCGGTCGACTCGATCATTGGCGGAGACGGCGATGACGTCGTATCGGGCGGCGCCGGAAACGACATCCTCAACGGTAACGACGGGACCGACGTCGTGGGGGACACGGCCGACGTCAATTTTACGCTCACCAACACTCAACTCACCGGCAACGGAACTGACAACTTCGTCCAATTTGAGGCAGCGGAAATCACTGGTGGGGCGAGTGCCAACACGATCAATGCGACCGCGTATACCGGACCGGTGACTCTCAACGGTGCGGGTGGCGCCGATGCCCTCACGGGAGGGACGGCGAACGACGTCCTCGATGGTGGCGACGGCAACGACACGCTGACTGGCGGAGCAGGAACGGACATCTTTCGGGCCAGCGTTGCGGGCGGAAGCAATATGCTGAATCCAGGTAATCTCACCACGCCAACTCAAACAGACACCTTCACGCAGATCGAATCGGCCAGCCTGATTGGCAGCGCGGGCAGCGATACAATCAATGCGTCGAGTTACACAGACCCGGTGACGATTCGCGGAGGCGACGGTAACGACACGCTGCTTGGTGGCAAGAATTCCGATCTGCTTGACGGGGGTGGTGGCGATGACCGCCTGACCGGACAGGCGGGGGGAGACACACTCGAGGGTGCGTCCGGCAACGACCTGCTGCTTGGTTCGGCCGGGAACGACCACCTGATCGGCGGCGACGGCAATGATGACCTGCAGGGCCAGGGCGGCGGACAGGATTCTCTGACTGGCGGTGCGGGCAATGACACCCTGGACGGCGGCAGCGGTACCACGGACACCGTCGTGGAAGAAGGCGACGTCAGTTTCACATTGACGACGTCTGCGTTGACGGGAAATGGCTCAGATACGCTTGTCGGTGTGGAACGTGCTCAGCTCACGGGCGGAAACGGCGCCAACGCAATCAATGCGGCAGGCTTCACGGGCAACACGACCCTGACCGGCGGACTCGGCAGCGACACAATCACGGGAGGTTCCGGGACCGACACGCTGATGGAAGTGGGGACTGGTACGTTGACTTTGACAGCGGGAAGCCTGACGACCGGTTCCGGTAACAACACCTTCTCGGCCGTTGAGAACATCGAGATCGACGCAGACGACGGCAACAACCTGATTGACGCCAGCGGCTTCACATCGGGCGTCACGATTCGAGCCGCAGGCGGGAACGACACAATCATCGGGTCACCCTTTGCCGATCGCATTGAAGGCGACGACGGCGACGACGTTTTCACCGGTGGAGCCGGGAACGACAGCATGTTCGGCGCCGATGGAATCGATCTGATCATCGAAACCGGCGACGTCGACTTCGTCCTGAAGAACGGTTCTCTGACCGGCGTGGGCAGCGACTTCATCAACCTGTTCGAGCTGGCTCAGCTGACTGGCGGAGCGGGCAACAACTCGATCGACGCCGACGAATTCAGCGGTGCCGTGACGCTTGTTGGTGGTGCCGGGAATGACTTCCTCCGCGGCACGAATCTCGCCGATTCGATCGACGGCGGCGATGGCAACGATGACATCCGTGGTCTGCAGGGCAACGACATTCTGCTGGCGGGAGCGGGTCTCGACACCGTGCGTGGTCATGAAGGCGACGACTCGATCGACGGCGGCGCCGGTGCCGACAACCTGCTGGGCGACGGCGGTGACACGTTCGCAGGTGCTGAAGGCAACGACACTCTGATCGGCGGAGATGGCGAAGACACGCTGCGAGGCGATGGCGGCAACGACGTACTGTCTGGCGGAGCCGACAACGATACGGCATTCGGCGGCGACGGCACTGATCTGATTCTGGGAGGCCTGGGCAATGACGAGCTAAACGGCGACGCTGGCGTTGACACAATTCACGGTGAAGAAGGGGACGATGTCCTCAGCGGTGGTGCCGCCGCAGACATGATCACAGGGGCCGACGGCAACGACACGCTTAACGGCGACGCGGGGAACGACACTCTTCAAGGCCAGGCGGGCAATGATCAACTCAATGGTGGTACGGATAACGACCGCCTTGTGGGAGATGTTGGCAACGACACACTGATCGGCAACGCGGGCAACGACATGATTCTCGCGGGTGCCGGCGACGACTCCGGAACCGGCGATGAGGGTAATGACACGCTGATCGGCGACGATGGTCTGGACACTCTGCGCGGTGGAGACGGTGACGATTCCATCACGGGCGGCAACGACGCCGACCGACTGGAAGGTGGCGCCGGGACGGACGAAATCAATGGCGACGCCGGCGACGACGATCTCCGCGGCGATGACGGTAACGACACAGTGCGAGGTGGAACTGGAAACGACACGCTGCGAGGCGGCGGACAGTCGGACTTCCTGAACGGCAACGGTGGCAACGACCAGTTGCTCGGCGATGACGGCGATACGTTCACTGGCACGGATGGCAACGACACGCTGTTCGGTGAAGGCGGCGCGGACATTCTGCGTGGGGACGATGGCAATGATTCGCTGCATGGTGGAGGCGGGAACGACACACTGCGCGGCGGTGTCGGCAACGACACTGTCCTCGGCCTGGCCGGTGACGATGATCTGGACGGAAATGAAGGCGACGATCTGATCGAGGGAGATGCCGAAGGTGCGACTGGCGGAAACGACCTGCTGGAAGGCGGTGACGGCAACGACATGCTGCTCGGCCGTGACGGCGATGACACTCTGAGAGGCGAAGCTGGTAACGACGGAGCGGTGGGCGGTGCAGGGAACGACTCGATTGTGGGCGGCGATGGAAATGACTTCGGATCCGGAGGCGCTGGAACGGACACACTCGTTGGAGGTGCCGGTCTCGACACGCTGGCCGGTGGAGACGGAAACGACTCGATTCTGGGGCAGGACGATAATGACCTGCTGTCCGGAGACGCTGGTCAGGACACGTTGCGTGGCGGAACGGGCGATGACCAGCTTGGCGGTGGAGACGACGCGGACGAACTTCGCGGCGACGAGGACAACGACACTCTGGACGGTGGCAGTGGTGATGATTCACTGTTCGCTGGAACGGGGAACGACAATGTCACCGGCGGTGACGGTGTCGACACAATCCGTGGCGAAGAGGGCAACGATACGCTGGCCGGCGACGCCGGGAACGACGACATCAACGGCCAGGAAGGTGATGACTCGCTAACCGGTGGCGAAGGCAACGATGTCATCGACGGTCGCGCTGGCAACGACACGATTTCCGGCGGCGCTGGCGACGATTCACTGCGTGGCGTCGAGGGCAACGATCTCATTAACGGCGACGCCGGAGCCGACACGCTCGACGGACTGACCGGCAACGACACGCTCAACGGTGGCGATGGCAATGACATCCTGCTCGGACGTGGCAACGAGGATGTGCTGGACGGCGGTGCCGGCCGCGATGTCCTGAGTGGAGGCCTCGGAGCCGACGTGGTTAACGGTGGCGCGGACGACGATATCGTGATCGGCACGACATTCAGCTACGAGGGCGATATCGCAACACTCGATGCCATTCTTGCGGCGTGGGCCTCGGCCGATTCGTACGCAACGCGAATCGCCGGCCTGGAAGACCCGACATTCCTGGGCTTCCTCGACTCTGCCGATCAGATTACCGGCAGCAATTCGGTCTACGATGACTACCGCACGGACACGCTGACTGGCGGCGGCGGCGAAGACTGGTTTATTGCTCCCGGTGAACCCGGACTGGCCAGCGAAGACTCGGTCACTGATCAGGCCGGCGGAGAACAGGTCAACGCGTCCACGTTCGGAACCGACGCGGCCAGCTTCGCTCCGACCGCCATCGCCAAACCTGACTATCTGCAGTCGATTGCAGATCCGAACTTCGGCTCCGACATCACACGCGTGACGGGTGATCCGGGAACACAATTCACAACAAACGTCATCGAGGTCGGTGATACTCCAGTCATTACTCAGCAGGACATTTACTGGGGCGGGACGATCCGCAACCGGTATCTGACAGACTCGTCCTGGAACGTCGACGGCACGCTGATTCAGATTCGCAGTTACGACCCGGCCGTGCCGTATCAACTCCTGCTGGATGGCGATGCGGCAAATACGGCGACGTATCTGAAACCACTCGCCATTGTGAGAACACCATCAACAGCGCTGCGGTGGAGTCAGGATCCCGCGCGGCCGAATCTGCAGTATGCGTTCCCCGTCGAGGGTGCCGTCGGCAACGAAAACGAAGACGATGAAACGGTCATGGTCGAGACACCAGTCGGTGCCGATGACGACCTGATCATTGAGTACAACGTCCTGACCGGCCAGGTCACACGAACGATCGAACTCCCGTTCAACAAACTCACAACGTCCAAGACGGCGATCGCCTTTGTGGGCGGCAGGCAGTACATCGCCCTGATGGGCCGGGATAAGGTGGATCCGTCGGCTGGCATCAATCTCTACATTGTGGACATGGACGCCGGGCAGGGTGAATCGCTCGTGGTCGCGCAGTTCTCTCTCACTGATCCCAGCAACGGATTGGGCGCCGACGCCGATACCGTGAACCCACTGTCATTGCGATACGCTCCCAACGGCGGCCAGGTGATGGTGGCCTACGGACTGAGCAGCGGCGAACGTGCCTGGCGTCTGCTGGATGTTGATCTGAATGCGGGCAGCGTCGCTCCGCATGTGCAGCCCAGTCTGGTCGAGAAAGTCTTTTTCGCACCCGGCGATCGCAGCCAGGGTTTCTTTGCAGCGAACTGGGGACACCCGGTCTTCGCACTTGGGCAGAACGGCAGTGACGTCTACATCGTGGGCGGAGCGGGCAACTTCTCCAGCCGGACCATTTCCGAAGTGCAGACGTTCAACAGCAATGCCAGCGACGTCGGGACAGTGCTTTCCTACAACGTCCAGACGAAGGCCTATCGTTCGCTGAACGACTCGACGGCCTCGACGCTCGGAATCGAGCACGCCGCCGCGACGAACTTCTCGAACCCCGGTTACATCTTCGCCACGTTCCTGCAGGAGAACGGTCAGACGGGCGACCACGCCGGGGAAATCGTGGCCTTCAACCTGGAAGACCCGGAAAGCGTCAACGGTGCCGTGTCCATCGCGCATCATCGCACGAATGCAGCCAACGACTGCTACCACTGTCAGCCACATCCAGTACTCTCGCCAGACGGCACACAAATGCTCTTCGGCAGCACCTGGGGCGAAGACCAAAGCATCGTCAGCTCATTCGTCGTCGACCTCGATTTGCCGGCACTCTGACACGTGGTCAGCGTGATTTCGTGAACGCGAATGTTCGGCCAAGGAACGACGCGGCGAACTGGTCGAAGGCCATCTCGCGCGCCGGCTCTCGAAAATTTCCGGTCCGTCCGGACGACGCCCGTTAATCGGGTTTCGTTTTTCCGGCGTCTGGCCGGATTGGACATTCAGGATCCGTTTCTGGGCATTACAACCGAAAGTCGGCTGCGGATGTCGAAAGATGCGCAGTTGCGACGCGGACTGACGCTCGATCGCATGGACCGGCGGCGCACTCTGCTTCAGCAGCTCGACGATGAGCAGCGACGAATTGCAAACAGCAAGCCCGCGCAAAGTCTCGATCGCTTCCACGAGATGGCATATTCGCTGATCACATCGGAAAAGCTGCGACAGGCCCTGGACGTCGGCCAGGAGCCGATAGAAGTGCGCGAACGGTATGGCATGACTCTGTTCGGTCAGTCGGCTTTGACGGCGCGGCGCCTGCTGGAATCCGGATGCCCTTTGGTCTCCGTCTTCTGGGATGAATACAAGGTCGTCAACACGGCGTGGGATACGCACTACAACCATTTCATGCGGATGGGCAACGAACTGTTGCCGGCGTTTAATGCGGCAATGAGCCGACTGCTGCTGGACCTGGACGATCGCGGCCTGCTGGACGACACGCTGGTGATGTGTCTGTCGGAACACGGCCGCACACCAAAGATCGACAATCTCAATCGAGGCGGCGGACGCGGACACTGGTCGCAGGCCTACAGCGTGATGCTCGCCGGAGCGGGAATTCGGCCAGGCACGGTGGTGGGTGAGTCAGATGCGCAAGGCGCCTTCGTCAAAGATCGGCCTGTCAGCCCGGAAGACATCCTGGCGACGATGTACCACTTGAAAGGCATCGAATCCGACACGGTCATCCCGGACCGGCTAAGACGGCCCGTCCGACTCACAGCAACCGGATCTGTCATCAGCGAACTGCTCGGCTGACTCAGGCCGGCCGAGCCGAAGAGTGGTTCGTGTTATCCGTAGTCGCCAAGCGGCTGACTGAGGGCGAGGCTCCCGCCGAGCCGCACGTGTTCCGCAATCGGCGGCTCAGCAGGAGCCTCGCCCTCCCGAAAATACCCACTACGGGAAAAGCAAATTGCACTAACAGGCTGCTGAAAAGTCTTTCGGCCACAGCAGTTCCCGGGCTGCTGGAATTCGCGGGAAAACGAGCGATTCTGAGGATCGTGTTCGTAGATGAAGACCTGCTTGTGGGCAGACGTTTCTGGCGTCCGGGCAGGATTGGTGTTGC
>Ga0209402_10004343_pt1 | contig 12992 bp, 16 predicted proteins | sample ArcticOcean_MG_C_3_FD_187437 | JGI IMG/M metagenome (GOLD analysis project Ga0209402, IMG submission 187437) | Marine microbial communities from western Arctic Ocean - ArcticOcean_MG_CB8_126 (SPAdes) (version 2) | ecosystem: Environmental > Aquatic > Marine > Oceanic | place: Arctic Ocean... | reverse complement strand
AAGACACTAAAGTGGAAGAAATTATGACTAAAAAAGTCTTAACACTTTCTGCAGACGATAAGTTTGAAAAGGGCCTTGAGATTATGACTCAAAAAAGAATTAGGCATATGCCTGTAATGGATGGAAATGAATTATTAGGTATGGTCTCGCAAGGCGATTTGGTAAAAGAGATGATAGATTATCAAAAAGAACTTATAAAAGAATTAGAGGCTTTTGTTTATTGGTAATTTAATCTCCAAAATCGTCCAGCATAATATCTTCACCATCAACACCCAAATCTAATAACATATTAATAACAGATTTATTCATTATAGGAGGCCCACATAGATAGTATTCACAATCTTCTGGGGCGGGATGGTCTTTTAAATATTGTTCAAATAGCACATTATGAATAAAACCCTTATGACCTTTCCATTTATCATCTGGAGATGAGTCAGATAAAGCAACATGCCATGAAAAGTTTTTATTTTCCTTTTGTAGTTGTTCAAAATCTTTCGCATAAAACATTTCTTTTTTAGAGCGTGCACCATACCAAAATGAAGCTTTTCTATCTGTTTTAACTCTTCTTAGTTGATCAAATATAAGGCTTCTCATTGGTGCCATTCCAGCACCTCCGCCTACAAAAACCATTTCCTTTTTTGTTTCTCTAGCGAAAAAATCACCAAAAGGCCCTGAGATTGTAACTTCATTACCTTTTTTTAAGTTAAATATATAAGAGGACATCTTGCCTGCCGGTATTCCTGATGAACCAGGCGGAGGTGTTGCTATCCGAACATTAAGCATCACAATTCCTTTTTCAGCTGGATAATTTGCCATAGAGTATGCTTTCTCAATTGGCTCGTTGACCGTTGAGCTCACATCCCAAATTTTAAATCTATCCCAGTCTTCATGATATTCTTTTGCGATATCAAATTCTTTATAAGAAAGTGAATGTTCTGGTGCTTCAATTTGAATGTAGCCACCCGCGCGAAAATTCACATCTTCACCTTTTGGTAGTTCTAAAATTAACTCTTTTATAAATGTGGCCACATTATCATTACTTAAAACTTTGCATTGCCACTTTCTAACACCAAAAACTTCTTCAGGAACCTCGATTTCCATATCTTGTTTAACAGCTACTTGACAAGAAAGCCTATCTCCGCAAGATGCATCTTTTTTACTAATATAACTTTCTTCGGTTGGTAAAATAGAGCCTCCTCCTGAATGTATTTTTACTTTACATTGAGCGCAAGTTCCACCGCCACCGCAGGCAGATGGTATAAATAATTTTTCTGCTGCTAATGATTGAAGAAGTTTACCGCCAGCTGGAACTTTTATTGTTTTTTTACCATTTATAGTAATTTTAACTTCACCAGAAGATACGAATTTACTTCTTGCGTAAATAATTATTGTAACCAAAGACAACACTATTAAAGTAAAAAGAGTAACTCCAAGAATAAAAGTATCCATAAAAAATCCTTATAATTTAACGCCAGAAAAACACATAAAAGCCATTGCCATTAAACCAGCGGTAATGAAAGTTATACCAAGACCTTGTAAGCCTTCAGGTATATCGCTATATTTCAACTTTTCTCTAATTCCTGCCATTGCAGTAATTGCTAAAGCCCATCCAAAACCAGAAGATATTCCATATGTTAATGCTTCGGAAAAATTATAATCTCTTTCAACCATAAATAAGGAGCCACCTAAAATTGCACAATTTACAGTTATAAGTGGTAGGAAAATACCTAAAGCATTATAAAGTGGAGGAAAATGCTTATCTAAGATCATTTCTAATATCTGAACTAATGCAGCAATCACCCCTATATATGATATTAAACCAAGGAATGTTAGATCTACATCAGGAAATCCTGCCCATCCTAATGCGCCAGGTTTTAATAAGTATGTAAGAATTAAATTATTGGCTGGGACCGTAATTGACTGAACAATTATTACTGAAATACCTAAACCTATTGCAGTCGTTATTTTTTTGGATACTGCAATAAAAGTACACATACCCAGAAAAAAAGAGAGGGCTAGATTCTCAACAAAAATGGCTTTTACTGCTAATGAAATCAAGGCCTCCATCAATAATCCTCAACGGTTTGAATTTTAAATTCAGGATCTTCAACTTGAGACTTTTTCCAAATCCTTAACCCCCAGATTAAAAAACCTATTATAAAAAAAGCAGATGGGGGGAGTAATAACAAACCATTTGGTACATACCATCCACCATCACTTACAGGATTTAATATTACGATTCCAAATAGCGATCCTGCTCCAAATAATTCCCTCACTACACCAACACACATTAATAGCAAACCATAACCTAGGCCGTTGCCGATTCCATCAACAAATGAATCAATTGGGGTATTTTTCATAGCAAAAGCTTCCGCCCTCCCCATAACAATGCAATTTGTAATAATTAAGCCAACAAAAACAGATAAGGTTTTAGATATCTCATACGCATAGGCTTTAAGTAATTGATCTACAACAATAACTAAAGAGGCAATGATAGTCATTTGAACAATAATTCTAATGGAATTAGGTATATAGTTCCTCAACATTGATATAAAAAGGGATGAAAAAGCAATAACAGCAATAACAGCAAGCGACATAACAAAAGAAACTTTTAAAGAAGATGTTACAGCTAATGCGGAACAGATACCCAAGACCTGTAAGGTAATAGGGTTATTATCTACAAGTGGATCTACAAGAAGCTTTTTTCTAGTTTGAGACATTAAGTTGCTCCATTTTTAAAATTTGTAAGGAATTTTTTAAACCCTGATTCGCCCAGCCAAAATCTAACTAAATTATTAACACCATTTGAGGTTAAAGTTGCTCCTGCAATAGCATCTATGTGATGTTCTTTTGGGCCAGGAGTTTTGGCAACCTGTATCATTAAATCCCCATCTTTATTTCTTAATTTTTTACCTTTCCATTGGGCTTTCCATTTTGGATTATCGACTTCACCTCCCAAACCTGGAGTTTCTGCATGCTGATAAAATTGAAGACCAAAAATTTCATTACCATCTTCTTCTAAAGCAACAAAGCCATATAGAGTAGACCATAAGCCATATCCATATATTGGTAAAATTATCTTATCTATAGTTCCATCTTTATTTTTTAATAGATAAACAGTTGCATAATTTGACCTTCTCCCAATAGATGCTGGATCATCTTTTAGATCAACACTTAATAATGGGTCTGATGCAGCTTTAAGGTCATCAAAATCTTTAGGGTTAAATTTATCTGTAAACAAACCCTTATCAATATCAACAATCATTGGCTCAAAAGAGGTAAATGACTCTTCTACATTCATACCTTCAAAATACAGACCTGCGACCTGTAATATATTTATCTGTTTGTCACGAATTTGATTTGATAACTGTATAGGTTTAAGTTTTACAGCTGCTAAAGAAACTATCATTGAACAAAAAAGGCAAAGAGTGATGGCAACAAGGATAGTTTTTGGAATGCTATCGATTGGTAATTTTTTAAATTTTGAAAAAATGTTATCTTTTTTTTCATTAGGCATTGAGCTTTTTCCTCCGCCTAAGAATATTTGCGTTCACAACAAAATGATCAATTAAAGGTGCAAATACATTACCAAATAATATTGCAAGCATCATTCCTTCAGGAAACGCTGGATTTAGAACCCTTATCATTATTACCATAAAGCCAATAAGAGCTCCATAAATATAACGTCCAGTATTTGTATGGCTTGCAGAAACTGGTTCTGTCACCATAAATACTAGTCCAAAAGCGTAGCCTCCTATTACGAGATGCCAATACCATGGCATGCTAAACATAGGATTTGTATCAGAGCCAGCCCAATTTAAAAAAGAAGAAAACGCTATCATGCCAATCAAACAACCAACTATAAGTCGATAGTTTGCTATTCTAGTTACAAGTAAAAAACATAGACCAATTAAGCATGCCAAAGTTGATGTCTCACCCAGTGAGCCCTGTATTGTTCCAAAGAAGGCATCTGACCATGTAATTCCATAACCTATAAGAGACTCATAACCTTCGGAAGCTGATATGCTTAATGAGGTTGCTGAAGAAATACCATCAACCGGAGTCCAGACAGCATCACCAGACATATAAGCAGGGTAAGCAAAATACAAAAATGCTCTGCCAGTTAAGGCGGGATTTAAGAAATTTTTCCCCGTACCCCCAAAAACTTCTTTTCCAACAACAACCCCAAAAGAGATGCCTAATGCAACCATCCAAAGAGGGGTTGTTGCTGGTAATGTTAGAGCAAATAACATGGATGAAACTAAAAATCCTTCGTTTACTTCATGACCTCTAGTTGTCGCAAACAAAACCTCCCATAAGCCACCAGCAACTAATGTCATTATATAAATAGGCAAAAAGTACAAAGCACCATGAGCCATGTTGGCAAAAATACTACTAGGGTTGAAAGGTATTCCAAATAATTGTAATAACCATATTCTCCAACCTGCTAAGTCAGATGGATTTAAATTTGATAGGGCTAGATTTGTTTGTAATCCTGTATTATAAAACGCCCATAAAATACATGGAATTAAAGAAATAACCACATATGTCATTATTCTTTTCATGTCTACAAAGCTTCGAGCATGAGGAGCAGCTTTGGTTACTGTGCTACTAGTATAGAAGATGGTTTCAACCATTTCGAAAATTGGATAAAATTTTTCATATTTTCCACCTTCTTTGAAAAGCGGCTCAACTGAATTGAAAAATTTACCAAATGCCATTCTTTAACCTTCCTTCTCTATTTTTTCTAGACTGTCTCTCAAGGCAGACCCATATTCATATTTAGAAGGACAAGCAAAAGTAACCAAAGCAAGATCTTCTTCGTCTAACTCAAGTGCCCCGAGAGATTGTGCAACATCAGTATCCATCACAATTAAAGAGCGAAGTAATTGGGTGGGTAAAAAATCTTGTGGCATTAAAGTTTCGAAAATACCTGTAGGCACCATAGCTCTTCTACCACCATTAAGATTAGAGGTTAAATTAAATAATTTAGAAGCTTTAAAAGCTGATATCAAAACAGGCATTACTGAAAATTTATTTGGTTGTGGCTTAATCCAGCCAAATGAGATTTTTTCTTTATCTTCTTTTATTAATGTAACTTGACGAGAATATCTACCAAGAAATGATAATTCACCCTCAGCAATACTTCCTGATAGAACAGAGCCTGAAATGACTCTACATGGCTCATCGTTTAAAAATTCATTTTGTAGTAAATCATTTAAAGAGGCCCCCATATATGTTTTGATTAATCTTGGAGACTTAGCTAGAGGCCCACAAATTGATATAATTCTTTCGATATCTAAAAAACCTGATAAAAATAATTTACCTATCGCTATAACATCTTGATAACCTATAGACCAAACAGTCTTTGTTGCACTTGGCGGATCTAAGAAATGCATATGTGTTCCTGCCAAACCTGCTGGATGGGGACCACTAAATTCATAAGTCTCAAAGTTTTCTATTTCAATTTGACTATCTTTTTTCTTACAAGTGAAAACATCACCCTTGGTTAGTAATGAAATTTTTTTTATTCCCTCTTTGAATGCCTCAAAATTTTTATTAATTATTAAGTCAGTATCAGGACACAAAGGTTCGGTATCCATAGCTGTTACAAAAATTGAAGATGGTTCGGAATTTGGAGGCGGAACTTTAGAATAAGGACGTGTTAAAAAAGAAGACCACAAACCACTATCAAGAAGACATTTTCTAACAAACTTTATTTCTGGTTTAATTTTGCTATGCAACTTAATGTAATTGATCCCATTATCTGATAAATTCTCTATAGCGATTACAACACTAAGAAGGATACGTCGCTCACCTCTATTGATACTTTCAACATATCCATTACAAGGAGAAACATAAATAATTTCAGGAAAATCTTTGTGACAAAATAAGGGAGTACCTCTTTCTACTTTATCGCCTTCAGCAATCAACATTTTTGGTTTTAAACCTTCAAAGTCCGTTCCCATTACTGCTAAGGTTTTTGGCTTCTGGCCGTCGTATATTTTTTGTTCTGGAGAGCCTAGTATAGGGATATCTAAACCACGCTTTAAAGAAAAATTCGTCATAAAAAATATATTCCTAATATATATTCTGGGATAACTGTTGTAACGCATTATATTCTAGTTCATGCATTAGATAAATTAAAAAAGTTCTTTTTGTACTAATAAAACCAAAATATTTTTCAATTTGTTCAATTGATGTCATTAATAGAGCACAAAAAACGATCATAAGTTCCATTTGTGATTAATGAGTTAAGTATAATTAAATATAAATATGCAAAGTATGGAGTTATAATTTATAATTTGTAGGAAATACTATGATAACTTTTATATTTACATTCATCTTTTTAACACTAGTGGTCATTCTTATGTCGCTGGGAGTTATGTTAATGGGTAAAAATATCAAAGGAAGTTGTGGTGGATTAAATGCTATATCGGGTTCAGATAAATGCCTTGTTTGCAATAAAGATATAGATCCTAATAATCCATTAGTTTCTCAATTAGATTGCAAAAAAAGCTAAATGGTTAGATGATTAAGATTGCAGATCTAAAGGAATTAAAACTAGTATAAAAAAAGAAGTTGATGACAATAGCCCGTAAATCCATGCTTTTAAAACCCACCTATTTTTTTTATTTTTCCAATTTATTCTAAATGCCTGACCAGAAAAAATCATTAATAATGATAAAATCAGGCCAACATATGAGGGTAAATAGATATCAGGTAACATAGAAAATAATTTAATATAAACTACTACTATACTATGAGGATTTTTTTAATTATTTTTTTAGCTATTTTTTTTGCAAACTTACCTTGGGTAACCAATTATTTCTTATTTGTTTTTAAAAAACCAAAAAAAAATAAGCTCTTGATAATGATTGAATTGATAATATTTTATTTAATTTTTGGTAATTTTCTCTTGCTGATAGAAAAACAAATTATTGGAAATACTCATAATCAAGACTGGGAGTTTTATGTAATAACTTTTTGTCTTTTTCTTGTTTTTTCATTTCCAGGTTTTATTTATAAAGTCATTTGGAAAAAATAATCAGAAAATTATTAATTGTGGGATGTGGGAGACTTGGCCAGAGAATTGGAAAAGACCTATCTAAATTACCTATAGAGATTATTGGAATTAAAAGGCAGTTATCAAAGCTTAATTCACCATTTAAAATACTTGCTCTAGATATTTTCTCAGATAATTTCTCAGATAATATTAATCTTATTAATCCGGATTTTCTTATTTATTCTGTTTCATCTGATTCGCAGACGGTAGAAAGCTACCAAAAAAATTATATTGAAGGACTAAAGGTCACTATAAATGCATTAAGCAAATTAGATGGCTTTCAGCATTTATTTTTTATATCAAGTACTCGCGTTTATGGGCAAATTTCAAAAGGCCCTTTATCTGAATCAACACTACCTAAACCAATCGATTTCGGAGGCAAAGCATTATTAGAAGCTGAAAAATGCTTAAAAAAAATAACATTTAAAACAACCATCCTCAGACTTTCTGGGATCTATGGAGATGATAGGCGTCATATGTTAGGGGTTGCATCTGATCTTACTAAATGGCCACCAGAAGATCGTTGGACAAACAGAATTCATGAAGAAGACGTCGCTTCTTTCATTAATTTTTTATTTACTCAGATAATTAATAATAAAGAGATTGAGGATTTATATTTATTAACAGATAGCCAGCCTGTTTCTTTATATGAAGTTCTAAGATGGATTAGAACTGAGCTGGGTCTCTCATTGGATAAATCTCCTGTGCCCAATGTAATCAATGGGAAAAAACTTAAATCAGAAATATTACCAAAGCTTAAATTTTCTCTTAAACATTCGAATTATAAAAGTGGGTATCATCAAATGATCACTAAATTAAATAAAACAAATGGACAGAATATTGATTGATAATTGAGGCTAGGATAGAATGGCGCGTCGAAGAATATAATAGGCGCGTAGCTCAGTTGGTTAGAGCACCACATTGACATTGTGGGGGTCGTTGGTTCGAATCCAATCGCGCCTACCACTTCTTCTTCAATAACCCTATCTTGATTAACTAAAACCTTATAAAATAAAGGTTTATAAACGAAATTAATTATGCCAGATATAAAACTCCCAGACGGCTCGGTAAAACAATATAAAGAGTCTATTACAGTAGCTAATATTGCTAGTGATATTGGTGAGGGATTATTTCGTGCTGCATTAGCTGGAATGGTTGATAGCCAACTAGTTGATTTAAGTTATGAGATTAAAGAAAACTCAAATTTATCTATTATCACATCAAAAAATCCCGAGGGTTTAGAAATTATAAGGCATTCAGCTGCACATCTACTTGCACATGCAGTGAAGGAGCTTTATCCGGAAGCACAAGTAACAATTGGACCTGTTATTGATGATGGCTTCTATTACGATTTTTCATACCACAGGCCATTTACTCCTGAAGATCTTGTTTTGATTGAAAAGAAGATGATGGTGATAGCTAAACAAGACTTACCAGTTACAAAAAAAATAATCCCTAGAAATGAAGCAGTCAAGTTTTTTAAAAATATTGGCGAGAATTACAAAGCTGAAATTATTCAATCAATCCCTAAGGAAGAAGAAGTCTCTTTATATACACAAGGTAACTTTACAGATTTATGCCGAGGTCCCCATATCCCATCAACTGGAAAATTAAAGGTTTTTAAATTAATGAAAGTTGCAGGTGCATATTGGCGAGGTGACTCTAATAATGAAATGCTCCAGAGAATTTATGGAACAGCTTGGGCAACAAAAGAAGATATGGCTTCATACTTACTTCGTTTGGAAGAGGCAGAAAAGCGTGACCACCGGAAGCTAGGCAAGCAACTCGATTTATTTCATTTGCAAGATAATGTACCCGGGATGGTTTTTTGGCACCCAAAAGGCTGGGCTTTATGGTTACAAATAGAAAAATATATGCGTGAGATGTTTCAAGAATATGGTTATCAAGAAATTAATACTCCAACAGTTTTAGATAAGGGGCTTTGGGAAAAGTCTGGACATTGGGAAAGTTATCATGAAAATATGTTTACAACTTCTTCTGAAAATAGGGAGTATGCAGTTAAGCCAATGAATTGCCCAGGACATGTACAAATATTTAATAACAATCTCCATAGTTATCGCGATCTACCTTTAAGATTGGCTGAGTTTGGTTCTTGTCACAGAAATGAGCCTTCTGGAGCTCTTCATGGATTGATGAGGGTTAGAGGCTTTACTCAAGATGATGCACATATATTTTGCACTGAAGATCAAATAAAAGATGAAGTAAAAAACTTCAATGAAATGCTATACAAAGCTTATGCTAGTTTCGGTTTCAAAGATATTTTGGTGGTTTTATCTACTCGCCCTGAAAAAAGAATTGGTTCAGATAAGGTATGGGATAAAGCAGAAAAATCACTTGAAAGCGCTATGCAAGAAATTGGACTTGATTACGATGTTCAATCAGGCGAAGGTGCCTTTTATGGCCCAAAAATTGACTATACATTAAAGGATAGCTTAGGACGTTTATGGCAATGTGGCACAATTCAATTAGATTTTAATTTACCAGAAAGATTAGGTGCTGAATACATTGCAGAGGATAATAGTCGAAAAACTCCAGTTCTACTTCATAGGGCAATTGTTGGATCTATGGAAAGATTTATTGGGATTTTGGTAGAGCATTATGCTGGATTAATGCCTCTATGGCTGTCTCCAATTCAAGTTGTAGTCTTAAATATTGCAGATGCCCATATAAAATATTCCAAGGAAATAGTTGAGATTCTTAACAAAAGTGAGATTAGATGCAATTCAGACTTGAGAAATGAGAAGATTACCTATAAAATACGCGAACACAGTATTCAGAAGGTCCCTTACTTAGTAGTAATAGGTGACCGAGAAGTAGAAAAAAGACAAGTTACCGTGCGAACCCAAAAAGGCGAAGATTTAGGTTCAATGTCAATTGATGATTTTATAAAATATCTTTCGAAAAACATTAAATCTAAATCATAGAATAAGAGGTTGCGCGGTTTATTTTTTTTATAAAAAGGGGTTTAACTATAGCTTTAGATAAAAATGTGCGAATTAATAGCGATATTACAGCTCAGGAGATTCGTTTAGTTGGTTTAAAAGGCGAGCCTTTGGGAATTGTATCTCTAGAACAAGCTTTTGAAAGCGCAGAAGAGCAAGATACTGACTTAGTTGAAATAGCACCAAAAGCAACACCACCAGTCTGTAGATTAATGGATTTTGGAAAATTTAAATACGCTCAGAGTAAGCAAATGCATGCAGCTCGTTTAAAGCAGAAAAATGTTCAAGTTAAAGAGGTAAAGTTTAGACCCGGAACTGATGATGGTGATTATCAGATTAAATTAAGGAATTTAATACGGTTTTTATCTGTAGGTGATAAAACTAAAGTAACGTTAAGATTTAGAGGTAGAGAAATTGCGCATCAACAACTCGGTTTAGCTTTATTAAAAAGAGTTGAGGTTGATTTACAAGATTATGCTGTTTGCGAACAATTTCCAAAAATGGAAGGAAGGCAAATGATAATGGTTTTAGCTCCTCTAAAAAAGATAAAGCCAAAATCAGAAGAGAAAGAGAAAGTTTCTAAAGTGCAAGAAGAAGAGTAAGGCGAAGTAGAAAAGAAAGTAATTGAGAGTGATAAGGCCTAATAGGCATGCCGAGGCACTCATAATAAAAGGAGAACAAAATGCCAAAAATGAAAACAAAAAGTGGGGCAAAAAAACGCTTTAAATTCCTAGGTAGTGGCGCTATTAAGCGTACAAAATCTCATCTTCAACATATTTTGACCAAGAAGACAACAAAACAAAAAAGACATCTTCGTGGGACTGAAATTATTTCATCTTCAGACGCAAAGCGCGTTCGTGCGATGATGCCAACGCAATAAGGAGAGAATAATGCCTAGAGCAAATCGTAGCGTACCCGCTAGAGCAAGACATAAAAAAGTAATAGATGCCGCAAAAGGATATCGCGGAAGAAGAAAAAATGTTTATAGAATAGCTAAACAGGCTGTTATGAAAGCTGGCCAATATGCTTATCGTGATCGAAGACAAAAGAAGCGTGTGTTTAGAGCTTTATGGATAGCAAGAATTAATGCTGGTTCAAGAGAGTGTGGTTTAACATATAGCCGATTTATGAATGGATTGAAAAAAGCTTCAGTTGATGTCGATAGAAAAGTGTTGGCTGATATGGCTGTTTTTGATAAGCCTGCTTTTGAGAAGTTTGTTGAATTAGCTAAAACTGGCCTTGGAAATTAAATATTAGAGGTTTTTTAAAAAAAGGAGGCCTATGCGCTTCCTTTTTTATTAGAATAGATATATGGATCATTTAAAAAAATTAATTGAATCAGCAAAAAAAGATTTTGAAGAGTGCACAACTCTAACAGAGCTTGATAATGCAAAATCAAAATATATTGGTAAAACAGGACCCTTAACTGAGGCTATGCGTGGGCTTTCTAAATTGCCTAAAGAAGAAAAACCAAAGGCAGGAGCTTTTATTAATGAAGTTAAACAATCAATTGAATCATTATTGAATAATAGAAAAGAGGTTATTCAAAAAGAAGTAATGCTTTCTCAATTAGAAAATGAGTATATTGATGTAACTTTACCAGGACTTAAACAGTCAGAAGGAAGTCTTCATCCAATCTCTTTGACAATGCATCGAATAGAAAATATTTTTCATTCCATCGGGTTTGATTTGGCAACTGGGCCTGAAATTGAAGATGATTATCATAATTTTACAGCTTTAAATATACCAGAGTCGCATCCTGCTAGAGCGATGCATGACACATTTTATATTGATAAAAATCATGTCTTAAGAACACATACCTCACCAGTGCAGGTAAGGTATATGAAAGATAATCAACCTCCTTTAAAAGTTATTTCACCAGGAAGGGTGTATCGAGTAGACTCGGATGCTACTCATTCCCCAATGTTTCATCAAGTAGAAGGTTTATGGATTGATAAAAATGTAAATTTTGCAAATCTTAAAGGCGTAGTTCAAGATTTCCTTCAAAATTTTTTCGAAGACAATGATTTAACAATACGCTTTAGACCATCTTTTTTCCCTTTTACAGAGCCATCTGCTGAAATTGACATGAGTTGGAATGGTGGTTGGTTGGAGATTGGTGGTTGTGGGATGGTTCATCCAGAAGTATTAAACCAAGCAAATATCAATACTGAAGAATTTCAAGGATTTGCATTTGGACTAGGGGTAGAGCGATTAACTATGCTGAAATATCATATTGATGATTTAAGGCTTTTTTTCACAAATGATTTACGTTTTTTAAAGAAGTTTGGAGGCCAATAATGCAATTTTCTAAAGCATGGCTTCAAGAATTTTTCGATAAATCAATTGATAAAATTGATTTAGGTGAGGTTCTGACAATGGCAGGGTTAGAAGTAGATGATGTTCAAGATTTATCTAGATTATCAAAATTAATAGTTGTAGGTGAAATAATAAGTATAGAAAAGCATCCAGATGCAGATCGTTTAAACGTATGTCAGGTTAATGTAGGATTAGAAAAAACCCTTCAGATCGTTTGCGGCGCACCAAATGCAAGAGCTGGAATTAAAGTACCTTGTGCTTTAGTGGGAGCTAAGTTGCCAGGTTTTGAAATTAAAAAAGCTAAACTAAGAGGCGTTGAATCAAATGGAATGTTGTGCTCCGCTAAGGAGTTGGGAGTCAGTAAAGATTCTGAAGGTCTTTATGAGTTTGATTTAGATAAAAAAGTTGGCCAGTTAATAATTGATGTGTTGTCATTAAATGATGTGGTTTACACCCTTTCTTTGACGCCTAATCGAGCTGATTGTTTAAGTATGCTGGGTATTGCAAGAGAGGTTTCAGCGTTGGCAGAATTATCTTTAAAAGATATTAAGAATCAAGTAGTTAAAGAAAGTTTTACTTTAAATCAGAAAGTTAAAATTCATGAGAAAAATTCCTGCCCTAGATATTGTGGCGTTCAAATTAAA
>Ga0209402_10004342_pt1 | contig 12993 bp, 10 predicted proteins | sample ArcticOcean_MG_C_3_FD_187437 | JGI IMG/M metagenome (GOLD analysis project Ga0209402, IMG submission 187437) | Marine microbial communities from western Arctic Ocean - ArcticOcean_MG_CB8_126 (SPAdes) (version 2) | ecosystem: Environmental > Aquatic > Marine > Oceanic | place: Arctic Ocean... | reverse complement strand
AATCTGCCGCTGAAGAAGAAGAGGCCGACGAAGCTTCAGACGATGAGGATGCAGAGGAAGAATCCAGCGCCCCAGAAGCCTCTATTGAAGACGACTCATCGGAAGCGTCGGATGACGATGACGCAGACGAATCCGATTCAGGCGACTCTGAAGCCTCTACCGAAGACGATTCATCAGACGCTTCCGATGACGATTCTGGCGACGCAGATGAATCCGATTCAGACGACTCTGACGTTGAACAGGCTGAAGAAGAAGAAAAGGAATAAATCCGTCTGGGGATACGCCGCCGGGCCCTCCCCGGCGGGTGCCTGATGGCGGCAAGGTCCATCGAAGCCTGTCTGCAGCGGAGACCCACAATTCATGTCTACAGACGGAATAATTGACCCGGAAATCAACCCCCAGGAACTCGACTCCCAGAGTGACGAAGTCGAGTCAACGCCGGTATCCCGGCCACAGACGCGCCTGCTCAATCGGCGCGAGCTGGTCGCCGAGAAAAAGGCTCAGAGCAGGCGTAACCGCCCTTACATAATCGGCGGATTCCTCATATTCCTCGTCATCCTTACCGTACCCATATACGGGTTCGTGCGCGAGTTTGTCCTTCCTTCCCGGGAGATCGCTGTTCAGGTCAATGACAAGATCTACACGCGCGGTGATGTCGTAGATTTTGTCCGATTCCATCAGCGACTTGCGCTTGAGAGTGGCAACGAGTTCAGCGTCCTTGATCAACTCCTGAGTTCCCTTGAGGCAATGTCTGAGAACGAGATCGCCTACCAGAAGGCCCCTCTACTCGGCATTACGGTGACTGAAGATGAAGTCCAGGGTGCTATCCGGGAAACCATCGGTTTTCGCGGACTAACGACGGCCATGGCTTCGGAATCTGGAGTCAAGTCAGATATCGATGAGGCCTTCCGACAACTTCTTAACCGGATACAGCTGAGCGAAGATGCCTACACGGACATCATCCGAAAAGGGCTGTTCCGGGAGAAAGCCCGCCGCGCTTTGCAGCAAGATGTCTCGCTTCTTCAGCCACAGGTTCACCTGTACTCGCTTGAATTTCTCCGTGGCACAAATCCAAATATTGAGCGAGCCCAGCGCCGCCTGATATCTGGCGACCTCATCGGGGATGTTGCTGTTGATCTGTCGGAAGAAGTAGGCGTTCAGAGAACACGTGGCAGTCTGGGCTGGACACCAGAGTTCATTATCGAAAATCAAGATGTAGAAGATCTGGTCTTCGGGCGCAACGCCAACGGGGAAAAGAATCTCCAATCCAATACCCTCAGCGACGCTGTATGGATCGGGGAGGACTCCGTCTACCGCTTCTACTACATCGACGAGGTTTCTGAAGTGCGAGAGCTTGACTCAGAGGATCTGGATGCATTGACGGACCATGCGTTGGCCGTGTGGCTTGAAGACCAGCGTGTCCTGATTGACGACTACAAGCTGAACTTCGATAGCGAAATTTTCGCCTGGATCAACCTGCAGGTCCTCAACACAAATATCGCACCCACCGCTACGCCTATTACCCTGCCCCAGTCCGGTTTAAATCAGTAACTATGGACGCTACAGACGGACACTCAACAAACGCGCCCATTGGGGTCGGATTGCTCGGCCTTGGCGTCGTTGGATCGGCGGTGGCGTCTTCAATCCTCTCCAATCAGGGACAGGCTAACGGCCTCCGGCTTTGCGGTGCTCTTATCCGCGACCCGTCACGAAAACGGTCGGTCGCACTTCCGGAAGGCACGGTTACGACCGACGCCGATGCAATCCTTGGCTCGTCAGACGTCAACATCGTCGTAGAACTCATGGGCGGCGAAGAGCCTGCGCTGGATTACATCTCACGCGCACTAACCTCAGGCAAGCACGTCGTTACAGCAAACAAAGAGGTTATCTCCAAACACGGAGAGCGCCTCAGAAGCCTTGCCGCAGCGCACAACGTCTCTCTCCAGTACGAGGCCAGCGTTGGCGGCGGAATCCCGATTATCAACCCGCTTCTTAACGATCTTGCCGCCAATAAGATTCTCGGACTGAGAGCCATCATCAACGGCACGACCAACTACATCCTGACCCAGATGGAATCCGGCAGCGCGTCGTTTGGCGAGGCGCTTGAAGACGCACAGAATCTGGGCTTTGCAGAGGCAGATCCGACGGCGGACGTAGACGCCTACGACGCCATGTACAAGATCTCGATCCTGGCCCGACTCGCCTTCGGAGTGTCGGTCCCGACCGACAAGATCTATCGTGAGGGGATAAGGCGTACAGAATCGCAAGATTTCCGATACGCCAAAGATCTCGGCTACACCATAAAACTTCTGGCTGCGGCGCGGCGAGAAGACGGCGGTTTACTGGTGCGGGTACACCCGGCGCTTGTTCCGACTGATGTACCGATGGCCAACGTGGAAGGCGTTCTTAACGTTGTGGAAACTGAGGGGGATCTCGTTGGGCCTCTATGGTTCCAGGGTCGCGGAGCCGGCGCTGAACCCACGGCGAGCGCCGTTATGGGCGACGTACTTCGTTCCGCTTCCGTATGCAACGGCGGCGGCAACGTCCCAAAAGCAAGGCCGATCGACCCCGATCTTGCCCTGCTTGATATGGAGCGACACGAGTGCAAGTACTACATGCGCTTGACGGTAAGAGACCGTCCAAGGGTACTAGCTCAGATTGCCGGTGCACTGGGAGATATGGAAATCAGCATCGGGTCTGTTTTGCAGATGGACTCCGACCCGGACAAGGGAAACGCCGATCTCGTCATAATGACGCACCCGGCGCTAGAGGCTAATATGCAGAGAGCGGTCGAACGTATCGAAGCTCTCGGTGATGTAGACACCGTCGCTAACCTGATTCGTGTGGAGACTTACCCCTCGGGCAGGTAATCGCCCGTTTAACAAACTCACTAATTCTGGGCACAATCATGCTGGTTCTCGCGAGCGTACGTGCGATGCAGACAGCAGGTTTACCCAGGCTCGGAGCTTCTGCTTGGGAATGCTCGGCGGCGTAATGGAACGATACGGCAGCTATCTGCCGATGACCTCCAGCACGCCAATAGTCACACTGGAAGAGGGAAGCACACCCCTTGTGCGCTCACGGGTGATCGGTCCGGAGCTTGGGTGTGAAGCGCTCTATTTCAAACTTGAAGGATCCAACCCCACAGGGTCCTTCAAAGACCGCGGTATGTGCTTCGCCGTCGCCAAGGCGATCGAGGACGGAGCGCAGCACATCATCTGCGCCTCCACAGGCAATACCAGCGCATCAGCGGCCGCTTACGGAGCCCGTTACGGCCTCAGCACCGTCGTGGTCGTACCTGCCGGCGAGATTGCGATAGGCAAACTTGCGCAGGCTATGGCGTACGGAGCGCGAGTTCTGGCAGTAAACGGCAACTTTGACGATGCCCTGAAACTGGTACGAGAAGCATCAGACAAACTCGAACTTGCACTCGTTAACTCGGTCAATCCATACCGAATCGAGGGCCAGAAGACCGGGGCATTTGAGATCGTGGATGAGCTTGGTGATGCTCCGGACTTCCTGTGTATTCCCGTCGGAAATGCAGGGAACATCACGGCTTACTGGCGTGGATTCAACGAATACAAAGACCATGCCGACGGGCGTGTACCGCGCATGATGGGCTTTCAGGCCGCTGGCTCCGCGCCGATAGTCGATGGTGCTCCTGTTCTCAAGCCCCACACCATCGCCTCAGCTATAAAGATCGGCAACCCTGCAAGTTGGCAATACGCGGAGGCGGCCCGAGACGAATCAGACGGCATAATCGAGGCAGTGACGGACGACCAGATCATCACCGCTTATCTGAAACTGGCCCGGCAAGAGGGAATTTTCTGTGAACCTGCCTCGGCAGCTTCCGTCGCAGGATTGATCAGACTGCCTGAACTTGGAGTATCTTTAGCCGGTCGCACCGTTGTGTGCATTTTGACCGGTAACGGATTGAAAGATCCATCCACCGCGGAGCAACGAGCTTCGGTGGGGTTGGAATACGTCGAGCCGGAGTTTTCTCAGTTCGAGGCGCTCCTCAAGGGCGACTCATAATCATTCATCTCAATCACAGATACAGGTCTACAGTCACGGAAACTTCATATGGCTCCAACAGAACTCAAGGGTTGAGACGCGTTTGTACGAGTATTAAGAGGACGCGTCCCTGTGAGTAATCTTCCCCTGAATAATCTGGAGGTCAGCATTGAGACCTTCGACAGCGTTGCCCAAGACTGGGAGCGGCTTCTAGTTGAGTCGTCAGACCTCTCGCCGTTCGCTACCCCGGCCTGGCAACAGACCTGGTGGACCATGTTCGGTGGCGATGCCGATCTCAAGTTACTAACGGTCCGACAGGATGGAGCAGTAAAGGGACTCGCGCCCTTCATGCGTCGTGGAAACGAGCTGTCTTTCCTTGGAGAGTCGGATTTGGTTGACTATCACCATTTCCTCCACTCCGGCATAGACGAGACCACCTTTTACGAGACCGTAATCGGTCATATTTCCGGCGTTGAGTCGCTGAACTCACTCAGGCTGACCTCGGTACCGGAGTGGTCGGTCGCGTACAAGGCGGTTCCTGAGGCAGCTCGCGCAGCCGGGTGGCAGGTTGAGGAGACGTTTGAAGACGTTTCTCCGGGCATAGAACTTGCTGACAACTGGGAAGATTATGTGTCCGGGCTCGGCAAAAAAGATCGCCACGAATTGCGCAGGAAGTTGCGTCGACTGGAGCGGTCCGCAGAGATAAAGCACGTCGAGTACTCGACGGCCGAAGATATCACCGCCAACCTGGACGATTTCGTCCGACTGCACCGCATGAGCACGCCAGACAAGGCTGAGTTCATGACGGATTACCGTGAAGAGTTCTTCCGAGCCGCCGTTACCAACATGGCCCGCGTTGGAGCGTCTCGCCTTTACTTCCTTGAGATAGACGGCAAACGGGCCGCCACCTCTATCTGCTTTGTACACGGCGACAGCCAGTTGGCCTACAACAGCGGATACGATCCGGAGCAGCGAGCGCTTAGCGTTGGCTTGCTCAACCATGCAATGACAATCAAACTTGCCATCGAGAATGGGATTCGATACTTCGATTTCCTTCGTGGCGATGAGTCCTACAAGTATCACCTTGGAGCCCATGACCGTTCCCTCTACAACCTGGTCGTTACCCGCGGCTAACAGCCCCGGGTTCCCAGAACTTCCAGACGCTCCGGAACTTCGCGTGGCCGTCCTGACGGTCCACGGTTGTCCCGTTGTCCGCGCCGGCGAAAAAGATGCCGGTGGTATGAACGTATACGTGCTGGCGACGGTCAACGAACTGGCGTCACGGGGCGTCAAAGTAGACGTATTCACCCGATCGCACGACCCGTCCGATCCGCAGGTTATCGAGCTCTCACCGGGCGCTCGTGTCATCCATTTGAAAGCCGGGGCGATCAGGCCGGAGAAAAACGGCGTCTTTGATCTCCTCCCCGAGTTCACAGACCGAGTCGCCAATTTCGTTGGCGAAGAAGGTAATGAGTACGACGTAATCGTGAGCCACTACTGGCTGTCCGGTCTTGTCGGCGAAAAGTTAGCGACCCTATGGGCGCTGCCGCACGTCACCAGTTTCCACACCCTGGCCGAGGTCAAACGACGGGCCCGACCTGGCGAGGTCGAGGTTCCGCAAAGAGCTTCCGGCGAACGCCAGATAGCTCGAAATACGGACAAGATCATCGCCTGGAGCGCGCATGAGCGCGATCTGCTTGCGGAGCTTTACGGCGCGAACAGGGACAACGTCCTGATCATCCCGCCGGGCGTCGACACAAAGATGTTCCGGCCTCACGACAAGCTTATTTCTCGTCAAAAACTCGGACTGCCGAAGACCGGCAAGATACTAATGTACGTCGGACGTGTCGAGCGGCTTAAGGGGATCGAGATTCTCATCCAGGCCGTCGCAGGAATGGAGGAAGAGGACGACGTGACGCTTCTCGTGATCGGCGGAGACGAAATAGATACAGAACGTCAACGGCTCGGTGAGGTCGTGGATCGCCTTGGCATCACCGAGCGCGTGAGGTTCCTGCCTTCGGTGAAGCAGGACCAGTTGCCGGAGTACTACTCTGCGGCTGACGTCTGCGTGTTCCCGTCTTACTACGAAAGTTTTGGTCTGGCGGCCCTTGAGGCGATGTCGTGCGGGACGCCCGTGGTGGCATCCCGGGTTGGCGGACTACCGTCAATCGTCAAAGAGGGCGAAACCGGCTATCTGATCCCCTCACGCTGCCCGTCTGCATTTATTCAACGCATCGAGATCCTGATCACAAACGATCACCTCAGGACGATCATGGGACGTGCCGCACGTGAACGAGCCTTGCAACTTGGATGGGGCGTCGCGGTAGACCGGTTGATGGGCGTGTTCTGCGGGTTGGCCGAAGAACGAGTCCTTGGATCGCTGGCTATCGGTAACGCGTCCGGAGACCCGGCCGCGGACTAGACACACGGGCGGGTGCACCGCTCGCTCCGCCGGAGTCCTTACTCGATAAGGTTCTTCTGGTACCAGAGCTGTTCGCCGACCTTCTTGAACCCGAGGTCTTTGTAGATGCGCCGTGCGGACAGGTTCTCGCCATCCACCTCAAGGTCGATCACACCTACGCCACGCTCCCGCAGGTGACGCAAACCGGCGGCTATCACGGCCGATCCAACACCACGCCCACGCTGGTCTGGTCGAACGCCGGTCATCTCGATCATCCCTGAGATCTCGTCATAACCCTCGGAGACGCTCGTCCACACATATCCGATCACGTCGCCGTTAACGTCCTCGGCAATCAAAATGTCGCCCGGGGCACCCCTCATTGCGACGTACCCAGCGATCTGCTCCGGCGTGTTCGGTGCAAACCCGAACGAGCCCTCAAATGCGGCGTTCTGCACCGACGCCAGTGACACCTCGTCGCTCCCTGATTCAAAGGCGCGCAGCGAGACACCGTCCGGCAAAGGTCGGTAGTCGCCCTCGAGGTAGGCCGGGGCGGGCCGGTATTTCAACTCGTTAAATGTCCGAATCTGGTCGTACCCGGCCGCCTTCATAAAGGTACTTAGCATTTTATTTGAGTGATGGACGTTCACCTGATGTACCGCCACTCCGGCCGCAGCGCCACGCGCCTCAAGAGCCGCCAGCAGTAACCGTGCGACGCCCTGCCCTCTCGCCGAATCGATCACGCCGAACTCGCCAACGGCACGACCGATTGCCGTTTCGACCGAGGCGATAGCGCACCCGACCAGCGCGCCCGACTGATGCGCAACAAAAACGTTATCCAGAGGGTCGGCCCCGGGAAGCTCAAGACGTGCCCGGAAGTGCGATCGCTCTTCGTCCTGGTCCGCATCGGGGATACCCGTGACCGCGGCTCGCAGGTCAAAAACGGCGTCTAAGTCGTCCCATATGAAACTCCGGATATCAGCTGCGTCGCTCAAGAAGACTCCCGTCGTAATGGTCAGGCACGATCAACATCGTGGCCATCATATGTATGTTCTTCGGCTACCAGTAGAGACTCGGCAGAATACCATCACCTTGAATTCACAAAGCCCGGTGGAGCCGTGCAATTGGCAGGCGAAAATCGCCGGACGCGCTGCAAAACCAGTTCACAGGCCCAAAACCCAGTACTACCTCGGGCCAAATCACGAAAACCGTAGGGACATCCGCATAACAGGCAGACGCGTGTCTGCGTGGCTTGAGACGTACAACAAGGTGTCGACGCGCCCCTCCCCCACTGGCACGGGTGCAACCCGGGTCCCTCATTCCCGAACCCCATTTTTTCAGAGCCCCAAGGCACCGCCACGTCCATCAGCATCTACACCTGCAATGTATGGGTGTGACACATTCCCTCTCCCCTCCGCGGGTTAGGGTGAGTCAGCAACTTCCTTCAACCGGAATACACCTTTGGTCCAACGAGCCAGCAGCTTACGAAAACAATCAACAGAGACAGAAAGAAATCTCTGGTCGGCGCTTCGTAATCGCGAACTAGCCGAATACCGATTTCGTCGCCTACAACCGATAGGCCCTTACGTGGTCGATTTCTACTGTGCCAATCACAAACTTTTGATCTAAGTCGACGGAGGCGGTCACTCCAAACAGGGGGAGAACGGATCAGCGAAGAACTGCATTCATTTCGGAGACAGGAAACCGCGTCATACGATTCAACAATATTGACGTTTTGACCAACGAACGACTTCAAACGGCGGGATCGATCCTCTTTCTTGTCTGCGCCCCGCTGTTTCTGATCTCGGGCCTCCGCAGCGGCGATATATGGACCATCGCCGCCAGCATCGTGTTCGGAATCGGGGTGATCATGTTCCTGATTCCCGAAAGAACGACCGACTAATCTTCCCCAAGATGCAGACGCCAGAAAACTACTCGGCGACAGAGGGAGAACCAAACCATTGACTAAGGCATACGCTTGCTCCGACCTGGGCATGGATTGCGACTGGACCGTCAGCGGCGATACCGAAGATGAGGTTTTCGCCAAAGTGCGCGACCACGGCACGGTGATCCACGAGGAAGGCGAATAGCCTCCAGAAATGGAAGCCGAAGTGCGTGGCGCCATTAAAGACCGGTACGTTTGTTGTGGGTGTGCCAAACGCACAATCCCAAAATTCGTTGACTACTGTTATCCACAGTCAATATAATTACTTCTATGCGCTTTGACGGGGAGTAGTACCGGATAGGCGGGCTGAGCCGGTGGTTGTGTGAACCGGTGCCCGACTTATGAGAACTCGCCCCTGAGCTTCTGACTTGAACGCCTCCATGCAAGGTGGAGTTACTAGGGTCCGACGGTTGCCCCCGTTACTGGCATCAAGTGGTCTTGTCCGGCGATAACCCGGATTGAGGCAACAAAGGTGGTACCGCGGGAACAAGTCTCGTCCTTTGAGAGGGCGGGGCTTTTTTTGTGCGATTTTCCAAAGTCAAAATTCCCCGCCAACCCTTCGAGAACCTCAGGGTGAGTTCTCACGAGAGTTTCAGCGTGGGCTCAAGATCCTCTCCCGCTGGGAGAGGGGGTTAAACGATCAGCGGGCATCGCTGATAAACAGATGACCGGGCCCGGAAGGCCCGGAAGACAGGTAATGATGATTAAGACAGGTGGCCAGATCGTCTGCGACGCACTCATTCGTGAGGGCGTCGATGTCGTATTCGGGCTTCCGGGCGGAGCGATTTTGCCGCTCTATGCAACGCTTGGAAGTTATCCGGAGCTGCGCCACGTACTGGTACGTCACGAAGAGGGTGCCAGTCTGGCGGCAGACGGTTACGCACGCGCCTCCGGCAGGGTTGGCGTCTGCATGGCGACGTCGGGACCCGGAGCGACCAACCTCATCACGGGGCTGGCCACGGCGATGATGGACTCAGTAGCCGTCGTCGCTATCACAGGCCAGGTCGGGCGCGGAGCAATAGGCAGCGACGCCTTCCAGGAGACCGATATCACAGGTGCAACTCTACCGGTCACAAAGCACAACTACCTTGTGATGGACACGGCCGACCTGGCCGCAACCATAAAGGAAGCGTTCTACATCGCACGCAGCGGCCGGCCCGGTCCCGTCCTGATCGACATCCCCCGAGACGTCCAAGCCGGGGAGATCGAGTTCGACGAGGCCGAGTGGGACAAGCCGGTCTCACTGCGCGGCTATAACCCACCGACTACCGCTGAAGAAAGCGAAGTCGCAGCAGCAGCAGCGCTGATTAATGAGGCCGAACGCCCGGTCATCCTGGCCGGACACGGCGTCATCATCTCGCGCGCTTACAAAGAACTGCGGGAACTGGCTGAAAACGCCCAGATCCCGGTGATCACTACGATGTTGGGCATCAGCGCATTCCCTGAGGACCACGTGCTCAGCACCGGGTTCCCGGGCATGCACGGCATGGCATATTCCAGCCTCGCACTGGACCAGGCGGACCTGATAGTCAACATCGGCGGTCGCTTCGATGACCGGATCACCGGCGATACGAAACGATTCGCACCGAACGCCAAAAAGATTCATATCGACATCGACCCGGCAGAACTGGGCAAGAACGTCAAGGTCGAAGCCCCGGTGATGGGAGACGTGAAACACGTCCTCAATCAGCTGAACCCGCAGGTCAACAAGACGACCCACACCAAGTGGATCCAGCACGTCGAACAACTCAAAGCGGACCACCCGTCTTTGAAGATCCGTGAGACCGAAGAACTGCTTGGGCAGCACGTCGTTAAGGCGATTTCAGACGCCACAAAGGGCGACGCGCTGATCGTATCTGGCGTTGGACAACACCAGATGTGGGCGGCGCAGCACTACCAGTTCAAGAACGCCAACTCATGGTTCTCGTCCGGCGGCGCCGGAACGATGGGCTATGAGGTTCCGGCGGCGATGGGCGCTCAGCTCGCGCACCCGGATAAAGAGGTCTGGACGTTCGCCGGCGACGGCGGCATACAGATGACCCTGTCCGAGTTTGCGACGATCGCCGAGAACAATCTGCCGGTCAAGATCGCGATCCTGAACAACAACATGCTCGGGATGATCACGCAGTGGCAGGACATGGTGTTCGACAAGAACTTCTACGCAAACACTTACACCGGCAACCCGGACTTCGTGAAACTGGCGGACGCCTACGGCATCAAAGCCCTGAGAGTGACGAACCAGGACGAGATGGAAGGCGCAATCAATGCCGCTCGCGCCCACGACGGGCCGTTCATCATCGACTTCGTCATCTACCGGGACGAAAACGTGTTCCCAATGATCCCGTCTGGTCAGTCCGTGGCCCAACTAATAGAGGAGAACCTCTAATGGTGGAAATAATGGCTAACGGACTGGCGCGACGAACGCTCGTCGCGCTGGTCGAAAACAAGCCCGGCGTCCTGGCCCGTATTGCGAGCCTGTTCCGACGACGCGGCATCAACATCGCCAGCCTCGCCGTGGGAGCTTCCGAGCAGAGAGATCTCTCCCGGATGACCTTTGTGGCGGAGGGCGATCCATCGACCGTCGGTCACATCGCAAAACATCTGGACAAGCTGATCGAGGTTGTAGAGGTGGCAGACATCAGCGACAACAACGTCGTGTGGCGTGAAATGGCTATGGTCCGAGTCAAAGCGGATCCTGAAAGCCGACACCGCGTCATCCAGCTTGCGAACATCTTCCGGGTCAGCATCGTCGACGTAGGCGCAGAGGCCCTGACGATGGAGATTACGGGTGATACGGCAAAGATCGACTCCATGATCACCTTGATGGATGAGTTCGGAGTTGAGCAGGTCATGCGCACCGGACGGGTCGCAATGCTGCGCTCTGCGCTTTCGCAGGGCGACGAAGACGGTACCTACGGCGATCAGATCAGCAGTAACATCATCGCCCGCGAGGGTCTGGGATCCGGCAGCGTCTAATCTGGGCCCCAATAACACCGAGACAAACCCGACACCCGTTAATCAACTAAAGCGGCGTTTAAACGCCAAAAGGAATCTGGATGGCGACTCTCTACTACGACAAGGACATCGACACGACTCCATTGAAGGAGTCAAAGATCGCGATCCTCGGCTATGGCAGCCAGGGCCACGCACACGCCCAAAATTTGCATGACAGCGGTTTTGACGTAGTGGTCGGCCTCTACGAAGGCTCAAAATCCAAGGCCAAGGCCGAGGAAGACGGACTGGAAGTCATGACCGTTGCGGACGCTGCGAAGGCGGCGGACGTCGTGATGTTCTGCCTCCCGGACACGACAGTGGCCAAGGTGTATAAGGACGAGGTCGCTGACAACCTGGAGGCGGGCAACATGCTGATGTTCGCCCACGGTTTCGTCATCCACTACAAACAGGTCGAGCCTCCAGAGGGCGTCGACGTCACGATGATCGCACCCAAGGCCCCCGGCCACCGCGTACGAGCGGTGTTCGAGCGAGGGCTCGGCGTACCGTCCCTGATCGCTGTCCACCAGGACGCCACAGGGAACGCTCATGCCCGTGCGCTGGCCTACGGCGCAGGTATCGGCAGCGGCCGCGCAGGAATCCTTGAGACGACATTCAAAGAGGAAACGGAGACCGACCTCTTCGGCGAGCAGGCCGTTCTCTGCGGCGGAGTTACGTCCCTTATCAAGGCCGGCTTCGAGGTGCTCACAGAAGCCGGTTACCAGCCGGAGTCGGCCTACTTTGAAGTTCTCCACGAGCTGAAGTTGATCGTGGACCTCATCTACACCGGCGGCCTGGAAGGTATGCGCCACTCCATCAGCACGACAGCGGAGTACGGCGACTACACCCGGGGACCGGAAATCATCGGCCCTGAGGTCAAGGAAAACATGCAAGAGGTTCTCAGGCAGATCCAGTCCGGCGAGTTCGCCCGGGAATGGATTGCGGAGAACGACGAAGGTCTGCACCGCTACAAGGCGTTGCAGGCGGCAGACGTATCTCACCCGGTTGAAGAGATCGGCCGTGAGCTGCGCAGCATGATGCCCTGGCTGGAGTCGACAACCTAACCCCGAAAATATGGCCGCACCCTGGAGCGTTTGAGACAGCACTCTGAGGCAAAACGTAGCACCCTGAGGTTCTCGAAGGGCGCTTACAGGGACCGCGTCAATCAGGACCGGGGCGGGAGTTCAAAAATGGCAGAGACCGACGTAGCAAACAACGACAAAGTCATCATCTTCGACACCACCCTCAGGGATGGTGAGCAGTCAGCCGGAGCCGGCCTGACTCCGGAGGAAAAGTTCCGGATAGCGCGGCAGCTCCAGAAACTTGGTGTCGACGTGATCGAGGCCGGGTTTGCCGCAAGCTCCCCCGGAGACTTTGAAGCCGTCCAGCAGATCGCCCGTGAGATCAAGGGCCCAATCATCTGCTCGCTCGCCCGCGCAGTGCCCGGTGATATTGATGCGGCGTGGGAAGCGATCAAGGACGCCGAGCGCCCGCGCATCCACACCTTCCTTTCGACCTCTGAGATCCACATGGCGCACCAAATGCGCAAAGGCGCAGAGGACATCCTCGGGATGGCCGTTGACGCTGTGACCCGGGCAAAAGCGCTCTGCGACGACGTCGAGTTCTCGCCGATGGACGCCACGCG
>Ga0209402_10004335_pt1 | contig 13010 bp, 7 predicted proteins | sample ArcticOcean_MG_C_3_FD_187437 | JGI IMG/M metagenome (GOLD analysis project Ga0209402, IMG submission 187437) | Marine microbial communities from western Arctic Ocean - ArcticOcean_MG_CB8_126 (SPAdes) (version 2) | ecosystem: Environmental > Aquatic > Marine > Oceanic | place: Arctic Ocean... | reverse complement strand
CTGGGCTGCCCCGGACATGGGACAGGAAATGAAGTCCCCCCGCGACATCCAGCCGCCAACGCGGCAAACTCACACTCAACAACAACTTACGTCAGCATAACCACCGCCACGTAAAGGGATCACGCCCCTTTGCGAGTCACGGCGTCGACCGCGATCACCGTGCCGTCGCGGCCTCCCAACACGATATGACCTGCTCCGGAGGCCAGAGCGGTGATCTCCGCCTTGCCGGTAAGAAGTTGCGCAAACGATCTTGAGACCGGCTTGCCAACGGGACTGAACGATGGAAGCTGCCACGCCTGCAGCGCTGGTCGGTCTGCTGTCGAGAGGAAGCCGCCTTCGACATACATCGTCCCCCAGATGAGTCCGTCCGTTCCGATGTGAGTCAGGGGACCGGGTGAATTCAGCTCGGGACCGTCGAGCAGCTCCAGCGATTCCAGATCGCAGACGAAGATACTCCCGTTGGCAGCGTGGCCGGCGATGTACCGACCTGTTCCGTCAAATGACAGTTCCGGGAAAACTCCATGTTTGCTTCGGCTATTCGGGAGCTGCCGCGAACCGATCGAAGTCAGCTCGGATGAATCGCGATTCCACGCTTTGAGTTCGCCATCCGAGAGGACCGCCAAACGCTGACCGTCGGGAGAAAGCGTGCAGGCGTCAATGGGTTTCTGGGTGAGAATCGCCCAGCTTCCGAACCGTTCATTCTGCTCGATGCGGAATCGGCGAGTGACCTTGTCGCCGAGGAACGCAAACGCTTTACCGTCGGGTGACATAGCACCATCGTGCCAGCCCTCAGCGGCCGTTGGAATCGACGTCAGAAGTTCGCCAGTCGGAACGGCCCACAGCTTGGCAGTCTCGTCGGCGGACACGGACAGAAGCAGAGAGCTGTCCGAGCTGAAGCTCAAGTGAGAAGCGCTGAATTCGTGAGCGACCTCGTCCAGCAGGGGATCATCCAGTGTGGCCAGCGACTCTCCGGTCGCGGTATCGATCAGGCCAATCCTGCCTGACAGGCTTAACGCGACGATACGTCCGTCCTGGCTCACTGTTGCCGCGGCGGCTGCGGGCCACAGCGCTGACAAGGCGTCATCGCCGATCGGAACCGGGCTCGCATCAGGAGTCAGTGGGATTCGGACAAGTTTGCGTAGTACCCAGCCGATCAGCTCAGGCTGCGCAGGGTTGACTGTCAGGTGCTGTGGGTCCTTCGTGAGTGTGATGTTTCCGGCTGCCTGCCAGGAATCTGAGTATTCCCAGAGACGAATCACGGGATCCTCGGAATGGTCGCCGGATGCCCATGACGCGAGTTGCTTGCTGTCCGGACTGAAGCCGAGCCCGTCCGTCCAGTCACTGTGGGCGGTGAACGTGACACGCGTCGCTGCAGTCGGCTCGACGTCCCAGATGTGAACCTGGCCTTTTCGCGACCCGGCGGCGAGCCATCGTCCGTCAGAGCTGCAACAGACACTCACGACTCCATCATGCGAGAGGAACGACGTTTCCCAGGGCAGAGGTTTCGGTACCGAGGGAAATGTCAGCGTTCGAGACGATTCAGTGGAATCGAATTCGACGATTCTGAGTTCCACGAGCACTGCACCACGACCGGCTCCCATCGCAAGCCGCTGGCTGTCGGGTCCGAATGCAATCCGATGCGCAGCAAACCCGTCGCCCACCGGCGTCTCTTCCTCGACATCGATCCCGCCCAAGGCACTGGCATACAGACTCCGTAATTCGACAGTGTCTCGGATTGTGGTATCGATCTCAGCCACTTCAGAGAGCAGCTCAAGCGTCTCGCGTCTCCATCCACGTTTGCGCAGATCCACAAGCCTCTCCGCGCGACGCACCGAAGCCAGATACGACTGTGAATTGGCAAGTTGCTGAGCTTCACGTCGCGCGCTCCGCTCGATGCGCGTGGTTAGCTCGGCGACTTCCCGTCTTCCCGTTTCCGCATCAGCCGTTGCTTCGGCAAGGCGCGTGCGACTGACCAGAACGGTGCTAATTCCCGCCAGCCCTACCAGTAAGCTGACGAGTGCCACCAGAGAGGCCTGCAGCGGCTTACGACGGCACCACCGCATGGCTCGAGCCACTCGCGACAGTGGCCGCGCTGCAACAGGGTGACCCTCAGAAAAACGCTGCAGGTCATCCGACAGATCCGCCGCCGTCGAGTAGCGCTGCTCCGGGCTTTTCTCCAGACACTTCGCGATGATTGTCTCAAGATCCCGTGGAACTGCGCTGTTCAGAACACGGGGCGACACGGGATCGGATTCAATGACCTGTCGCAGCGTCTCCAAGGCAACAGCCGCCTGAAACGGAGGACGGCCAGTCACCAGGCAATACAGCACGGCTCCCAGCGAGTAAACGTCTGCCAGCGGACTGTCGCCACTTGTCCCACGTGCCTGCTCCGGCGGCATGTAGCCCGGTGTCCCCAGAATCTGTCCGGTCCCGGTAAGACTGGAGTCGCTGCCGATTCGCCTGGCCAATCCGAAATCGGTGATCCTGGGAACGCCGGAATCGCCAATCAGGATGTTGCCGGGTTTCAAATCACGATGAACGACTCCACGCCCATGAGCGTAATCCACTGCCAGCGAAATCTGTTGCATCAGGGCTGCTGCGTCACGGGGATCGAGAGGCCCGTCACGCAACGATTCACGCAAACTTCCGCCCTGGATGTACCCCATCGCAATGAAGCAGACGCCGTCCACTTCTCCCGACGAGTAGACCGGAACAATACCTGCGTGATCGAGCTGAGCAGCGGCTTCCGCCTCGACACGAAAGCGGTCACGTTCCTCCGAATCCGCAAACTGTCCCGATCGGATCGTCTTCAGCGCCACGGTTCTGTCGAGTAGCAGGTCCCTCGCTCGATAAACGACGCCCATGCCGCCGCGACCGATTTCCTCCAGCAGTTCAAAGTCACCAATCCGACCGATGACAGGTGACGCCCGTGCCACGGCCTCGGGCGAGAGGAGCAACGTCCCTTCGTCCATGCGGGGCTCGGCCCGTGTTCGTTCGCTGATACCCTCGTCGTGCGATGCCCCGCTCGATCCGATCCGTGTCGACGGTTCAGCGGACTCAATGGCGGAGTGAATTTCGAACAGTCGCTGAAGGCCGGCTCGCTGTTCAGGAAACCGGCGGACAAACTCCTGCCTGTCCGGTTCCTGTCCGGCGGTCTCGCAAAGGCAGAACTCGCTGTAGATCAGTTCCAGCCGAGATTCTGAGTCCAGAACCGTATTGCCGTTTTGATCCAGCAGGTCCTCCAGCAGCACGGGATTCCCGTCGTTCCAGGCCTGCTGCTGCTGTTCACGAAGACGGAGGATCAATTCGCGGTTTGTACTCACGCTCGCCTCCCGACAGCCCGTTGGCCGATTGTGTTTCCAAAACAGTGGCCACTGGAGGTCGCGACGCTGTTCACGAATCCAGGTCCATGTCAGTCGCCGCACGCTCGACCGCGCGGGCGTGACGTTTGCGGAGTGCGCCTGCCGATTCGCCCAACTCCTCGGCCAGTTCGTCCCAACCCGTCCCTCCGTCGCTGCACGAGATGACGCTCCTCGGATGAAAGCCTCGATTCGAATTCCTCCAGCAACTCACGGGACGCGACAATCGCTGACGGCGTTTCCGCACCGCCTGAAAGCGGGAATTCTTCGACGGCCGCGGATGCCTGTCGCCGAACATCTCTTCGATCGGCCTTCATGCGTCGTGCGTGATCGGTCACCTTGTTCCGGATCATCGTGGCCAGCAGCTTCATGAGCTGCTCGGGGGTATCCAGCTCGAAATCCCCAGAGGCGGCCCGCACAAAAAATCCGGCGAGGATCGACTGGCAGACATCCATTGAGTCCACCACACGCCGCATGGACGGGTCCGTCAGCCTCACTCGCGCCATGGCGCGCAGTTCTGACTCGTAACGTTGTACAAGCCTGGCGGCAGCTTCACCGTCGCCCTGTCTGACTTGCGCAACCAGTTCTCGAAACGAGCTATCGTCAGACATCGATTGATCCCACATCGTGTGAAATACGGACCAAGTCTGTTCGGGCAGATCATTGAGCTCAAGTGACCGCCACATATGAACTGCTGCCCCGCTTTAGAACAGGAACCGTGAACACGGTCAAATTTCGTGTCCGCCAAAGCTATAGCGTTGCGTTTAAGAGAGCGAGATTCACTACGGCCTTGACTGAATGTCTTTGAAGGAGTGCAGCTATGAAACTCGCAACCACCGAGTGTGAACGAGCCGACGATCCACGCACATCGTCAGTGGGTTTCCCGTTCGAAAACGAGCAGGCAAGGTCCGGCGTTTATGACGGGATTTCATTGACTCAAATCGATGCATTTTTCGCCGCCGTGGCTACCGGTAAACAGACGGCGCAGGTCCCCGCTGTTGGACCGGTCATTGACCTCTCGCTGGATCAATCGACGTAAAGAAACTCGTCGAGATTGAAGAACACATGGCAAGAATCCGCCAGGCGATCTGGAAACTCGCCCTCAGGGTCTCCCAGGAACTCGCGGAACTGCTCGCTCGACTTGAAGGCTGTGTGAGAGGACGGAGGGACCATTCGCCCTCATCCCCGAGGCTGGCCACATCACTCAATAGCTACCGAGACTGATATCGGCGCACAAAAAAGGCCCTCGGAGCGGGACGACTGATTCTGGCGAGCTGGGTCGAGCTGTTGAATGACAGAGTGGGTCGCACCGCCATCCAGATGCCAGAATCAAAAGCAAATGTCGCCGCTACTGACGAGGGCCAAACTGGGTTGCTCCCACCCAATGCACGCAGCGTGCCAGGATCGGCTTCGTTACCAATCAGCGCCGAAAATACGGCCACTTCGGCGCTAACAGTTGCTATTTCGGCGCAGATTCTGCCTAATTCGGCGCCACGATTGATGCGCCGAAACACTATTTCGGCGCCGATGAGCGCCGAATCAGCGGAGTCGACACCATGAAACAGGAGCTGGGCAGACCGAAGCTGTTGGTCACGGGTCTGGGGATCAGCCTTGTGATCTACTCCGTCATGGTTCTGGGCTACGTCGGAACTGCCCCTGATCTGGGGCTCCGTGGACTGCTGTCTGATTCGGAGCTGAGGGACCGCGAAACGCAGCCGACCGGTGATCTCCCAGCGGGAGAGACTGGATCAGAAAGCGGGAATGCAGACGCAGGCAAAGTGCCGCCGAGCGAGTTGCGTCTGAATCTGGCGGCTGCCAGGTCGGGAATGCTGATTCGGATTGTCTCTGACGAACTCGAGTGCAAGGGCAGCAAACCGCAGCCGGGTGACGTCCTCACGAAAATCCAGAACAGACCGATTCGATCGTTTCTGGACTTTTCCCGTGCGCTGCACGATCTGCGAGACGCGCGAATCGAAGCTGGTGGACAGCTTGATCCCGGTACGGATCCGCTCGATGAGAAGCCTGACGTCTACCCGGAACTGGTGGTAATCGGCGACGACCGCTGGGTTGAAGTGGATTTTGTTCGCCTGGAGTCCGGCGAGAAGTTTACTTCCTGGCTGATGGTCCAATCGCTTCCGTTGGGCCAGGTGCTGCTGTCCGTCGTGTGGCTTGTCCTGCAGTTTGTGATTTTCAATATCAGCGCGCTGGCTGCCTGGCACAGACCATTTGACCGGTCAGCGCGGCTCTTTTTCGGCATGTGCGGCATTCAGATGGGAGCCTTCATCGGTGGATTCCACTGGTGGGTCATTACGGCAATGCCACTGCTCAATCTGCCGTTCCTCGTCCTTGCTCTATTGGTTCCCGCTGCATCACTCACGTTCTTTCTGAATTATCCGCGTCCATTGGGGCCGATGATCCATCGGCCAAAGCAGGCCACCGCTGCGATCTACGCGGTCCCCGTGCTGGCCTCGGTTGTGATGGCCAGTTTGTACCTTCTGGCGTGGTGGCTGACGGCGCCGGAGATGTCTGTGGCGGCCGTCGAAGTGACAGCCTGGTGTCTTTCGACATTGCGGTTCGCGATCTACACGTATCTTGCTTTTGCGGGCCTGTGTTTCTTTGTGATGCTGTTTGCACTGACTCGGGAATACATCACGACGTCCGGGGGCGCAGAACGGAAGCAGATGCAGTGGATGCTGGGAGCGGGTCTCATCTCGGCCATTCCGATCTGTTACACGCTCTATCTGGCACTGGTTGATCAATCCGGATTTGCCCTGGGCCGGGCACGTATGCCAATGTTTCTGGCAAGTGTGTCGTTCATGCTGGCCTACTCGATCGGCATCGCCCGTTTCAAACTGATGCTTGTCGATCAGGTCGTCAGTCGAGGCATGCTGTATTACACGGCGAGTCAGGGGTTGACGATTGGTTACGGCGTGTGTGTCGCACTGGTCGCGTTCTTTGCCAACGACCTGAACGTGGCGGGAGCCGTTCCCGGGCGATTCCAGCAGTTGTTGTCGGTCGGTGTGCTGCTGACGTTTTCCGTGGTTGTGCTGACCTGGAGCCGCGATCGACTGCAGCAGAGCATCGACCGACGGTTCTATCGTGAGAAGTACCAGCTCGACAAAGCATTGCAGCGCGTGAGCCGGGCCATCAATCGCATGGAAGACCGCGAAACACTGGGACAGCGCATGCTCGGTTCGTGCCGGGAATTCCTGGCCGCCAGTATGGGGGCTCTGTATCTGCGGGAGCCCGGCGGAACGACTTTCCAGCTTGCGTCGGTCGACGGCCCGGGGACTTTGCCCGAACAGTTTCGTGTTACACCCGAAGTGATGCAGCGACTGAAATCCGAAGTCGCGATTCAACGAGCCAGCGGCGCGAGCGACGAGCTGACAGAAATCCTGCGGTTGCTGAAGTGCGAGCTGTTGTTTCCCCTGGAATCTGACGGCGATGTCGAGGGCATTGTGGCACTGGCCCGACGTCAGGACGGAACACCATACACGGCTGAAGACCTGACATTTCTGAATACGCTGGGGCAGTTTACGAGTGTCGCATTGCGCAGCGTGCAGACTCACCTGGACTTCGCTCGGCTGAATGAAGAATTGCGACTGAAGGCCAACCGAATCGACGAGCAGCGGCAGCAGATTGCGATGATGCAATCGGAATTAACCACGACGGCCCCAGCCGAACCCGCATCCCCCCAGGACGACGAGCCGCAGGAGCTTCGCCGTGGCATGATTCGAGGGAACAGTCCGGCGATCCGCGAAGTTCTGGAGACGGTCGGCCGAGTGGCGGCCAGTGAATCAACCGTGTTGATTCAGGGGGCGAGCGGCACGGGTAAAGAGCTTTTGACTCAGGCCCTTCACGAAAACAGCCCACGGCGCAGCGGTCCGATGGTGCGCGTTCATTGTGCAGCGCTGTCACCCAGTCTGCTGGAAAGCGAACTGTTCGGACACGTGAAGGGATCATTCACAGGGGCCCACCGGGACCGCATTGGACGATTCGAGATGGCCAACGGTGGCACGCTGTTCCTCGATGAAATCGGTGACATCTCGCTGGAGACTCAGATCAAGTTGCTCCGTGTGCTGCAAACGCGTTCGTTCGAGCCGGTCGGCGGAACACGGACAATCAAAGTGGACGTGCGGCTGATCACGGCAACTCATCAGGACCTGCACAAGATGATCAGTCAGGGTCGTTTCCGAGAGGACCTGTTCTATCGGTTGAACGTGGTCAACATCACGCTCCCGACCCTACAGGAGCGACGTGAGGATGTACTTGAGTTGTCACTGCACTTCCTGAAGGAGACAGCACAGCGGGCCGGCAAGAGCATTTCGCACATCGAGTCAGACGCTGTCGACGCACTGATGCGGTATGACTGGCCGGGCAACATCCGCGAGCTGGAGAATGTGATCGAACGGGCCGTCGTGCTGTGCGCGGGTGACCACATCACGCTCAACGAGCTGCCCAACGAAGTCCTCGACGCAAGGCCCAAGGCGCGGTCACCTGGAACATCAACTGCCCGTGGCTCGATCAAGTCTCCACCGGATGGTACCGTCGATCTGGTTCGTGGAGCATTTCAGCGGTCACGACAACCATCCGCGGAATCAGAGGTGGAGCTGCTCTCACGCACGCTGGCGGAATGCGGGGGGAACAAGTCGAGCGCCGCGCGACAACTGGGGATTCCCAGGAGCACGCTGTTCAGCCGACTCAAGAAGGCCGGGTTGTCGTAGCTGAGTTTCCGGTCAAGCGACTACTGCCGTGTCAGTCGTGTTTTGAGGGGTAGCCGAAGTCGCCAGCCGAAGTCGCCAGACTTTGGCCGGACCCGGGGAAACCAAACTCTGGCGAGTTCGGCTACATCCATCACTTCACGACTGACAAAATACTACTCCGGCATTCGGCCCAGTTTGTGATCGACTCGGTGCAGGGACCACGTCCGGAAAACGATCGCCACAGCCCCGAAGAAAATGAAGTGAGCGGCATACACCTGCTCGGCCGATACCGGCAGGCCATACATGGCCGGTCGCTGTGTTTCGATCGAGCGCACGACATCGATCGGGCTCAACGCCAGCAGCCATGACATCGGACCTTCGAAACGAACTCCGTATTGAGCAGTCAGCAACTGACGGACGGCAACCGGAATCAGTGCAATGGCCGCGACAAGTCCGACTGCATTCAGAATCGCTCGTGTCTGGGACCGCACACGCAGACCGATCCAGATCGAGACCCAGGCGGCGGCGGGTATCAGTGTCAGCACACTGAGCATTGAGGCGCCCAGGTAAAACATTCCGAATTCCCGCGACCACCAGGTTTCGAACGCGTAAATCGAAACGAACGGCACCAGCAGAACGCCGAACAGGCGATGCAGTCCGCTGACTTTCTGCAGCAGAATGCCGCGGCTGCTGATGGGCGTCGTCAGCAGCACGTCGAGGGTTTGCTTTGACCGCTCCGACGAAATCAGACTCGCTCCGTGTACGCAGACCAGCAGCAGCGAGATCGTCCACAGAAAGTACAGCAGCGTACGAACCCAGTCACCGTCTCTGATCATGCCAATGCGAGTCGACTGGCAGGCGAACAGGATCGGGATTTCCAGGACGACAAGCACTCGGAACAGATACCGGAACGTCCCGAGTGACTTGCGCGAAGTTTCCCGCCACTGGACCGGTTTGAATTTGGGCCACGTGTTGCGGTCCTTGACCAGTTCGACTCCGCCGGTCAGTTGATTCAGCGACGTGAAGAATTCGTCCAGCTCTTTGAACACCATCAGCAGCACGTTCTTCGGCGGCAGGAACGCTCGATGCTTCAACATGCTGGCCGATAGCAGGATGGCAAATCCGCACAACATCATGTTGATGAACAGCGTCGCGACGGCGTCGCCGGCAAAACTGTGCTGCGCGCCTGCGAACGCCAGACGCCCGGTCAGCCAGAACGGGCGAAACATCACGTGCAGAACGAAGAAACTGACGTATGTAAGCACAAGTGCCTCGGGAGTGGTTCTCGCCCATGTCGAGCACAACACACTGAGCACACCGATTTGCACGCAGGTCATGAACAGCATCACGATGCCGCCCCACAACAGCGACTCTGTCACACCTCCGAAGCTGTATGCCACGGCCAGCAGAGGCATCGCCAGTAACAGGAACGAGCACATGGGGATCAGTCGGCTCAGCAGTTTCTGCAGAATGATGCGCAGCGGGCCGAGTGTCGTGAGCATCAACACGCCCAGCGCATTGCGTTCCTTCTCAACCGTGATGACGCCACTGGTCATGGCTGGCAGGAACAGCACAATGATCCAGAACTGAATCTCCAGGAACTGCAGAAAGATCAGGCGACCGCGTCCCAGACTGTCGGCGGCTCCGCTCGTCAGATTCCCGAAAAACAGACTGCACGCCACGGTGAACAGCACAGCCGCGTACACGAAACGGACGACATACGTCCTTGGCCGCCAGGCAAGATCTTTCAGCTCAACGATCAGCAGCGGCATTTCCAGACGGCGCAGCCATTCCTTAACGAACGTCCGCCGACGCATAGCGAATTCAGAAGTCTCAATTGTCATGCCTGTCCCGGCGGAATACGAAAGGGGCAGTGTCCCGGAGTCACGAGATCATACAGGGTCCGGCTGCAAGTCTAAGCCGACCCGTCACACCAACGACCGTCACGGTTCTAGCTGAGACCAAATAATCAGCCGTCGCCTCAGCCCGGGGCGTGTCGAGGGCCAGCAACCTCAACGGCTGCCGCGGTTGAGATGGTGTGAGTTTCACCCGACACGACTCGATCGGCACTGCCCCGGAGTCCAAGGGCTCCGCACGGAGACTCAGTGTCAGCTTCCCGCTGTGTGTCAGGCCCCGCCCGCCAGCCAGCGAGTTCGAATCACGTCCCGCCGTTTCCAGGCCACTGAAATCTGCCGAGCGCCAAGCCAATTACAATGCCTGTCCGTGTTGTTCCTGGTTACCGAAGAGAATGAAGCGTTGCAGACATTCCAATTGTCAGAGTCTGAATCGCGCGCAATGCGTGAATTCAGACGGCTAAGATGTCGGAATTCGTGCGGCCGCAACGGCAATGCTGAGAAAGACCTGGAGTTCGGCTGACCTTTTTTAGACCCTACGGGTTCCGTGTTTCTCCTTAAAGGAGAACGCTCTGACTACTGATTCTCAGCCGGAACGACATCTCGGCCTGCCGGGCGCGACCGGTGTTGGTGTTGGAGCCATCGTAGGCGGCGGAATCCTCGCTTTGGCGGGAGTCGCATTTGCCACGACGGGGCCGGCAGCGATGCTCGCGTTCGCTCTGAACGGAGTGGTCGCGCTACTTACGGCGATCAGCTTTGCCGAGATGGCCTCGAAGTTTCCCGAATCCGGCGGGACCTACACATTTGCCCGCAAAGTGCTGACGGTGGAAGCCGCATTCATGGTCGGCTGGGTCGTGTGGTTTGCTTCCATCGTCGCTGCCGTGCTCTATGCCATCGGCTTCGCTCACTTCGCCATGGTGATGATCAGCGATCTGTGGTCTCTGACAGGCACGTCGCCCGCCTGGCTGACGGGCTCCCGTACGATTACCAGCGTGGCGGTCGTTACTACGATCGTGCTGTCGCTGAGCCTGATGTGGAAGGCGGGCGGCGGAGGTCAATGGGTCAACATCGGCAAGGTCACGGTATTCGGAGTTCTGATCCTGGGAGGCCTGTGGAGTCTGACCCGCGTATCGTCGACTGCTGTCGGCGCTAACCTGCAGCCGTTCTTTCCGGCCGGTGCCGGCGGACTGATTCAGGCGATGGGCTACACGTTTATTGCATTACAGGGATTCGACCTGATCGCGGCTGTCGGTGGTGAGGTTCGTGAACCAACCCGCAACATTCCCCGCGCCATGATCGGTTCGCTGGGAATTGCTCTGGCGATCTACCTGCCGCTGCTGTTCGTGATCACAACCGTCGGAACACCCGCTGGCGAGAGTATCACGTCGGCAGCAGCGCATAATCCAGAAGGGATCGTGGCGGTCGCCGCACAGAACTACCTGGGACCATTCGGCTACTGGCTGGTCATCGTTGCCGCCGTCCTGTCAATGTTTTCGGCGTTGCATGCCAACCTGTTCGCGGCATCACGCATCGCGCGAGCTATGGCCAGAGATCGCGCGTTGCCGTCACCTCTGGCAAGACTGAGCAAACTCCGTGGGACTCCGGGGAACGCCGTCATCGCCACAGCCGTTGTTGTCGTGATCATTCTGGTCGTCGTGCCTGACGTCGCGGCGGCAGGAGCAGCAGCCAGTCTGATCTTTCTGATCACCTTCGCGCTGGCTCACGGGATCTCGATCCTGGTGAGACAGCGCAGCCTGCAGCGTCCGCCGTTTCGTGCTCCGCTGTTTCCGGCTGTGCCAGTGATTGGAGGACTGGCCTGTGTCGGACTGGCTGTGTTTCAGGGCGTGGCAGTTCCCTCGGCCGGGTTGATCGCAATTGTCTGGCTGGGCCTCGGTGGAGTTCTGTTTCTGGCACTGTTCGCTCGTCGGGCACGCGTGATGGATGCATCGAGTTCGGCTCGGGATCCCGAACTGGTGCGGCTGCGCGGGCATGTCCCGCTGGTACTGGTGCCGATCGCCAATCCTCAGAACGTCGAAGTCATGGTGTCACTGGCTGACGCGCTGGTGCCGGCTGATGTCGGTCGCGTCCTGGCTCTGACAGTGGCCATCGCACCTCCGGACTGGAATTCCGACGAGGATCCGGTTCCGATCGAAAAGACCCAGGCCGTTCTGAGCGAACTGCTGAAGACGGCCGGCCGGACGGGAATTCGCGCCGAAGCGTTGACGACGGTGGCATCGACTCCCATGGAAGAGATCGTCCGCGTTGCGCGACTACATCGTTGCCAGTCCGTCCTGGTGGGACTGGGTGAGATCTCCAGCCAGGCGCAGGGAGCGCCGATGGAGTGGCTACTTGGAGCGCTCGACGCCGACATCGTTGTGCTGCGCGCCCGCAAAGACTGGCATCTTTCCACGGCGAAACGGATTCTTGTTCCCATTGCCGGACGTGGCGGTCACGACGAACTGCGGGCGCGCCTGCTGGGCAGCCTGACGAGAACCGGTGCTCACGAAGTCAGCTTTGTTTGCGTTCTGCCTGAGCACGCCTCGTCACACGAGGTGAAGCGTGCGCAACGCGACCTGAAACACCTGGCGGAGGATGAACAGTGTCCAGACTATCACGTTGAATTGGTTTGTAGCGACGATCCGCTGGCGGTCATTGCCGGCCGGGCCGGCGAATCCGACCTGCTGGTTCTCGGCGTGCAGCGGATGGGTCGACATCGCAAGCTGTTTGGCGGCTTCACGCGTGCCCTCGCCCGGGTGACGTCGTGCCCGCTGATCGTCCTCAGCCGCCGAGGGTAGCTCGTTCCTGCCTGTTCACTGGTTGCTGTTGCTGACTTGTCCGCGATTGACGGCAGGGTGGCACTGGAAACGGCAAGAGTGCCACTGGCTCCGCCCAGTGGCGTCCGGGATTTGAGTTTTTGCGGGATGGTTTGTCGAGTGAGGCTTGTGGAAGGGTGTCGCGGATCGATGGAGAATGATCGCAGTGGCGGGAGCGGGTTATGTCGGCGCATGCGGCGGCTCGGGAAACGCGGTGCGCGCACCGCGACCCTATCCTCGGGCCGCTTTCTTTTTTGCGCGCCGACGGGCGGCGGAGGCTCG
>Ga0209402_10004332_pt1 | contig 13017 bp, 8 predicted proteins | sample ArcticOcean_MG_C_3_FD_187437 | JGI IMG/M metagenome (GOLD analysis project Ga0209402, IMG submission 187437) | Marine microbial communities from western Arctic Ocean - ArcticOcean_MG_CB8_126 (SPAdes) (version 2) | ecosystem: Environmental > Aquatic > Marine > Oceanic | place: Arctic Ocean... | reverse complement strand
AACTGAGCAAACTGGGGCGAGTTTACCGGTTGCGAGGACTCCGACCGCAGTCCGAACTGGCCTGATGGACCGGGTCGTATCGGCCGATGCCAGAGACACGGAGCCATCGTGTTTTTGTTGACGGCTCCCGATCGATCCAGACCTCGACCGACAGGGATGTCGCGCTCATGAGTTCTCCACGCATCGGCTCGTTCACGCGAGCAGCCCTCGCCGGCCTACTGCTGCTAGGGACCTCAAACACCTCAGCCATAGCCCAGGCTCCAGACGGAAGCGGACAGCAACGGTTCATCGAGAGCCAACTCAGACCACTGATCTCGCCGGAATTTCAGACGCCGACCGGCGAAGACCGATTGCTGATCAACCACGGAGCCGTGCTCAGATCGCTGACAGCATGGTACGAAGATCATGGAACCGCCCTACCCTTGCCGCAGGAATCGCGTGCCCTGCATATCGCCGAAATCCGACCCTGGGCCAGCCTGACCTACGGAAACATCCACCGTGGCTTCTTCCGCGGCCAATTGGGATACCTCACTTTCAACGACGGTGACCAGTACGGAACCCGCGATCGCGATACCCAGGGACCCTATGTCGACCTGGCCTACTACGAATTCGACGTCGATGCCGCCATGCAACAGGCCGGAATCGACCAGTTCGACGACTTTTCCGGCGACCTGACCATCGGACGACAGTTCCTCTACCTCGGACAAGGCATCACCTTCGGACTCACCACCGATGCCGTCAGCTTCGATTGGTCACACGGCGACTGGGCCGGACTCGCCTTCGGCAGCCAGGCCGTCGACCGCAACGTCAACTTCAACGGATTCCCCAATCCGCTCGCCTACCAACTCGATCGCCGACGGTTCTACGGAGGACAACTCGAGTACCAGGGCTGGGACCGACGTGAACTCTACAGCTACGTCCTCGCACAATGGGACAACTCGAACCGACTCTTCGCCAGCGAAACCGCCTACGACTCGATCTACTGGGGCGTCGGCACCACCGGAGAAATGCTGTTCGGAGAACCCGGTCAGGAAATCGGGATCCCCAACCTCAGGTACCACTCCGAATTCGTGCTCCAGCGAGGAGACCACCAGGACTTTACCGAAAAGGACAACATCAAGGCCTGGGCCGTCGACGCCGGTTTGGACTACTTCTGGACCACTCCCATGAAACCACGCGTCGGCTTCACATACGCCAAGGCCAGCGGCGACAAGACTCGAGTCGGCAGCCCGCTTCCCAATGCCGGCCTCAACGTGCCTGGCAGCACTGACGACACCTTCATCGGGTTCGGATACATGAACACCGGTGTCAGCTTCCAACCATCACTCTCGAACCTCGAATTCACTCGGTTCTCCGCAGCCTTGCGACCCTTCGATGATGCCGATTCACCCAACTACCAGGGCATCGAAGTCGGCACCAGCGCCTACCTCTACTGGCGACCTGCACCCACGGCTGGCGTCAGCGATACTCGAGCCGACACCAGCGACGATTACCTCGGATACGAGTGGGACCTGCACGTCAACTGGAAAATGTCCAGCGACATGTTCCTGCTGGTCAACTACGGAGTCTTCGTGCCACACGAAGGTAGCTTCTCACCCGGCAACGAACGCAGCCGGCAGTTCTTCACCGTCAACCTCAACTGGTTGCTGTAAGAACCGCACCAGGAGCCAACCATGACAACTTCGCCAATCACCACAGTCCGCACCTGCTCACTGATGGCCATCGGGCTGCTGGCACTGACGCTAGCCGCCGGAGCCCACAACGAGCCGGGTGACGAACCGGATGCAAGGCTGCCCATCAGCGTCCGGATCGCTCGCAAACCCAAAGCCACCGTCGATGATGGCTACCGACTGGTCGCTCGACTCGCCCAAACTCACGGTCGAATCAATGCCCGCACCCATGTCGACGAATTGCCCTTCGATCAACTCCAGACCACACTGCTCGAACTCGATCTCGTCCCGGATTCCTCGGCCATCGACGCCGACGACGAACTCGAACGAGACCACCTGGCCTACATCACCGCCAGCTACCTCGACATCAAACCCGGCCTGCTGACATCGCTCTTCGGAATGACTCGACGCTACGCCTATCGGGAAATGCAGCATCGAGGACTCATGGTACAGGGCCAACCCCGCCAAACCGTCTCAGGCTCGGAACTGCTCAGTGTCCTGACTCGTATTGCCATCCAGATCGACAGGCGTGAGAATCAATAGGTAGAGGACGCTGACAACGACGATTCGCGACGACTCCAGACAAGGTCACACGCCATGCTCAGCCAATACGCCCCTCAACTCTCCCGATCCAAACACCCCGTCGCATGGATCGCATGCGGGCTGCTCCTGGCCAGTCTCGTCAGCATCGGCACCCGCCCCGCACCGGCCCAGGCCCAACAACCTGCAGCACCAGCCGCGATGCCCCAGGGAGCACGGTCGATGGGGATCGAAGTCGCCCAACTCCGAGGACTCGTCAGCTACACCCGCCGTGTCGGTCAGCGGACACGGGTGCGGACCGTGACCCGGGCCACCAAGTTACTGGCTGGCGACACACTGCACCTGGACATCGGAGCCCGCTGCCTGCTGCTGTTCAAGAACCCACCGCAGCCCAATGATGACGGCAATGCCAACAGAGCCGACGTCGGCAACGTCATCCGACCGGTCGCCTACAGCCCTCAAGCCCCCTCCACACAGGGCGATGGCGTCGCGGCCGCTGTTCTGTTCCGAGGCTACAGCGAAGTCTCGATCGCCATCGCCTACCACGACAACCAGGCAGCGACCATTCAACTCGATATGCCGCAGGGAATCGCTCGAGCCGGTATCGTACCCACCGCCGTCAAACCCCGATTCCGCATCCGCACTCCGCGGACCGTGGTGGCCGTTCGAGGCACTGAGATCCGGGAACTCGAAACATCCATCGATCGAGGCGATATCCTCTCGATGGGACGCACCGGCGTCGTCGCCACGAAAAACAGCGGCGGACCTGTCCGCTCGGCTCAGGCCGAACAGGGTACCAGAAAAACCAACGCAGCCGACCGCCGAGCAGGACGGCTTGTCCGAGCAATCAACGACATGATCGTCCGCACTCGACTCGTGATCGCCGGGCCGCACAGAAGCCGCATGGAATACGATCAGGCCTCTCGAGAAACTCGCGACGCCTACAGTTTCGGAACCGCCGATAAACTCAAGTCCAACGGCAACCCGGCCTTCTCGAGATTCCTCAACTCCGGGACCACCGACGACCAGAAGCGCGGAGGAAACCTGTTTAACGGCGGCGGCGGCTCGGGATCAGACGTGCAATAGACAACGGCAACCCGACACCGCTCGTCAGACCACAGAGCGGCCCGGCACACCCGCCGCATGATCGAAGCCACAGTGTCCACCCACAGACGCCCGACCCGACTCCCACGCCTCGCGTTCCTCAAACAGGTGCCGCCCACTCTCGTCTGGGTGCTCTGTGCGATGGCACTCGTCCTCAGCTGGGGTCTCATCGATCCGGGACACACCCGGCAACGCATGGACTGGTCGATTGGCGACCGATGGCTCGCCCATCGAACGCCACCCAGCCTCCACAACGACATCGTGCTCGTGCTCGAAGACGATGTCGCCGCCGCTGAATTGGGACACACCAACGCCCGCCACCGACGCGCCCGAGCACTCAGACAACTCCGACGACTCCGAGCACAGACTGTCGTGTTCGACTTCCTGCTGCTCGACACCGGCAGCGAAGTCTCGTTCTATAACGACGAAGCACACTATGACGGACTCCCAACTCGGCAACTTGTCCAGGACACACTGCAGAAGATCTACCAACACGATGAGTTCTACGACACCGACTCGGATCCGCTGACGACTCGACACACTCGCCGAGAATCACGCTTCGAACAACTCTACACCGAAGACGCACTGCAACAAAAAGCACTCGAAATCCTCGCCGGATCCGGTACCCAATCGATCAACATCGTCCTCGCATCACACTTCCGCCACGTCGATAACCACGACAGCCCACTCACACAACTCCTCGTCAACGAACTGACACTCAACCCCCGACACCCGGACACCAACTCACTCGCCAAAGCCACACACCTCTCACCGTCCACCGTCGCCGAACACTTCGAAAACGTCGTCGCCGTTGCCGCTCACGAAATCGTTCGCAACAACCGCAAGACCGCTCTCGAAATCGTCGCCATCGGCAACTCCCTGATGGCCGACCCGCTCCGACGAGCGCTCGACAAGACCAAACCCGTCCTGACCGAAGCACTCGACCGCAGCACCTTCACCACGCAACACCACTCACCAAACCCACTCCCAACTCTCGATCACCTCGAACTGCCCAGGTGGCAATTCGCCGAATACGCCATCCTGGCCTTCAGCGACAGCGAACTCGATGACGACTTCGTCATGCGACGCCTCAAGACCTCTCAAGCGTTCAACGACACGGACAACACCACTCACAATGCCCCTCAAGTCCACCCTTCACCAGTTCGTTCGATGGTCCACCAGGCCGTCGCCGCCTACCAACTGCACACCACACCCAATTCCTCTCAACACAACTCTCGAATCGAATCACCCTCCCAGGCAGACGACCTGATCATCAACTGGCCGCTGAACGGTCAGACCTCCTGGAGCCAGCAACTCGACCGACGTGACACCCCTGTCGATCGTCACCCGGATTCGACAGCCCGATCGCAGGTCGTACGAGTCTCCGACCTGCTGCAATTGGCCCAACTCGACGCCAACGTTCATGCAACACGGTTCGAAATCCGACTCCGTTCCGCTCGCCTCGTCAAAGCACTCGGTGTCACGTCCTCGATCCCCGACCAAGTCGAAACTCTCGAAACAGCTCTCGAAGCAGTCGTCACCGGAGACCAGCCCACATCCGACTTAGCCATCCTGCACAAGAAACTCGAACTCTCCGTCGCTGAACTCCTCGACGACAAAAATCTCGAACGCCAACTCGCCCGTCTCGATGCCGGCTCGGCCCAGTGGGCCGACCGACTAACCGAACTGATCGACACCGAATTGCCGGCTCGGATCCGGGTTCGAGATGAACTGGTACAGGACCTCACCCAGCACATCGACGGCAAACTCTGCCTCGTCGGACAGGTCAAGACCGGACTCGTCGATCTACACAACACCCCCATCGGTCGCCTGCCGGGCATCATCGTCAACGCCGCAGCTCTCAACACACTGCTGCTCGACAACCCGCTTCGGATCGAACCGCTGTCGATCACTCTGCTGGTGACGATCGGCTTGATGCTCGGGGCCGCCGTGCTGTTCTTTCAACTCGATGTCGTCCCCGCTACCGTCTCGGTCGTTCCACTACTGCTCGTCGTCGGCTGGATGCACCACGGACTACTGGCTTGGCAGAACATCATCACCCAGCCCGTCCTCCCGCTCGTCGGAATCGTCGCCTGCTTCTCGGCCGTCACCATCCGCAAGTGGTGGCACGACAACCTCGCACGACGCAGGGTTCGCCGTGCCTTCGAATTCTACCTGCATCCGACAGTCGTCGGGCAGGTGGCCGAACGACCCGAAGCCCTGCAACTCGGTGGAGCCGCTGCCGAATTGTCGATCCTGTTCTCAGATATCCGTGGCTTCACCACCATCGCCGAACGACTGCCCGACACCGAACTGACCATCCTGATCAACGAGTACCTGACAGCAATGACCGAGGTGGTTTTCGACAACGACGGGACCGTCGACAAGTACATCGGAGATGCCATCATGGCGTTTTATGGTGCACCGATCCCAAGCACGACTCACCCGCTACAAGCCTGCCGCACCGCCATTCGCATGTCCCAACGGTTGAATGAACTCAGACAACAATGGCAGGCCCGAGGATTGCCGACGATCCGGATCCGGATCGGGATCAATACGGATACCGTCCGAGTCGGCAACTTCGGATCGAACCTGAGATTCGACTACACGATTATCGGTGATGGAGTGAACCTGGCTTCCCGACTCGAAGGTGCCAACAAACAGTACGGAACCGAAACCCTGATCAGCCACAGCACCTGGGAACAGGTTCACGAACAACTGATCACTCGAGAAATCGACCTGATCCAGGTCAAGGGACGGCAGGAACCGACCCGGATCTACGAGTTGCTGGCCGAATCATCCGCCCCCGACAAACAACTCGAACGGATCGCACAATTCGACTCCGCCATCACACGCTACCGCGAACAACGGTTCCAGGAAGCTCTCGACCAGTTCAGCAAACTGGCCGAGGTCGACCCCAACGATCAACCGACTCGCATTTACATCGAACGATGTCGTACCCTGATCCAGACGCCTCCAACATCGGCCTGGGACGGCGTGTTCGTGATGACCAGCAAGTGACCACACCTCGAGCCTGTCCATGACCGCTTTCTCGGACGCCGACTGGATGCCGATGGACACCTTCGAGGCGTTGCCCGAAGACGCGCTGCAACAACTCGAAAATTCGATGCCACACCGACAGTTCGCTCAAGGCGAACACCTGATTCACCAGGACGACATCGGTGAAGAAATGTACGTCATCACCTCGGGCCACGCCGTGATCATGACCGAGGACGACTCGGGCCAACGCCACGTCATCGCTCGCACCGGACCCGGCGATGTACTGGGCGAAATGGCACTGTTGGCCCGAGAACCACGGACGGCCGATGCCATTGCCCAGGACGCAGTCGTCACACGCGTCCTCTCGGCCAAAACGTTTCACTCGCTCATGGACACCTACCCCGAATTCAGCCAGTTGCTGACTCGGTTGGTGGCGACCCGGGTCGGAGGCCGAGATCGCGATGTGCTCGTCGGTCGCAATATGCACGGATACCAGATCACTCGACGACTCGGTCGAGGCGGGATGGCGGTCGTGTACGAGGCGGTCGGAGACGACGGGCAGCTGGTGGCACTGAAGATGATGAGCCATCGGCTGGTCTGCGATCAACGCTCGCGAGACTTCTTTCACCGCGAAGCCGACATCATCGAAACGTTCGATCACCCGAACATCGTCAAAATGCTCGGCCGATTCGAAATGTTCTACACCTACTTCATCGTCGTTGAGTTCATCGACGGGCTAAGCCTCTTTGAACTGATCCGGCACAACGGACCACTGCCAGCCGACGACGTTCAAGCCATTTCCGGACAACTTGCCAAGGCGATCGACTACGCACACCGATCGGGGATCACTCATCGTGATATCAAACCCGGCAACGTGATGGTCTCGCGAAATGGGACCGTCAAACTGATGGACTTCGGACTGGCTAAACCGACCGCAGACAACAGCGACGCCGACCGAGTCCTCGTCGGTACGCCAGGCTACATGGCTCCCGAATTGTTCACCCAGGGAGAACCGGGACCGAAATCCGATCTGTTCGCCATGGGCTGCCTGGCCGTCGAACTGCTGACCGGTCAGAAACTCTTCAACCAATCCCAACCACACGAATTCGTCGCGGCAGTCGCCAAGTGGTCGGGATGGGATCCGGAATCCCTGGACATCACAATCCCCGAAGAACTCGCCAACGCGATCACCAGCTGGCTCGATCCGTCGCCACAGAATCGCATGGCAAACCTCGAGTCCATCAGCCAATGGGCTGCGACCATCCAGTTGCCCGAGGATATCGACATCTTCAATTCGTTCGACGAATTCGATCCGACATGGACCGAGGACGATACTCTCGACTCGACCGAGACGTTCTGAATCGGAAAGTTCAGCAAGCTACGGTCTCAACTGAGCCGCGTACCACCGCACCCGAAAACACAGATCCCGGCTTCCCAACGGCGGCTTCCCACCTCCTGACGCGGCACTGATGAAACGTACGCTCTAGCGGAACAACCCCAAACCCGGCAGGACGCCCAGACCGGTCCTGCCATCGCTGCGGTACTTGCCACGACCACCCTGAAGACGACGACCGTGCCACCATTTCAGACGGACCTGCGTCCATCCAGGAGCATAGTCCCTGCCCCACGTTCCCTCGCGATACACATCGCGGCGATGACCACCCGACACCGCGCCACCGCCCACGTAGTACCCTTTATGACGCTTGCCGATGGACAACCGCGCCCACGGAGCAACTCTCTGGGGATGCCCGGCTCGAGCTGACTGCGTTTTACGCTTGTCAGCCGCAGACGACTCCTGCCCATACGCAGACCCCGCGACCAGAAACAGGCCGGCCGCAAGCAACAACCCAAACCCTGTCCGAATTCTGTCGATTCCCATCGCCCACTCTCCCTGATGAAGCCAAGACCTGCACCTGCGACTAACCTTCCGGGTTCCGCAGGAACTTGATGTAAGGCAACCGCACTCCGTCAACGACGACCTGGTCGGCCCGAACAACTCCAGCCGGTGGCCCGAATCCAGCAATCCCCGCAGCGGTGACCACGTCGTCCTGATCCACCCCATCACCGCTGATTCCCAGGCCGCCAACCAGTTGGCCGTCGATGTAGATTGGTGCACTTCCCGGAAAAAAGACCACGCCGTTCTGGTTCTCGATCTGGTCGATGTCGTGGAAATTCGTACCCGGAAAGAAGGCGTCATAGCCCAGGACCGAGCCGTTGAGCGAATCGACAGAGGGGTCAAACGAGCCGACGGTCGCGGCGACCACACCACTGTTCAGACCGGTCGCCGGATCGATCCCCTGATTGGCGAGGATTGAAAAGATCCCTGCACCGGCGTTGTCGATGCCGTCTGGAAACCGTGGCTCGGCCAGAAATCGGAATGTCCGATTGGTAAACGCAGTCCCGGCCGCAACACCTGGCACCTGATCGACACTCTGCAGAGCACTCGCGTCAGCGTAGTAGGACATGTTGCGTGCCTTGGCAATGGCGACGTCAATCGAGAATATCGTCGCATCGTCCATCCGGTGTAGGCCCAACACATTTCCAGCCGTGTCGGTGACCGCCATCACCATCCGCGTGCGACTGCTCATCGGCAATCGCACCGCCGCCCGAGTCTGCTCGGCCTGCTCGACCGCCGCCGCAATGATCTGGTCGACCGCCGCCGCAGTCAGCAACGGGTCGGACGCTGATGACATCGACACCACCAGGTCGCCCTGAGATACCGGAAGGCCCGGCCGCGTCAACGTGCCCACACCGTCCAAGGGCTGGTTGAATCCGACCGATGCCAGAGTACCGGATCCCTGGCCAACTCGAACCAGCCGCCTGACACCCTCACGGCCGGCAATCGGTCCATAGACCTGCAGTTGGATGCCAACCAGGTCGAGTCGGCCGAAGGGAAGATCGAGTTCGTCGACGGGGGGAATCCCGGATATGACCCCCAAAGAGAAACTCGCCCCGCGACTGCCACCTGCTGCAGCAAAGGCTATGTACTCGCTCTCCAGAACGCAGGGTGAGTTGGCTGGATCCCGAGACGCACCGCAACGCGATGTTGCCGCAAGACCCTGCTCGTGGCTGGCAAATCCCTTGGGACCGGGAAAGAACACGCCAATTCCGCCAACAAGAGTGTCGCCCAGACCGTCGGCATTCGAATCGCGGAACAACGGAATGCCGCCCGGGAGAGTCGCCATGCCACGCGATCCGGACGCCGGGAAACGACCAGACTCCAAACCGTAGGACTCTGGTGGGACCAACGGAGTCACGCCGGGAGCCAACCGAGATGGGGCGATGTTGAAACGACCGGGCAATACGATGTCATCGACTGTCCCACGAATCCTGTCGGCTCCAGGGTGCACGATGCTGTCACGGTTGGTGTGCTCGATCGCAAACAAGTCGACCGGTGGAGTGAATTGAACCCCGGGTGGAAAATGACCTCCCAGGCCCATCGCCGCCACGAAACCGGGACCGCGGTCTCTCGAAGCCCGTGCCAGACCGAGAGAACCACCGTCGAGATTGGGGTTGGAATTGACTTCTCGCTCGGTCATTGTCGACTGGCTGATGAAACCGACCAACCTCGAAGTCAACGGAGCCAGCGTACCGTTGGCAGGGTCGCCGCTGGAGAAGAACGCGGCCGTGCGAGCCTTCGACACCGCGCCGTCAATCGCGAAGACCAGCGTCCGTTCTTCCAACGTCCCCGAGTCAATCACTCCGTTGCCATTTCCACCGCTGGTGACGTTGCCTGGATCGTCCAGCAATGCCACCACTCCCGGCTCGACCCGAACACCCAGGATCCTGCCGCCACGGTCGACCACCGCGATGATCGCGTCGTCGCTCGACGTCGCAGCCGAACCACGATCCAGCAGCCTCGTGACCTCGCCAGCCTGCAACTGCACCGAGTGAAGCGGCAAGACCGCCAACGGCGTCTGGAAACCACCCGCGACCAAAGTCTCGACCGACCAACCTGACGCTGCCGCTTCGATCGACTCGACCGGCATCTCGCCGATGTAGTCGCCTCGCATGATCGTGTTCGAACCCAACTCGTCGGATAGTCCCAGGACATGACCCACCTCATGAGCCATGACGGTGAACAAATCGAACGCCTCCGGACCAGCCAAGTCGCCAACACCCGTTGACCACGACTCGGACTCGTCGAGCCAGATGACACCCTGAATGTGCCAGTCCAATCGACGCGACAAGGCTCGCTGGCCACCTCCCACGCCCAACACGCCGCCGGGACCACTCGTTTGCGACACCGCCTCGAGATCACCCATTCCAATGTTGATGATCTGAGATGACGGAAGCCGCGGGGCATGGCGGAAATCGACCCGCCCCCCCACGGCCGCCTCCCACGTCGCAAGAACCTCTTCGGCCCTGTGTCGCTGCACAGATGTCAATCGGTTGTCGTATCCCGACTCGTCGCGAAAGTCGTAATGGATCACCACCGGACTCGAGCCGAACAACCCAATGACCAGCTTGTCGTGCAACTCCAAACGCACAAACCGGTCCTCGACGTCCTGGCCCAACTCGTCACGGCCCGGACCGCCGTCGAGGACGTCGCGGTCCGCACCGCCTCGCAATCGGTCGGCACCGCCGTGACCCCTCAAGAGATCGCGGCCAGAACCACCGTCGAGCAGATCGCGACCGGCACCGCCCAGCAACCGGTCGTCGCCAGGACCACCGACCAGACGGTCGTGGCCGGCTCGACCGTTGAGTCGATCGAGACCGGCTTCGCCTTCGAGCCAATCGTTGCCGGCGTTGCCAGTCAATGAATCAGACCCGTCACCACCAACCAGCCGGTCGTGACCACCACCGCCCAACAACTTGTCGTGACCAGGACCGCCAGACAAATGGTCCGCTCCACCACGACCGTTGATTCGGTCGGTTCCCGCTCCACCGTCGATCCGATCGGCTCCCCAACCACCGGTCAAGTGATCATTGCCCGAACCGCCCAGCAGTGTTGATGGCAACTTCAAAACGTCGACGCGGACCGTGTCGTCTCCAGCAGCCGACTCGACCAGAATCGAATCGACCTGCGATGCCCTAAACTCACTCTCGCTGCCGTTGACTCGCACGATCACCGAATCGGAATCCGACACAATCTCGATCGTGTCGGATTCCGATGTGCCCTGCACCGTCAAGATTCCTGATACGACCCCAGCAGTGAGCATCGTCCTGGATTCCAGCGACTCGAGCCGAGACCAACCGCCCCGCTGACGTCGACGACGCGGCCGCTTTTGCCAACGCATGACACATCCCTGCTCTCGATCGCCGACACGTCAGCCAAACAACGCCAGGTCGCCAACAACCGCCCGGCGGCCCGGCGGCCCGACATGGCTCCAACTCTCTGATCGGCACCTTGACGCCGACACCGCGATCGCAATTCCATTTCAATCCCCGCACCCATTCGTTTACGACAATCTCAGTACGACACCAACACACGTACCACCACGTACCGACACGACTTCCATCTCCCTGTCCTCCCAGCCCACCCAGACTGACAGATGCTCGACGGCTTGACGGAGATATTGCCAGTGAAACAGCAGATCAGGTGTCTCGAACACCAAGCTCAGGGATCGTCACAACCGATACAACCGTTAGAACCCGCAATCTGGTGACACGGACTCGCTGCGCCAAGAAGGCACGAGTCTCGGTTCGTCAAGCGGATCCATTGTGAAGTGCTGGATGGGACACAGTCCCTGATGACGGCAAAGATGATGCGAACGCATGGCGTGTTTTGGATCGCGATGAGGTCAACGGCCGCCCTGGCAACGGTGCTGCTGGCGGCGGCGGTAGTGCGATCGGCGCCACCAGAGACCGGTCCTGCTGCCGACGATTCACCAGCCCGTCCCTCGCTTCTGGCACCACGCCGGTCGGCCGTCGACCAGCCACAGCCTCATTCCACCCCGGAAGATTCGGCCAAGTTCGTCGTCCCCATTCGAGACGCTCCATTCGGCTTCAGCGGCCCCTCGGGCGTGCTGCCTCAAGAGTCGCAACAGAATAGCCACTTCGTGCCGATCGAAGATCGTTGGCGTCTGGGAATGCCAGCATGGGACCGTTACGGCAAGAACCATCCAGCCGGTGACGACTATCCCGGAGTCTTGGGACGGTGGTGGGATCCGTACAACCAGAACGTGCTCAAGGGCGACTACCCCCTGATTGGCCAGGACACGTTCCTGGTCGTGACTGCGATTGCTCAACTGATTCAGGAACTCCGCGAAGTGCCGACGGGGACGACGCCCTTTGAGAGCACACTGCGACCGTTTGCCGAGGAGTTCTTTGGCGATCCCGAGCAGTTCTTCAGTACGAACTCATTCCGCTTCTCCGTCGATTTGTTCAATGGCAGCGCCGGATTCAAGCAACCCGTCTGGCAGCTGCGGGCCACTCCGGTCTTCAACTTCAATTACTTGGACGTCAACGAATTGGCCGTCGTCAGCCCCGACGTGCGTGACGGGACAACCCGTCACCGCAACCGCTGGGCATTGGACGAATGGTTCGTGGAAACCAAGTTGGCCGACCTGAGTCCACACTACGACTTCGTCTCGGCCCGCGGCGGGTCTCAGTTCTTCGTCAGCGACTTCCGTGGATTCGTCTTCAGTGACATCAACCGTGCCGTGAGGATCTTCGGAAGTCGCTTCTCGAACCGCGACCAATTCAACCTGCTGTGGTACGACCAGACCGAAAAGGAAGCCAACAGCGAATTGAACCTCTT
>Ga0209402_10004330_pt1 | contig 13021 bp, 14 predicted proteins | sample ArcticOcean_MG_C_3_FD_187437 | JGI IMG/M metagenome (GOLD analysis project Ga0209402, IMG submission 187437) | Marine microbial communities from western Arctic Ocean - ArcticOcean_MG_CB8_126 (SPAdes) (version 2) | ecosystem: Environmental > Aquatic > Marine > Oceanic | place: Arctic Ocean... | reverse complement strand
ATTTAAAAATTACGGTAAACTTTCAAACAAAAAATTAGATGAACTTGTAGCGGGTTCAAGAGTTGAAGTATCAAAACTAAAAAAAAATCCATTAGATTTTATTTTATGGAAACCTGCGTTAGATGACGAACCTGGTTGGGATTCACCATGGGGAAGAGGTAGACCAGGGTGGCACCTTGAGTGTTCAGTCATGTCAGAAAAATATCTTGGTAAAAAATTTGACATTCATGGGGGTGGGCTTGATTTATTGTTTCCTCATCATGAAAATGAAATTGCCCAATCATGCTCAAATAATTCTACAGAATTTTTAGCTAATTACTGGGTGCACAATGGATTTCTTACTATGAAAAAAGAAAAAATGTCAAAATCACTTGGAAATATTGAAACAATCTCTGAAGTAATTAAAAAATATAACGGACAAGTTATTAGATTAGCGCTTCTGAGTGCTCATTATAAGCAACCTTTAGATTGGAATGAAAGTTTATTAGAGCAAAGTCAAGCAACTTTAGAAAAATGGTATGAACTTTATGACGATACTGAAAACAAGTCGGATACTACAGAAATTTTTTCATCACTTTTAGACGATCTCAATACTCCAAAATATTTTGCTAAGTTACACGAATTATACAATGCAGCATTTAAAGGAGATAAGAACAAAAAAAATGAATTTAATGAATCTTGTAGATTAATTGGAATTTTTAATGAAAATAAAAATGCATTAAACAAAAAAAAACAATCATTAGCTAAAGTCGATGAAAAATATATTTTAGATAAAATTGAAGAAAGAATTAAAGCTAGAAAATCAGGAGATTTTAAACTTGCAGATAAAATTAGAGATGACCTTCTTAAAAATGGAATTGTTATTGAGGACAAGCAAAAAAAAACGGAATGGAAATATAAATGAGCAAAGATAAAGTATTTATTTTTGATACCACGTTAAGAGATGGAGCTCAGACTGAAGGTGTTGATTTTACTGTGAATGACAAAGTTAAAATTGCAAAGAGACTTAATGAAATAGGAGTAGATTATATTGAGGGTGGATGGCCTGGGGCCAATCCAACAGATACAGAATATTTTAACACTTTTCAAAATTTAGATAAAAGTATTTTTACTGCTTTTGGTATGACTAAAAAATTAGGCAGAAGTGCTGATAACGATCCAACTTTAGCTCCTATTCTTAATGCCAACACTAAGGCAGTATGTATCGTAGGTAAGTCATGGGATTTTCATGTTGATGTTGCTTTAGGAATTACAAAAGAAGAAAATTTAGTAAACATTAAAGAAACAGCTAAATATTTTGTTAAAAATAAAAGAGAATTCATATTTGACGCTGAACATTTTTTTGATGGTTACAAAAATAACCCTACCTATGCTTTAGATTGCTTAAAACAAGCTTATGATGAAGGTGCAAGGTGGTTAGTTCTTTGCGATACAAATGGAGGAACCTTACCTCACGAAGTTGGGGATATTATATCTAAAGTTTCACAATCTATACCTGGAAAAAATTTAGGTATACATGCTCATAATGATACTGAGAATGCAGTGAGTAATTCTTTAACAGCGATTTTAGCTGGAGCGCGTCAAATACAAGGAACAATAAATGGCTTAGGAGAAAGATGCGGTAATGCAAATATTATGTCAATAATTCCAACTTTATTTTTAAAAAAAACTTTTAGTAAAAAGTTTGAATTAAATATAAAGCTAGAAAAATTATCAACTCTTACGGACTCCTCAAGAATGCTTGATGAAATATTAAACAGAAAGCCTAATAAAAGTTTAGCTTACGTTGGAGCATCTGCTTTTTCTCATAAAGGTGGATTACATGTTTCTGCAGTTCAAAAAGATCCAAAAACATATGAACATATTGACCCAGAACTTGTTGGAAACCATAGAAACATAATAATTTCTGATCAAGCAGGAAAATCAAATATTTTATCTAGATTAGAAAAATATGGAATTAAGATTAACGCTCAGGATCCTAAAGTACTAAAAATTTTAGAAGAAGTTAAAGAGAGAGAGTTCTCAGGTTATTCATATGATGGTGCTGATGCTTCTTTTGAATTATTAGCAAACAGACTTCTTGGAAAAGTTCCAGATTATTTAAAAGTAGATAGTTACAGCGTAACTGTAGAAAAATCTGAAAATCTAAACACTAATGCTGAAGTGGTTTTTTTGATTGATGGTAAAAAGATTAAATGTAAAGGCAAAGGAAATGGTCCAGTTAATGCACTTGATAATGCGATTAGAGAAAATTTTTCTAAAGTAGAGAAATATTATAATTTTTTTTCAGATTTAAAATTATTAGACTATAAAGTTAGAATATTAAATACTGGCACAGAAGCTATAACAAGAGTATTGATTGAAAGCACAGATAAATCAGGTATTAGTTGGTTTACGATAGGTGTGTCTACAAATATTATTGAAGCATCATTTAAAGCATTGATTGATAGCCTTGATTATAAACTTTTTAAAGAAAAGGCACCTGCAAATTTAAAACTAAATGCAAAATAAATTTGGTTTTATTTTGGTAAATCCACAACTCGGTGAAAATATCGGAGCTTGTGCTAGAGCTTTAAAAAATTTTGGTTTTTCAAATCTTAATATTATATCACCAAGAGATGGTTGGCCAAATACTAAGGCTAGAATGACATCAGTGGGTGCTTATAATATAATTAAATCTGCAAAAATTTATAACAATGTCACTGATGCTATTAAAAAATTTGATTTAGTTTTTGCAACAACTGCAAGAAAAAGAGACATTAATAAAAAACATATTTCAATAATTAATTTTATTAAACTTTTATCGAAGCATAAAAAATCGAACATAGGAATCATGTTTGGCCCAGAAGCTTCAGGGCTTTCTAATTATGACTTATCTTTATCTAATTTTATTATTAAAATTCCCACTTCAAGTAAATTAACATCATTAAATCTATCTCACGCAGTAATTGTTGTTTGTTATGAAATTTATAGATCTTTAAATTTTACTAAATTTAAAAAAGAAAAAATATTATCTAAACTAGCTTCTAAAAGTACAATAAAAAACCTTATTAGATTTCTTGAAAAAATTTTAGATGATAAAAAATTCTTTAAGCCTCTTGAAAAAAAAAGTTCTATGATTTTAAATATTAATAACATTTTTGGAAGATTGGAATTAAGCGATAAAGAAATAAGGATTTTGTTTAGTATTTTTGGCTCTTTAATTAAGAAAGTTTAATTATAGTATAATTGACAAACCCCACACAAAGTTTATAAAACACTCACTTATAAAAATGACAAAAAGAATTAACGCCAAACATAAAGTTGATCGTAGATTAAAAGTTAATCTGTGGGGCAGACCTAAAAGTCCATTTAATACGAGAGCTTACCCACCAGGTCAGCACGGACAAAATAAAAGAGGTAAACCAACAGATTATGGAATTCAACTTAATGCTAAACAAAAATTAAAATCTTACTATGGAAATATTAACGAAAGACAGTTTCGAAATATTTACAGAAAAGCAATTACTAAAAAAGGTGACACCACAGAAAATTTAATTGGATTATTAGAAAGAAGATTAGATACAGTTATTTATAGAGCTAAATTTACACCCACTGTATTTGCTGCAAGACAACTTATTAATCATGGACACATAAGAGTGAATAAAAAAAAAGTAAATATTTCAAGTTATCTAGTTAATGAAACAGACATTATTGAAGTTAAAGAAAAATCAAAAACTTTAACTGTTATTGATGGATCGCTAGCTAGCAAAGAAAGAGAAGTTCCTGAATACATACAATTAGATGACAAAAATAAAACTGTAAAACTTATTAGGATACCTAAATTTGCAGAAGTTCCATATCCAGTTATCATGGAACCGAACTTGGTTATCGAATATTATTCAAGATAAGTTTGAATTTTTTCAGTTTATACAAAAGACAATTATTATATTTTTTTAAAAAAAAAATTAATATTGATTCATCAAGTAAAAAATTATCACTTGAAAATCTCTTTATTAAATATGGGTCAGATAAAGCCAGTTATTGGAAGAAGAAAAATAATGGGCACGGATATACTAAATTTTATTTAAAACATTTTAAAAAAATAAAGTATAAAAAACTAAACATACTAGAAATTGGTTCGTACGCCGGTTCTTCTGCGGCTGCTTTTTCTAAATTTTTTCCTAATTCAAAAATATATTGTTTAGATATAAATATTTCAAATTTTAAGTATAGTTCAAAAAAAATCGAAGTTTTCGGTTTAGATGCAACTAAACAAAAAAGTGCAAAAAGTTTTTTTAAACAAATAGATATTTCTCTCGATCAAAAATATTTTGATATTATTATTGATGATGGGTCACATAAACTAGACGATATATTGAAAGTATTAAGAATTTTTTTTAATTCATTAAAATCTAATGGTCTCTATATAATTGAAGACTTTAAACATCCAAATTTTTTCAAACACTTAGACTCATTTAATGAACCAAAAATAGATAAGATTATTAATTACATAAAAAAAAAGAAAAAATTTAGTTCAAATATTTTAGACTTAAATTTTCAAAAACAATTATTTAACAATATTAAGGAAGTTGAAGACTACAAAGGTATATCTAATATTTCAAACATTGCTTTTTTAAAAAAAAATTAAATTAGATTTTTATTTTTTAAGAGCTCTTTTAGTTCACCTTTTTCAAACATTTCTTTTACAATGTCACAACCGCCAATAAATTCTCCTTTTATATAAAGCTGAGGTATAGTTGGCCAATCACTATATTCTTTTATTCCCTGTCTAATATTTTCATTTTCCAAAACATTGATTCCTTTAAAATTTACATTTAAAAGTTTTAGCATATTTGAAATCGCCATTGAGAAACCACACTCTGGTGCTTCTGGCACTCCCTTCATAAAAAGGCAAACTTCATTTTTATCAATTATATTCTTAATTTCTGATTTAATCTCCATTGTTATTTTCCTTCAGTTGTTAGTGATAAAGCGTGTAATTCGTTACCCATTTTTCCTTGTAACGATTTATAGACAATTTTGTGTTGTTCAATTTTTGATTTTCCATTAAATATTTTTGAAGTAATTTTTGCTGAGTAATGATTGCTATCTCCCATTAAATCTTTAATTTCTATAGTTGCGTCTGGAATAGAACTTGTTATTAATTTTTTAATGTCTTCAATTGTTAGTGCCATTAATAATTATTGTACCATTTGTTATTAGCTTTATATAGATCATTTATGTGAATTTTCAACTCACCTATCATCTCAAAATAATCTTTTTGTACCGTAGCTACTATTTCATTAAAAATATTGTTCTCATTAAGAATTTTCATAATTTTTTTTAAATTACTTGTTTCAATTTCTATCAAATATCTCCCTTGATCTTCTCCAAAATAATGTTCCATTAAATTAGAGAGCTTTTGTGGCCTATTTATTTTTAAGCCATATCCAGAAGTGAGAGACATTTCTGTTAGAGCTAAAATTAAGCCACCAGATGATATATCATGTGCTGAAAAGACTAATTTATCACTAATGAGTTTTAAAATCGCTTCTCCATTATTTTTTTCATTAGAAAGATTTACATCGGGCGGAGGCCCTTCTGTAAGGGAATAGATTTTTTCAAAAAAAACACTTTGATAAAGGTGACCAAAAGTTTTTCCAATTTGCAAAATAATATTGCCATCTTTTTTTAAGAAATGATTAATTTTATTTTTTGTATCTTTTATAAGCCCAACCCCACCAATAACTGGTGTTGGATGTATATTTTTTTTATTGGTACCGTTATAAAAAGATACGTTTCCTGAGACAACCGGATAATCTAAAAACTCACAAGCTTCTTTTATTCCAAGTAAACATTCTGCAAATTCACCCATAACTTTAGTATCTTCTGGATTTCCAAAATTTAAACAATTTGTAATAGCAATTGGTTTTGCACCTACTGAAATTAAGTTCCTCCAATTTTCACAGACAATTTGTTTACCTCCTGTATATGGGTGTGCTTTACAATAGTTTGCTGAAGAATCTACTGTAACAGCAATTGCTTTTTCTTTTTTATGAATCCTGATTACCGCAGCATCAGAACCTGATCTTTGTGCTGTGTCAGTCATTACCATTTGATCAAATTGATCTGTTACCCAACTTTTATTTGATTGATTAGGTGAAGATAATATTTTTAAAAGTGCTTCTTCTAATTTAATTTTTTTAAGATTTTTAATATTAATTTTCTTTTCAGGTAATTTTGTTTTCGTCCATTTTCTCTCATAAATAGGAGCTTTTGAAGCCAAAGCATTAATTGGAATTTCGCCAACTAATTCGTTTTTAAATTTTAAAGTTAAATTATCTGTATTAGTAGTTTTACCTATAACAACAAAATCAAGATCCCATTTTTCAAATATTTTTCTAGCTTCCTTTTCTCTTTTATCCTCTAATATAATCAACATTCTTTCTTGGCTTTCAGACAACATCATTTCATAAGGTGTCATACCTTCTTCTCGGCAAGGGACTTTGTCCAGGTATAATTCCATGCCTAAATCACCTTTTGATGCCATTTCAACACTTGCAGATGTTAGTCCAGCAGCGCCCATATCTTGAATTGAAATGATTGAGTTGTCTTTCATTAACTCAAGACAAGCTTCCATTAAAAGTTTTTCAGTAAATGGATCACCCACTTGAACCGTTGGTTTTTTATCTTCTGAGTTTTCATCAAATTCTACTGAAGCCATTGAAGCACCATGAATACCATCTCTACCTGTTTTAGATCCGACATATACAACTGACTTATTTAAACCTTTAGCTTTAGAATAAAAAATTTTATCTTTTTTAGCATGTCCTACTGCCATAGCATTGACTAAAATATTTTCATTATAAGTGCTGTTAAATTTTGTTTCTCCGGCCACTGTTGGTATGCCGATACAATTTCCATAACCACCAATTCCAGAAACAACTCCATTAAGTAAAGTTTTTGTTTTAGGATGATCAGGAGAACCAAAATGAATAGAGTTTAAAAGTGCAATTGGTCTAGCACCCATAGTAAAAACATCTCTTAATATCCCGCCAACTCCAGTCGCAGCACCTTGATATGGTTCAATATAAGATGGGTGATTATGACTTTCTATTTTAAAAATAATTGCATCATCATCTCCAATATCAATTATACCAGCGTTTTCACCAGGTCCTTGAATAACTTGTTTTCCTTTAGTTGGGAGGTTTTTTAGATGAATTCTAGAAGATTTATAAGAGCAATGTTCATTCCACATTGCTGAAAAAATTCCAAGTTCTAGTAAATTAGGTTCTCTTTTGAGTAATTCCTTAATCTGAGAATATTCCTTAGTTTTTAAACCATGTTTTTCAACAACAGCGTTTGTAATTTTCATTATGATTAATTGAGCAAACTAGTAAATAAATTGACCCCATCATTATTAGATATGATTTGATCTGTCATTCTTTCAGGGTGAGGCATCATTCCAAAAATATTTTTTTTTTCGTTAAAGATGCCTGCAATGTTGTTTAAAGATCCATTAGGATTACTTTCTTCATTAATATTTCCATTTTCGTCGCAGTATTTAAAAGGTATTAAATTTTTATCTTCTAATTCTTTTAAGTGTTCCAAACTTGTAAAATAATTCCCTTCGTTGTGAGCTATATTTAATTTTAACACTTGTTTTTTTTTATATTTATTACAAAATTTATTATCTGTATTAACTGCCTTTACATGGATATCTTTACCAAGAAATTTTAAATTTTTATTTCTAAGCAAAACTCCTTTTAGGAGACCTGTTTCGGTTAAAATTTGAAATCCATTACAAATTCCTAAAACTAGACAACCATTATTAGCAGCTTTGATCACTTCATTTAAAATATTTGATTTAGCAGCAATCGCACCTGATCTAAGATAATCTCCATAAGAAAAACCACCTGGGACCACAATTAAGTCTGACTTTGGCAAACTAGTATCTTTGTGCCAAACCATTTTATTTTGAAATTGTAATTTTTTTAATGCTACAGCTATATCTCGATCACAATTGGAACCCGGGAATACAATTACAGATGAATTCATTTTTTAAATCTTAGATATTTCAAAATTTTCAATAATTAAATTAACCAAAAGTTTTTTACACATTTTTTCAATTTTGTTTTTTGCTTCTGACTCATTATTTTCATCTATAACAATTTCAAAATATTTACCTTGTCTTAAATTTTTAAGCGTATCCATTCCCATGTTTTGTAAAGTTTGTTGAACTACTTTTCCTTGTGGATCAAGAACATCTTTTTTTAAAGTAACTATAACTGAAAATTTCAATTTATTTCTTTTTAAATTTTATGGTTGCAGTTTTACCAAAATTTACTTCGCTTATGTTTGATTCTTCAGGCGTAATACCCAGTCTTCTTGCTACTTCTTGATATGCTTCTATAATGTTACCTAAATCTTTTCTAAATCTATCTTTGTCTAATTTTTTTTCTGTTTTTGTATCCCACAATCTACATGTATCTGGACTAATTTCGTCAGCTAGGATTATTTCATAACTTTCTTTATCTTCATTCCAAATTCTTCCGTATTCAATTTTAAAGTCAACTAACTTGATACCAATACCTCTAAATATTCCTTGAAGAATATCATTAATTCTTAGCGACATTTGGTCTATAGTTTTTATTTCTTCCTGAGTGGCCCACTTAAATACATAAATATGTTCTTTTGAAATTAACGGATCTTCTAGTTCGTCATTTTTAAAATAATATTCTAACAAGGGTCTTGTAAGAGCAGTTCCTTCTTCAATGCCAAGTCTTTTTGTTAAAGAACCTGTGGCAACATTTCTAACTATAAATTCAACTGGGACTATTTCAACTTGCCTAATAAGCTGCTCACGCATATTTAATCTTTTTATAAGATGGTTTTGTATTCCACACTGAGCTAATGAATTTAAAAGGTATTCAGATATTCTGTTGTTTAAAACACCTTTACCTTCAATATTTGCTTTTTTTATAGCGTTAAAGGCAGTGGTATCATCTTTAAAATGCTGGATAAGCAAACCTTTTTCATTTGTTTCGTAAATAATTTTAGCTTTTCCTTCGTATAATTTTTTTCCTTTATTCATGAGAGTCTATTTTTTTAAACTTCGATTGAAAATTATATTAATTCTTTTTGTATGGTAACTAAAATCAAAAAGTTTTTTTAATTTATTAACAGGAAGTTTTTTATTAATTTTTGGGTCATTTGCTATATTTTCATAAAAAGAAGATCCGTTATTCCAAGAATGTATTGCATGCTTTTGAACCAAGGCATAAGCTTGTTCTCTTGTAAAACCTACTGTAGTTAATTCTATTAAAACTCTTTGTGAAAAAAACAAACCATTTGTTAAGTTTAGATTTTTAAGCATATTTTTTGGATATATATTTAGATTTTTTATAACGCCATTTAATCTTGTTAAAGCAAAATCTAATGTGGTTGTAGCATCCGGACCTATATTTCTTTCAACCGCTGAATGAGAAATATCTCTTTCATGCCAAAGTGCAACATTTTCTAAAGCAGGAATTACACTTGATCTGACCAGTCTTGCAAGTCCAGTTAAATTTTCACTTAAGATAGGATTTTTTTTATGTGGCATCGCTGAGGAACCTTTTTGTTTTTTTCCAAAAAATTCTTCAACTTCCAACACCTCTGTTCTTTGTAAGTGTCTAATCTCAGTAGCTAATCTTTCAATTGAACTTGCTATTATTCCCAGAGTAGAAAAATACTGAGCATGCCTATCTCTTGGAATTATTTGTGTCGAAACAGGTTCAACTTTTAATTTTAGTTTTTTTGCAACATAAGTCTCAACTCTCGGATCTATATTTGCAAAAGTTCCAACAGCACCGGAGATAGCGCATGTAGAAACTCCACTAATAGAATCTTCTAATCTTTTTTTATTTCTCAAAAATTCTTGATAAAAAGTTAACATTTTTAAACCAAAAGTTATTGGTTCAGCATGTATGCCGTGGCTTCTTCCAATACACAATGTTTTTTTATGTTTAATTGCTTGTTTTCTAATAGTAGCTAGTAAATTTTTAATATCAGTTATTAATATTTCACCAGATTGTTTTAGTTGCAGATTAAAACAAGTATCTAATATATCAGATGAAGTCATCCCTTTATGAAGAAACCTTGCTTCTTTTCCAGCTTTTTCAGTTACAGAAGTTAAAAAAGCTATAACATCATGTTTAACCGTTTCTTCTATTTTTAAAATTCTAGCTACGTTAATTTTTGCTTTTGATTTAACTTTTTTAACAACACCTTTTGGAATAATCTTTAATTTTTCCATTGCTTCAGCTGCCGTAAGCTCAATATCAAGCCAAATTTTATATTTGTTTTCATCTGACCAAATATTTTTAAGTTCTTTTCTAGAATATCGATCTATCATATAGAATAAGGTGGATTGTCTAATTCGTTTTTTGATATGGTAAAAATTTCATATCCTTTATCTGTTATACCTACAGTGTGCTCAAATTGTGCTGATAATTTTTTATCTTTTGTTACTGCTGTCCAGCCATCTTTTAACATTTTGGTCTCATAGACGCCTTCATTAATCATTGGCTCTATTGTAAATATCATGCCAAGTTTAAGCTTAGGGCCAGTACCTTTTTTGCCGTAATGAAGAATATTTGGTTCTTTATGAAATACTTTTCCAATACCATGACCGCAAAAATCTCTAACCACTGAAAAACCTTCTTGTTCAACATAATTTTGTATAGTTGAACCAATATCTCCTAAAGTAACTTCTGTGTTTAAAATCTTAATAGCTTTCATCATAGATTTGTATGTCACTTCAGTTAATTTTTTTGCTTTAACAGAAACTTCACCAACATAAAACATCTTACTTGTATCTCCATGCCAACTATTTTTAAAAGCAGTTACATCAACATTAACTATGTCACCTTCGATTAAAGTTTTATCTCCAGGTATACCATGGCAAATGACATGGTTGGGTGAGGTACAACATGATTTAGTAAAACCTCTGTAAAATAATGGTGCGGAGTAGGCGCCGTTATCATTTATAAATTCATAACATAAATTGTCGATTTGATTTGTGGTCACACCTGGTTTAATTATTTTTGCTACTTCATCTAAAGCACCAGCTGCTATCATTCCTGCAGCGCGTGTACCATTAAATGATTCTTGAATGTCTTTAAGCATTAATTAGAAATTTTATTTCGTTGTTTAGTTTTATTCCTTTTGTAGAAAATTTACAATCATAGCAAAGAATTTTTACATTATATTTTATAGCTTTTATTAGTGTTTTTGAATATTCCGGATCTATATCTTTTGCGATAGTAAATTTATTACAATCATCTCTCTGAATAACAAAAAGTAAATAAGCTTTATAGCCCTTTTTAGTAGCATTTATTAATTCGTTTAAATGTTTTGTGCCCCGAGCAGTTATGGCATCGGGAAATTCTGCAGTTTTATTTTTTCTTTTTAACGTAACATTCTTAACTTCAAGAAAAGATTTTATATTTTTATCTTCTAAATAAAAATCAAATCTTGAGTTTAAACCAAAAGTTTGTTCTTTTTTAATCACAACTTTTTTACTAAAATATTTAATTAAATTGTTTTGTAGTGCGTGATTAACGATTTTATTAGTTAAATGTGTATTGACCCCAACTTTAGATTTTATGTCCTGAACTATTTGTAAAGTATATTTTAGTTTTCTTTTTTTATTATTAGATTTTGTTATCCAGACTTTATTATTTTTATTCAATAGACCTAACATTGAACCAGTATTTGCACAATGGGCAGTGATAATTTTATTATTTAATTTAATGTCTGTAAAAAAACGTTTGTATCTTTTTACAAATAGTCCTGATATTAATTTATTTTTAAAATTCATAATTTTATACCGACAATGAAAAAAGCAAAAAAAAAAATAAATGCAGCTATTCTTATAATTGGCAATGAAATTCTATCAGGAAGAACCCAAGATTTAAATGTGTCATTTGTTTCAAATTGGTTAAATATTAACTGTGGTATATCAGTTGATGAAGTTAGAATCGTTCCTGATATTGAAAAAAAAATTATTTTTAATGTTTTAGATTTAAGTAAAAAATTTAAATATGTTTTTACGACTGGTGGAATAGGGCCAACCCACGACGACATTACATCTCAATCGATTGCAAAAGCTTTTAAACTTAAGTATGAATATAATATTGAAGCTTATTCAATACTTGAAAAATATTATGGAAAAAAAAAATTTAACGAGGCAAGAAAAAAAATGGCAAAAATGCCAACAGGATCACAATTAATTTACAACCCATCAAGTGCAGCGCCAGGCTTTAAAATTAAGAACGTCCTATCTTTGCCTGGTGTTCCTTCAATACTAAAATCAATGATGGTAAATTTAAAAAAATATTTAATAAAAGGACCTCTAACTTATAGTAAAACCATTAGCCTTGTAACAGTTGAAAGTAGTATCGCTCAATACTTAGATCAATTACAAAAAAAATATTTAAAAAAAATTGATATTGGAAGTTATCCCTTTTTCAGACTGGGTAAAGTTGGTGTTTCCGTAGTTTTAAGAGCAATAAATAAAAAAACAATTAGAAAGTGTGAAATAGAAGTTTTAAAAATGGTAAAAGAAAAAAAAATTGAGATATATTCTTTTCAAGCTTAATTTATTCTTTTAAATAGTGCTAGAAACTAAAATGAAAATTTTTGATTGTTTTATGTATTATGATGAAGAGATGATTTTGGATCTTCGTCTAAATTATTTAAATAATTATGTTGATGAATTTGTAATTGTTGAAAGTTCTTACACACACAGTGGAAAAAATAGGAATTTACTTTTTGACATTAAAAAATTTTTAAAATTTAAAAATAAGATTAATTATATAGTATTGAACGAACCACCTCTTGATTTATACAAAATCAACGAAACAGATTCTGAAGATAAAAAAAACTCTAAATTCATTTTAAATGCGGTTAAAAGAGAAAATTTACAAAGAAATACAATAACCAGAGGACTAAAATCTGCCTTGCCAGACGATTTGATAATTATTTCTGACGTCGA
>Ga0209402_10004325_pt1 | contig 13031 bp, 13 predicted proteins | sample ArcticOcean_MG_C_3_FD_187437 | JGI IMG/M metagenome (GOLD analysis project Ga0209402, IMG submission 187437) | Marine microbial communities from western Arctic Ocean - ArcticOcean_MG_CB8_126 (SPAdes) (version 2) | ecosystem: Environmental > Aquatic > Marine > Oceanic | place: Arctic Ocean... | reverse complement strand
TTCTATCTGAGGGGTCAGGAATTGGTGGATTATTAGCATTGTTGCCTTGATACACGCCATCAAAATCAAAAGCATTAAAATGGACATAGTTGTTTTGGTTGTATTGATTTATTGCGCTTTGATCAACGTATAAACACTGGGAAGTGCAAACATATGTAACAGCAACAGTAATCTCCTGAGTAGTTGAATTGGTACCATCACTGACTGTCACGCTCACACTATATGAAGTCTTGGTCTCATAATCCGGAGCAGAGTTAAACGTAATTACCCCTGAAGAGCTGATGCTTAGGTAAGCGGCATCTGTACCAGTTAACGAATAGGTCAAATTACCCCCTTCCACATCCGAAGCAGAGATGGTTACCACGGCTGTTTGATTCTCGGCCACAGAGACAGAAGATAAGAGACCAGAGATAACTGGAGAATTGTCATTTAAATTCGTGATATTGATAGATAGGGCTTTACTGGTTGTATTAGAACCATCACTGACATTCACCGTAATGGAATAGCTGCTCTTGGTTTCATAATCTGGTGCTGTATTGAATGTGATGACTCCGGAAGAACTGATGCTTAAGTAAGCAGCATCTGCTCCCGATAAGGAATAAGTCAGTGAATCTCCATCAGGATCTGAAGCAGAAACTGTTACCACGGCTGTTTGATTTTCCGCCACTGAAATACTTGAAGACAGCCCTGAAATAGAAGGTGCTTCGCTTACATTAGACACATTAATAGTTATCGCTTGACTGGTAGTAGCAGTACCGTCACTCACATTCACCGTAATGGAATAACTTGTCTTAGTTTCATAATCTGGTGCGGTATTGAATGTGATAACTCCGGAAGAGCTAATACTTAAAGACGAAGCATCGGTTCCTGTTAAAGAGTAAGTGAGTGAATCGCCATCAGGATCCGAAGCAGAAACCGTTACTACAGCTGTTTGTCCTTCCGCTACGGTAATTGAAGAAGACAAGCTTGAAATAATAGGAGCTTCGTTTACGTTGGATATATTAACCATTAAGGATTGACTGGAGGTATTGGTTCCATCACTGACATTCACGCTGAAGGTATAACTGCTCTTCGATTCAAAATCTGGGGCTGAATTAAACGTAATTACTCCAGAAGAACTGAAGCTAAATGAACTTGAGTCTGTTCCTGACAAACTATAAGTCAAAGTATCTCCATCAGCATCCGAAGCAGAGACGGTTACTACGGCTGTTTGATTCTCGGCAACAGAGATAGAAGTAGGTAATCCACTTATTACTGGTGCATTATCATTAGTGTTCGTGATATTGATAATTAAAGGCTGATTGGTAGTATAGGTTCCATCACTGACATTCACAGCGATCGAGTAGTTACTTTTGGTTTCATAATCTGGTGCGGTATTGAATGTTATGATTCCTGAAGAGCTGATGGTTAGGTAAGCAGCATCTGTTCCAGATAAGAAATAAGTTAAAGTACTCCCTTCCGCATCCGAAGCAGAGATGGTTACCACGGCTGTTTGATTTTCCGCCACTGAAATACTTGAAGACATCCCTGAAATAACCGGACTGTTATCGTTTACATTCAAAATATTTATTATCACTCCTTGACTGGTACTGTTGGTTGCATCACTGACATTCACAGTGATCGAATAACTTGTCTTAGTTTCATAATCTGGTGCGGTATTGAATGTGATAACTCCGGAAGAGCTGATGCTTAGAGATGAAGCATCGGTTCCTGTTAAAGAGTAAGTGAGTGAATCACCATCAGGATCTGAAGCAGAAACCGTTACTACAGCTGTTAAGTTCTCTTGAACAGAGATGGTCGTTGCTAAACCGGAAATAACTGGGGCTCCTCCACTAGGGTTAGTGATAGTGATAATCAAAGCTTGACTGGCGCTATCCGTTTCATCGTTGACATTGACTGTTATGGAATAAAAGCTCTTGGTTGCATAAACAGGTGCGGTGTTGAAGGTAATCACACCATCAGAACTAATACTTAATAAAGAAGCATCGGTTCCTGTCAGAGAATAAGTTAAGGTATCGCCTTCCACATCGGAAGCTGAAACCGTCAATACTGAAGATTGGCCTTCAGAGATGGCTATACTCCCAACAAGATCGTTAATAATCGGTATATCGTTAATGGCATTAATTGAAACGTTGACGTTGGCAGACCCGGACCGGTCATCAACTAAAACTGTGTAGATAAAAGCATCGCTGCCGTTGAAGTTGGCTTCTGGCACGTAGCTGATCGTATCGTCCGTATTTATTAGAACCTGACCATTGGTTGGAGCCGAGGTTTCAACGGAGAAGCCATAAGTATGGGTGCTCAAAGTGTCATTTGATAAAACGGCTATAGCCACGCTGTTATCCTCATCAACGGTAGCACTGTCATCCTGCAAACTGATAACCACCACCAAATCATTCAGATCAACATTTTGGTCTTCTGCTATCAAAGAATTAACATCGTTGACATAAGTAGAAACAAGATTGGCAGAGGCTGAGCCTTTGGCCATGTCTTTGAAGTCCGTTATGAACTTGCCGGTGCTAAAGTTGGAAAGTGCGGTCGTGAGCGATACTTCATTTCTAACCGATATAGCAGGAACAAGAGAATGTAAGGCATTCTTACTGTTGGTGGTGTTGGCTGTACCCAGACTCGTGGCTTTGAAAGCCAACACTGCATCCACATAAGCATCAATGAAAGCAGGAGTTTCTATGTCCACCACTTCACTATTCAATTCGTACTGAGCTTCCAAGGTCTTGGTAAACTCTTGGAAGTATGTTTCCGAGGTCTCTTGCAGAGCATTGATGTCGTTAAGAGCAGACTGTAAGCTGAAGATAAGAGTAGTTATTTGCACGCCTTTTTCATACAAAAGCTTGTAAGCGTCACTGTCGTTCATGTTGGCAACGGGATCGGTACTGTTTATGTCTATGCTTGCATCTATACCGAGAATGGTATTGATAGTTTCCGTTCCCTCCAGGTAATAGGCAGCAGAAGTAACGGGTGTCACCGTCCTGAAATCTAATTCTCCGCTGGCTTTTTGGAACAGGCTAAAGTTCTCTAAGGCGTTATTAGAATCAACATCAATCCCATTGCTGGCGACCAGATTGGCATCCACTTGCCCGAGTGTAAAAGTTCCTGACGCATCACTGGTAGTGGTCTGTTCATCACCATCTTGGATAAAACTGGCATTGGCATCAAGATATACGGTAGCGTCGCGGATATAACCATCCACCACCACCCCGGTAAAGCCTTCTCCCGTAACTGACACCGAAGCTTGACCAGATCCGCCAGAACCTGAACATGAAAGACCAAAGGAATTATTCCCCATGGATTGAATCACTACAGACTCATTTCCACTGGTAGCTTTGGATCCAGACCAATCGCCACTGGCAGAACAACTCGAAGCATTAGATGAACTCCAAGTCAGTGTCACGCTAGAGTTGATGGAAACTGAACTTGAATTTGAAGATAAAGAAACGCTAGCAGAAGGAGTTGGTGGGGTTCCTGAATCAGATCCTCCTCCACCTCCACAAGAAACCGTTAAAGTTAATAAAAAAAGTAAAGCAAATATTCTTATCTGCATTCAAAGACCTTCCCTGTATGCATCTTCTATCATTGTTCAAATATTCCCAAGAATAGTAATCTTATGCCCCTTTGATCTTATTTATCTTGAGCCCTTCCCAATAAAAAGACTTATTTGCCTTGCCCACATAATCAACGTATTTTTGATCATTAAAATGGTTTTCTAAATACTGAATAATTAAAGGTCTTATTTCAGCTTGTACAAATTGTTCAGATTTTTTAGAAGTGTCTTTTCTAAACTGCGGATTGCTGATTATAAAATGATGCAAGTCATCAATAAAGGCAACGGATTTCTGTGTCTTCTTCTTCATAGAATATTCTCCCCATATCCACTATAGCAAATGAAGTAAATAAATGAATTTTTAGGTAAAGAAGACTTTGTGCTTTCAGTAACCTCATTAATTAATAGAGCATAATGTTTGGTCCTGGTGCTAAATCTTTGGGGTACGGATTGGGGACAGATTGTTCTCTTTTTTGACGATTTGCTAGTTGCCTACCCTCTGCTAGGTGCGTGTATCTCATTGCTGTTCTGATATCCGTCCAAGCCATAATATCCATTAATTCTTTAAGTATTATTCCTTTTTCAGCAAGTTCAGAAGCACAAGTGTGCCTTAAGTCGTGCCACCTACATTTAACACCTGATAGCTCTCTCAACCTAGACCACGATTTTTTAAAGTCTCCTAGCTTGCTACGTCCCCTATAACCTTTAAATATGTAATCAGAGTTGTTAGATTTGTTTCTTTTAATGATAGCCATATCCATTTCTGTTAAATCCAAAGTATGGCTTTTATTCGCTTTCATCTCAGAAGCCTTAAAGTGTAATCTCCTACCCTCCATTGTTAGATGTTTTCTTTTAAGATTAACAATATTATTTAGACGCAAGCCTGTAGATAATGAAAATAAAAATGGGTCCTTAAGGAAAGCATAGTCTCCTGTCATAACTTCTTTAAGTCTTGCTTGTTCTTCTTTAGATAACCTAATGCCTACATCATCTTTTGATTTCTTTAAACGTTTAATTTTAGGGAAACTTTCAAGCCATTCGTTTTCTAGTGCCAGATTTAGAGTTGCTCGTACTGGGTCTAGTTTTCTATTGATTGTATCGTTTGAATTACCTTGAGCTTTATATTTTTTAATTATCCAGGAATAGTCGGCTCTAGTAATTTGTTTTAAACCTTTATGACCTAGTAAAGCAGCTACAGGCTTCAAGTATCTTTCTTCGTTAGGGTGTTCTTCCAGATATTCATTAACAGCGTCTAGGAGAGTACGAGTATCAAATAATGTAGGTTTATCTCTCAATAAAACATACTTGGCATAAAGCTCTACACCTTCGTTATAAGCTTCTTTCTTATGATGAATGTCCCAAGTTGTTAGCTTTTTTACCTTCTTGTTCCTGATGTTAGGGTTAGAAAAATTGATTTCCCAACGAGACCTGTCTTTACGGAAAGTAATAAGTTTCTTATTCATAATGTCCTCAATGTGAGGATTTATGACATATAGCTCATTTAGGTTATCAGTTGTAGGCATATGAAGTAAAGTTTGTAGCAGATAGCAAAACTGGGAGCAAAGGCTCCCAGTTATACTAAAAGGCACTATCTAATTGCTAGAGCTTGCTTCGCCTCTCTTGAAGCTTCAGCTGCCCTCGCAGAAACTTTAGAGTTCTGTGCGATAACAGTTTTTCCTGTCTTGGGTTTGGCATTAACAGCGTTTTCAGATTGCCTATTATGTTCGGCAACAAGAGCCGGCATAAAATTATCAATCCCACTCTCAACTAAATCTCGCATAGCAGCCATAATTACTTTTTCAGTATTATTAACAAGCTCCAGAAAGAATACCGATACGGTACCTACATTAACTGCTAAGCAGTCTGCTAGGTACGCATTACCTTCTTCATCTTTTAGAGTTCTTTCTACTATCAGATTTTTAGGGGGAGTTTTAGAAAATGCCTGACCTTGAGGGTTTAAATCCTCTATTCCAAACGTGTGATAGGCATAATTGCCTAGTCTGCGTAATAAGGTACGCTTAATCAATAAAGTTTTATCAGTTGTCTTTTGACATTTATCTGCCTCAACATACTCATAACCTTTACCATTTTTAAAATTAGAAATCATATGATTTCTCCTGTGCGGATTTATTATCAAAGAGCAGTTATAGGTACTGAAGCTCCGCTACACTATCAGCAAAATAAAACTCTGCTGATGTGGTATTTAAAACCTATTTTAGAAAATAGCACCACACAAACCTCGCTAAGAAGGACCTAAAGCTCGCGGGGTTTTACTTGTAGTCTATCTTTTCTGTCATTGTCCTAACTACACTAACTGCGGAGGCTTTCTTCTTGCCATACCTAGTGTCTAAATCAAATATTGTCTGTAATCCGGCAAGGAACGCATTGAAGTTCTTGTCCGTCTGAATTATGCCTTTGCTAGAAGTGGATATCTTTCCAGTAGAACTGCCGGGTCTGCTTGGCGACATAGGATTACCTTGTTTGCGTTCAAAAGCCATAGGTCTTGTGTAGTGAATAGTACCTTTGCGACCACTACCTGATAAAAATCTAATAGCTGCGTCTTGCTTATTTTCAGTAAATCTTTTGGCTTTTACTATGTCTCGTTCTTTAAAAAGATTTACTGCCTGACCTCTGGTTAATGTCATACGTGCCATTTTTTCCATAAGAGCAATGCCGGCAGCAAGATTTACTAAACCCGCCATTTGGACCCTCGGAAAGTATTCAGCGCTAGTATGGACCTTAAGCATTTGTTCTTGAACGTTAGTATCCCCAATGAACCAAGGCACTGCGCTGATACCCGCTCTTAAATCTATGTATTTACCTTCTCTTGGCGATAACCTTCTACCGCCTTCATTTTGTTTTTTTCTACTTGTCATAATCTTTATTAATTTTTCTTGGGAAGTTAATGTTTCCCTATGGGATTTATAATCCCAAAGTTTGGCGAATAAAAATGGCTTCTACTAACATTGGATTGAGTTTTTCTAACTGATTAATTTTAGATAGTACATTTCCTGTAATAAACTCTTTTTCCATAGTAAGTTTCCTACCATTTTTATTTTGCCTTTGAATACATCTAGATATGAATAATCTTTAATCTTGTATTCAGTTTCGTTTTTTATTTTCATTTTTATATGTCTCTAAATCTTGAAGAACTGCGTTCTTCATTAATGTTATATAGCTGTCAGACCACGATTTAAATTGCGTGGAGCAGCTAAATTTTTTTCTAATACAAGCGCAGCTAGCGCCAAAGTTTTTAAAGCTAGTACAGCTAGAAGGCTCGTCGCACATAAAATCAATAGCGTCTAATGAAGTAGCTTTAACTTCACTAAAGACATTCTCTTGAAACTCCAATAGTTCTTCCGACTGTTGCCATTCTTCTACCAGTATTGCTTCAGCCTCATACACTTCAGCAGCTTTTCTAGTAGTCTCTTGTAGTTCCATAAATACTGGGTTTGAAGAGGTACCAAAGCCTAAAGTAGCAATTAACTTTTCCAATTCAGCTTGGCTTAATTTTCTTTCCAAATAGTCTTTTTTAGTTTTCATAATTTTCTAGTAATCCCAATAATAATTTCATCTTGGTCTGTGCTGTATCCAAGTAATAAGTCTTGTGGGAAAAACAGTCTCTCTTGGGAGAGAGCCAGTTTTACGCACACGCTTACAGAAAAAGGATATGTACCTAGAGACTTCTGACGAAAGAACCTCTATGACCCCAAGGGGAATAGAGTGTTCTTACCCAGAACGTTCATCTAATCGTTGTTCTGTCATTTTGTAGTGATTGCTTCATTTCTTCACAATGAACTATTAATATTTCTTGGTCCCAATTTGCCAATACTTTTAGGAAATAAGGTTTAAGGTGTTCTGGGTAATTAGCCACACTAGTTGTATTGAAATAATCATCTAGGAATTGACTGAACCTTAATTGACTATAAGGGTCCCTCTTATTATGCCATTTCTTAAACGCTTCATATTGTTCTGCTAATGCTCCTTCTAGTACCTTTAATTCTTCTTTAACTAGACCTCTTCTACCTTTTTCGTGTTTCTCCGATTTGGCGTAAATGCCAAAGTTTGAAAGAAACTTGGGTATCCACAAGTAGGGTTTATTAGGAATATAAGAAGTACCATTTCTAGATTTCTGATTAGCTACATCTTCCATTAGGCTGACCTTAAGCAGACTTAAAAAACTGTCTGACGTTATTCGGTCCCATATAGGCATTCCCACCAGTACTGAATTGGGTATCTCTGCTATGCCTTTTTCATTCATCATTAGTTTTAACTGCCTTATAAAATCTTGTAATACCTCTGCTAGCTCTGCTTCATTGTTAGTGCGTTGTTCTACAGCAGCTTTCATTTTCTCTATTTCTTCTAGCGTTAAATCTAAAAGATATTTACCCCGCCTTCTATTTTCAAAACCACCATTAGCTCGGAAATCATATTGGTCGTTGTCTGGCTTATTTGGATATTCAATCTTCCAATATTTACAACAGGCTTCTAGTTCTTTTTGTTCATCGGTTCCCTGTTTTAATATTCGTTGGCTAGGCGATAATCTTTGTGCTGAAAGCACTTTGTTTCGCCAGTTTAGTGAAGAGCCTTTGAGCCTTCTTATGGGGTATGGGCTATCCAGTATTGGGTGTCCGCTCTTTTCGTAATAATGAAAAACCTGTAATACTTTTGAGCCTTTACCACCCATAGTTATTTCTTTAGCCCAAGCGTGTCTCTCTCCCCTACCATAAGGGTCTTTTCTAGATACTCCTGTTATTGGGTCATCTAAATCATAAGTATTAGTGACTTGAGTGTTACTAATATCATATTCATTAGCCACACCACCAGGGCAAGCAAAAACAGCAGCCTCTAGCCAATGTCTTTCTCTGTAGCCTTGCTGATACTGAAGCTCTCCTGTAGTGGGTTTAGAACCTACGGGGTGATGTGAAATCATTCTCGAAAACTTGTTATTTACATCTAAACCATAGGGACAAACTGGAGACATAATTAATATATCTATGTCATCATTTACAGCCTCTTTATCTGTTAGCCATTTTGGTATCTGGTCTTTATTATTTTTATTTATTGTTAGTATTCTGGCGTTCGGAACTTTCTTCTTTAATTCTTTTTCAATGGAATGAATAGAGCCTGATAATTCAGTTCCCCAGATAATCTTTTCTCCTTCTTTAAACCATTGGACCGCGTGGTCGTAAAGTTGGCTTTCTGCCTGACACCGATAAACTGTTCGTCCAATTCCTTTTTTTGGTCTGTATGAATAATAGTTAAATGGCTTTCCAAATCGCTCCCAAAAAGACAGTTCATATTCACTTAAGTACCCACCACCCGCTATTACTTTATTTTGTTTTATTAGTTTCTGAAAAACCCATTCGTTTTGTTCGGCTTGAGGTCCTATTCCTTGATGATATTTACTCATCACACTATCTATTAGTACCTTATGTATTTCGTCTAAATAAACAGTTTTAAATCTTGTAAGGTCAGAATGTCTTAACCTCCATAGGCTAGCCCAGTTAATAGTTATTCTGTCTGCTGCTTCTAGTTCTGCTGTAGTTGCTGTTTCGTGCGAAACAAAATCTACGCCTTTTCGTAGTGCCAGTTCTTTTAATAATTCATTATTAATTGTGATTATTATTTGTGGTCCTGTATCACTATCGCCAACATTTGTTTTCCCTATATTTGGAACATCTCCAAATCTATGGATTTCATTGTCAGCAAGCGAAAGACCCTCTTCCTCTATGTAGTCAGTTGTGCGGGCGATTACATTGTGGGAAGTGAGCCTTTCTTTTTCCAAGCCAACAGGGAAAAGTATGTTCAGTTGTTCGTTTCTATTTCTAATTACCTTCAGGGTGAAAGTAAGTTTGTGGTCGTCATCATCAAATCTTAATTCTTTTAGTAGCTCCTCTTGATAGCTTTCATAATCTCTGGCAACTCTATGAGCTAGATAAGCTTCACAGGCTTTATAACCCTCTGCTCTAGCATTGAAGGCTTCTATAGCTTTCTTTAGCTTATCAGTCTTGTGAAAGCTCATTGGAGCCACCCAAGGTTTCTATAGCCAATCTAAACCTAGCTGTAAGCTCTTCCGCTTCTTCTTGTTTAATAATGTCTTTAGCTGCTGCTACTCTTTGGTTATGCACTATTCTATGATTACTGTAGCCTTCACTAGATAATATTTTGTACCACATACTATCGGAGCAACCCAAATCTATATGTTGTTTAATGGTGGGAAGGTTCGCCCATTCGCAAACGTATTTTGCGAGAGTTCGTACCTCATTAGTGTTCTCTAATTTGTATTTATTGTTTTCGGTTAAAATCATATAAAGTCCTTAATTGTGTTTCTGTTATTAATTCTTGGTCCAAGGCTTTTGGACCGGGACAACCCAGAGACAATTTAAAATTACCTGTAGTTGTTTTAGTGGCATTAACATAAAGCGATACTGCTTTACTCCCATAGGGAACCTCGATATCAATCCAACCTCCAAACTTATTGCCTTTAGCATTGATAAAGCAGTCTCCTAACTGGACCCACTCATTTAATGGGGAAGTTCTATTTTGTTGTGGCGTATTAACGCCTTTTACTTTCATAAAGTTAGTCATTTATTTTTCCTATTTTGAAAAGTGAAGCAGACAGCAACAAAGCGATTAATGTAGTGTCATCTGCTTCGGAAGGTAGAACCTATTAAAGCTCTATTCGTGAAAATCTTTTGGATTAAAAATCCATTTTTATAATTATATTATACTATAATTTAGGATAAATGTCAATAAAATCAATGACTTAAATATAAAATAGATTATTTCAGGAAGGTGGTAATCATACGGCCCACGCTACTCCACTAATTTTTATCGGCGCGCGAAATCGTTCTCACACTTTAAAATAATACTTATAAAAATATTTCAGTTTGGCACTACATAAAGCTAACTTCTTTTAGCTACTTCTAACTGTTTCTCTAGATTAGATACAGTACTTGTAGTCCAAGGCTTTCCTCTGGCTGTGGTCCTGTTCTTCTCATTCAAACAAGCAGCTATGTCTTTCAGACTGGTGCGTCCTTCAGATATACATTGGTCGTAGATTGGCTTCAATCTTTGAGCGAACTCCTTTGACTTCTGGGTCCTTGCTTCTGTAGCTATTGCTGCTGTTCTCGCATTTCCGGGTTGTAGATTTGGATTGCCTAGAGTTCTTCCCTCTTTCGCTAATCTTATCTTTGCTCTCTCCAATCCTTTCTTTGTTCTTTCTGATATTAACTTCCGCTCTTGCTCGGCAACACTAACCATAATCTGTAATGTAAAGTTGTTAGCGTCCTTCATATCACACGCCTCAAACCTTACTTGTTCTCGTTGTAGAGTTGTTAAGAAATGTAGGTCCCTAGTAAGTCTGTCAATCTTGGCTATCACTAGTACCGGGGTCTTACCTGTTGTATCTCGCATAGTTGCTAAAGCATTGAGAGCTTCATCTAATTGTGGGCGTCTGTCCTTCTTACCTGACTCAACTTCCTCGTATTCATCTACCAAGTCATAATCATTCTTCTCGCAATAGGTTCTTACATCTTCTCGTTGAGCCTCCATACCGTACCCTTCCAACCCTTGTGCTTCCGTTGAAACGCGGTAATAAGCTATTGCCCTATCTCTTGTTCTTGTCATTTCTTTTTCCTCATACGACCATTTGATGAAACAATAATACATCTTCTAGCGTATATGTAAAGTTCTATCTGATAGTTGAATAGGCAAATAGGCGCCTTTTCAGGGTCCTATTTGTGAGGGCAACCCATAGGGGCCCGGTTCCAAGACGTCCTCCATCTCACTGTGTTCTGACTCCTTTACACGTAGGCTTTTATGATTTTCCTAAACAAGTATTAAGCCATTCCAATAGGACGCCCTTACTGGACCTGTTTAAAGATACTGCCATATTAGATTTGATGTCCCAACCCTGTAAGTGGCAAATAAGTTCGAGTATCTCTTGTTTAGTTAAATTATCTTTTTTTTCTTCGGATTTTCCAATAAGACCTTGAATTCTCTCATTCCAATTCTCCTTTCCGAAAATATTTTTCATTTTGAAATCAATGAAGTGGTTAAAGGTCTCGTCATTGTCTATGTATGGCTCTTCCCCTAGTAATCTTCGCTCGTTATTACAGGCTGCGAGCCACCGCTCGTAGTCCATACTAGAACCAGTCGCCCCAGATATTGCCCCACATAAAGACAACCAAAAAACCGACGCTGACAATAAGTGGAAAGATGAGACCCACAAGTACAGCCAAATAGTCAGTATATTTATCTCCCAGTCTTGGCTTCCACTTTGCGTCAAACTGTAATTTGCCTCCGTCGCTTCCGAATAGTGGATTTCTTGTGCTACCAAAGAGCATACTCGTTAAAATAATAATAGAGACAAACGTAATAACTAAAGAGGCGAAAATGGTCCAGAGCATTTATGGATTGTCCTTTATAAACTCATCAATGAATGCCTTGTCCTCTTCAATCAGGTCATCTTCTACTGTGCCGCCTAATCTGGTTAGAAGTTTATCCAGTTTGGCTTGAGCCTCTTCGTAATCTTCTTTAAATAGCTGTAATAAATCTGCTATATCGTCTAAATACCCTTTATCTAGTCTTCGGAGGTAGAAGGTTATTGGTATCATTGCTACGCCCATAACCAATATGAAGGCGCTCGTTATTGGGTCCTTTCCTCCAAGATACATAACAGTACCTAAAGAAGTAAGTATCGCAGCTACAAAATACATAATAAAAGAATGAATAAAACTACCCTTATCGTTCGGTTTTTTTTCTAATCCTTGTTCGTAGATACGACGTTTTACGTGTGCGTCTAGATAAGTATCTAAATCTTCTTGTTGTTGTTCTGGGGAAGCTCCAACTGCGTTTAATTTTTCTAGTACAAGTCGAGTAGTTTCATTTCTAGCTCTACCGATACTATCAGCGTCTCCTACAGAAAATCCGTGTTTTTCCCGAAGCTCCTTAAGCAGTGCCTTACGTTCCCATTGGTCGCCTTTAGCCATTATTCAAAATTATCATTATGAATATCAAAATATATTCTTGGTAAATCGCGTTTTTCAGTTTGCTTCCCATAAACTCCGTTAGATACATTAACTTCTTTATTCAGTACCAGGTTTCTAGGATTAAACGTCTTTGTCATATTAATTTTTAGTTTAAATCAAAAAATAAAATTAATCATAGGATATATAGAGTGAAATTAACTTATCCACAAATAAATCAGAAAATACTATGGTGGGGGACAGATTGGGGGACAGATTTAAGGGTTAAATTAGCCTAAAGCGCCTATTAGTCTATTGGGTTATAAAATTGCTATATGTCATAAACCCTTTGTTTTAAAGCGTTTTATGAGAGAAAGAATGGAGCGGGAAACCGGGTTCGAACCGGCGACCTTGACGTTGGCAACGTCACGCTCTACCAACTGAGCTATTCCCGCATTTGCCTCTCGAAAGACTGTTAACTTAACAGACTGGCGCATTCT
>Ga0209402_10004319_pt1 | contig 13048 bp, 10 predicted proteins | sample ArcticOcean_MG_C_3_FD_187437 | JGI IMG/M metagenome (GOLD analysis project Ga0209402, IMG submission 187437) | Marine microbial communities from western Arctic Ocean - ArcticOcean_MG_CB8_126 (SPAdes) (version 2) | ecosystem: Environmental > Aquatic > Marine > Oceanic | place: Arctic Ocean... | reverse complement strand
ACGACGAACGCCACACTCTCCGAGCGACGCCAGGCGATATTTTTGGGGACCGTTTCGCCAAACAGCAACAGGAAAGTGGTCACACCAAAGGTTGCTGCCAAGACAGAAAGCCCCTGGTTGGAGATCAAGTTCAACGCCAGCACTGTGGCCAGGGCGGCTGCGGCCGTATTGACCAGGTTATTTCCCAATAGCACAGTGGCCAAGAAGCGTTCCGGGCGCTGAACAATGTCAGATACCCGATCTGCGCCAGGCCGACCGCTGCGCACCAAGTGCAGCAACCGAGCCCTTGGCAGAGCGATAAAAGCGGTTTCAGATGCGGAGAAAAATCCTGATAGGCCTAGACAGACTACTAATAGAGCTAGTCGCCATAAATCACCGACATCCATAAAAGGAAGCCACCTCCAAAGGCTACGAAAAGTCGCCTCAAAGCGGTATCGAGCCTAACCAGGATGATAGCATTGGGCGTAATTTAGTGTAAAGTTGGTTCATTGCCACAGGCACGCCTGCCGGCCATATCTCTGGAATTTTAGCAACCTCCCATTCAAGGAACGCAAAGATTGCCACCGAACATGCCACTAAAAATTTCAGGACCTGAAACCTCCCAACAAACATGCCGATAAAAATTCTTGGTATAGAAACATCTTGTGACGAAACCGCAGCAGGGGTTGTCGTAGATGGCCAAACTCTGCTCTCCAACGTCATATCGTCCCAGGTAGACCTACACGCCAAGTACGGCGGCGTGGTTCCCGAACTGGCCTCTAGACAGCACGTCCGGGACCTCATTCCCGTGTTGGAACAAGCCGCTTCAGAATCTGGTTTCGGACTAGAAGACATGGACGCCATCGCAGTGACCTATGGCCCAGGCTTGGCCGGCTCTCTAATAACCGGAGTGAACGCGGCCAAGGCCATCTCCTACTCCCTTGGCATCCCGCTGATTGGTGTAAATCATTTGGAAGGCCACATCTATGCGTCATGGCTGTCCAAAGGAAACTTGGAGGACGACCCTGGTTTCCCTTTGGCCTGCCTAGTAGCGTCTGGAGGCCACACCGACCTGCTGCTGATGGAAGGCCATGGCAAGTACAAGTTGGTTGGCCGCACCCGCGACGACGCTGCTGGCGAGGCTTTTGACAAAGCCGCTCGAATTCTGGGGTTGGGCTTCCCTGGTGGGCCGGAGATACAACGGGTCTCTGTCGGTGCCACCGGCGAAGAAACCCTGCCCAGGGCCTGGATGAAAGACACGCTCGATTTTAGCTTCAGTGGGATTAAGACTGCCCTGCTGCACATCGCTCAGGACAGAGGACTGTATCCGTACCCGGAAGAGGGTGTGGACCAGGAAAGGTTGGTTCGTGAATTGGCAGCAGCGTTCCAGGAGTCCGTGGTGGACGTTGTGTCAGCCAAGCTGGTGGAAATGGCCGCCAAATACAAGGTAAAAGGGCTGGTCTTGGGCGGTGGAGTTACTGCCAACTCCCGGCTGCGTGAGGAAATCATCAAGCGGTCACCGCTGCCAGTGATCATCCCGCCGCCGATCTTGTGCACCGATAACGGGGCAATGATCGCGGCCTGTGGCTACTTCCAGTACCAGCGGGGTGACGAGACGCCCATGGAAATTGATGTGAATCCGGGCCTTCCATTGGGATGAAACCCGGGAGGGCTGAAACCCGGGTGGATTAAAACTCACGTGGGTACTTAGAATCACGTTCTGTATCCGTGTTTATTCCAAAGGAACCGGCTCCAGAATTGCGTATACCCACCTGCGCCACCATAGCCTGTCTGGCGGACATCACGGAATTCACGACCTTAAATACGTCGGCCTCGGCAGATTCGCCTTTGAAGGGGAAGATAATCTTTACCCCGTCACCCTGGAAGTTCACTTCGCCGTCTGGTTTGCTGAAATATATCTGAGCCAGCAGGCCAACCCCGGATAAAACAGCCAGAAAGACGATGAAGGCCACCAAGTCCATCCGGATAATCGGCACGGTGGGCCCGCCAATGCGGCCGGTCAGCCAATAGGCCAACAAGACATACAAGATGACCGCGGCACCAACCATCAATGCGCCCTGTATTATCGTGCCTTTGCTGCGAGCACCGGAGCTGATTGCCACGGCCTTAACCTCTTCCACCGGCATCAGGGCAGTCTCTTTCATTCCTTCATGCTGTCCAAACGCCATCAGCCGTTGGTTGGTCAAGACCATCAGCCGACCATCATCTGGGGGCTTGGAAACCAGACCTTCCTCAGGTATGAAAATTGCGCTCACCAACTCTCCGGCCATGAGCGACACTTGGCGTATCGGCGGTCCGGCTGGGAGGGTGGCAACCGGAGTGGTTGCCGATGTTGGGGTAGCCATTGCCGCGCTGTAATCCGCCGTAAAACTCGGCAGCGTCCTTGGCGAGGTAGTTGTCGTGGTCGGAAGATTAGGCGCGGCGTAGCCCTGAAACAACTGATTATACAAGCCCTGCCTGAGGCCTCGTGTCAAACTGTGAGTGAGGGCTGTCGTGCCGGCCAACGAGGAAGTGACTTGGCTTTGATGCCGTTTTGGTCGCCGTCCGGCAGACGGTATTTTGGTCGTGTTACCGTACAAGAGTTGCTCCTATAAAAGCCAATAATAGCATAGCGCTGGCATCATATAGACGGTTAATCAAACGTAAAACAACCCGGAATTAAAGGCCAACCGGAACGAAATTTGGGTAAAGTAAATGTTAAGAGTATTTGCCGAACTCGGGCACGAAATATTGACACTAGGGCCGGTCATTTGTTAATCTAAAGTATCAATGGCTATGATGGAGACGAGTAAGCAGGGGTAGGTACCTAGCGAGCCTGACATGGTGGAAGCAGGCGTGCCGAAGCTGAACTGAAAATCCCTCCGGAGCTGCCAGTTGAAAATCCTCTGAATATGAAAGAGGGCCAGTAGACCAGGCCGGGGTTCGTTCCCCCGTTAAGAAAGACGGGACATGTTGGTGTCCTGTAAGAGAGGTCCCGATTAACCTCGGGATAATTAGGGTGGTACCGCGAGCATATGTCTCGTCCCTATGTTGGGATGAGGCTTTTTTTATGCCAAACAGCGGTTTTTCCGGTGCTTTTCTCTGCAGGAAAGATTCTATTATTTAATGGATGCTGCGGAGGCAATATGAAACTTAAAGGCGCGGAAATCATCTGCGAGAGCCTGCTCAGGGAAGGCGTAGATACAATCTTCGGGTATCCCGGCGGTGCAATCTTACCCTTTTACGACGCTCTATGGTCCTACCCCCAATTACGCCACATCCTGGTTCGCCACGAACAGTCTGCAGCCCACGCGGCTGACGGATACTCCAGGGTCACTGGCAAAGTCGGCGTTTGTGTCGCCACCTCCGGCCCCGGCGCAACCAACCTGGTCACCGGAATCATGGGAGCCAAGGCCGACTCAGTGCCCATGGTTGCCATCACCGGACAAGTGGCGCGGGCATCGTTGGGCAGCGAGGCCTTCCAAGAGTGTGACATCTGTTCCATAGCGGCCTCCACCACCAAGAAAACGTTCATGGTGATGAACCCCGCCGACCTGGCTGAAACAGTCCGTGAAGCGTTCTACGTGTGCCAGGAAGGCCGTCCGGGCCCCGTGCTGATCGATATCCCCAGAGACGTGCAGATGGAACTGACCGAAGCCGTCTTCCCTGATGTGATCAAAGTCCCGGTTCCAGACGTTACGGCAGAAGCGTCAGATCGACTAAAAGAGGCTGCTCGACTGATTAATGAGGCCGAGCGCCCGCTGATCATCAGTGGTCACGGTGTGATGACCTCAGGGGCCAACAAAGATATGTTGGCTCTTGCCGAGCAGTCCGGAATACCCGTAATCACCACACTGCTGGGCTTGGGCAGTTTCCCCGGCGGTCATCCCTTGAGCATGGGCATGCTGGGGATGCACGGCATGTACTGGTCAAACCTTTCAGTGAACGAAGCCGACCTGATAATTGGCGTTGGTATGCGTTTCGACGACCGGGTCACCGGCAAGGTGGACACCTTTGCTCCCCACGCCAGGATCATCCACATGGACATTGACCCATCCCAGATTGGCCGCAACGTGCCGGTGGAAGTCGCGGTGGTCGGCGATGCCAAGGCTCTGCTCCAGCAACTGACGCCCATGGTTACGAACACGCCAAGGCCAGACTGGATGCAATACATCGCCAACCTGAAGCACGACCATCCATCGCTGAACATACCGGCCAGTGACCAACTCCAGCCACAACAGGTAATCGCCGCGCTGGACACGCTGCTTCAAGAAGATTCCGAAACCACGATTGTCACCGGGGTTGGCCAACACCAAATGTGGGCCGCCCAGTTCCTATCGTTCAACCAATCAAACTCGTTTGTGTCTTCCGGCGGACTTGGGGCCATGGGCTTCGAACTGCCAGCGGCGCTCGGAGTTCAGATTGCCAAGCCTGGCACGCCCGTTTGGGCAGTGGCCGGAGACGGCGGCTTCCAGATGACCCTTCAGGAACTGGTCACGCTGACCGAGGAAAAGCTGCCGGTAAAGATCGCTTTGATTAACAACGGCCACCTGGGCATGGTCAAACAGTGGCAGGAGATGTACTTCGACAACCACTTGAAGGCGGTTCCCGTGAGTGGCCCCGACTTTATCAAGCTGGCGGAGGCCTACGGTGTTGGCGCGGTGCGAGTAACGGACCAAGAGGACGTCCTGCCGGCCCTGCGCCAAGCTCAGGCCCACGATGGCCCGTTCCTGATTGAGTTCGTGGTAGACTCAAGCACAAATGTGTACCCCATGGTTCCGCCTGGTGGCTCTTTGGCTGACACCATTGAGGATCCAGCCATGACCCAAAATTAGACGAGCTAGAATCAGCTAATAACTGGCAGGCTCAGGCTGGCGACAGGGGTGATTAAACGGAGTCCGAATGGAAAAATTAACGATACAAGATGCATCGCGCAAGCTGAACATTTCCCAGCGTAATGTCAGAGAATATATCCGAAGCGGAGACCTCAAGGCCGAGCGAGACCCAGACTCGGAGAATGGCCGATGGCTGGTTCTGATGCCAGCCGAGGGTGAATGGCAGGACAAGTTCAAGGCCTATCTTGACGAGTTGGACGCCAGCATCTCCCGCTGGTGGTGGCCCAATCCCCGCAAACAAGGTGTTGTCCACTACCTGGAAAGCACTGGTATCGAGAACGTGGAGCCTGACTATATCTGCGGTCAGACCTCGGAGAACATCTGGTCATCCGCCGGCCATACTGCGAATCAGCGTTGTATGGAATGCCTCATGCGGGCCACCGAGCGCGGTCTGCCGTTGTTCGAAGATGAAATAAAAGAGGGCTAGTTGAACTAGCCCTCTTTTTATTTTCCTAGATCTAATCTGGTGAAATTTGGGTGCGAGGCTAACCGCCTCCGCCCGCTCCACCGGCGCCGATACCCGGCTCGGTCATACTCTCTGGCTTTAGCAGTTCGTCCAACTCTGCGTCAGTCAGTTCCGTCTTCTCTTTGGCCATCTCTCTGATTGTCGTACCCTTGGCAGATGCCTCTTTGGCAATAGCCGCTGCTGCATCGTAGCCAATGGCCGGTGCCAATGCTGTTCCCAGCATCAGACCCTTCTCAACCATGTCTGGCCCCACGCTAGTGGCCACGATTCCCTTCACGCACTGCTCGGCAAAGTTGTGCGCGGAAGCCGCCAACAGGGAAATCGACTGCAAAATGTTGTGGGCTGCCACCGGCATCATGGTGTTCAACTCAAAGTAGCCGCCCTGGCCAGCCAAGGTCACCGTGGCGTCGTTACCCACCACCTGGGCCACAACCTGAATCACCGATTCTGAAATTACCGGGTTAATCTTACCCGGCATTATTGAGCTACCAGGCTGGACCTCCGGAAGGGAAATTTCCCCCAGACCGGCGCGCGGGCCAGAGGCGATGAACCGGATGTCGTTGGCTATCTTGTGCAGGCTGATGGCAATGGTCTTCAACTCGCCACTAGCCTCCACCAACCCGTCCAATGAAGCCTGGGCCTGGAAGTGGTTGCCTGTCTCTTTAATCAGCACGCCTGAAGCATCGGAAACCGTCTTGCAGGTTCGTTCAGAGAACTCCTCGTGGGTGTTCACTCCAGTGCCCACTGCGGTGCCGCCCAGAGCAACCTCTGCCAGCGCCTCTTGAGCACGGCCCAGCCGAACCACGCTATACTCGGCCTGTCCGGCAAAGCCCTTGAACTCCTGTCCCAGGCGGACTGGGGTGGCGTCCTGCAGGTGGGTTCGACCAGTCTTAATCACGGGCCAGAACTCGACGGACTTCTTGTTCAGTTCGACAGCTAGGAACTCCAGTGACGGAATCAAGTCCTCTTTGATCGATAGCAGCGCTGCTAGGTGGATGGACGTGGGGATGACGTCGTTGGAAGACTGCCCCATGTTCACGTGGTCGTTTGGATGAACCAGCTTGGAACCCAGGTCTCCGCCCAGTATCTGAGTGGCCCGGTTGGCGATCACTTCGTTGGCGTTTGTGTTGGTGGATGTGCCGGACCCGGTTTGAAAAATGTCCAGAACAAAGTGTTCGTCCAGTTTGCCTTCAATGACCTCTTGGGCTGCTGCGACTATGGCGTCGCAGCTCTTCTGATCCAGCAAACCCAGCGACAGATTGGTCTTAGCAGCGGACTGCTTCACCAGTCCCAAGGCTCGAATAAACGACCGGGGGAAACCCAGGCCGCTGATGGGGAAGTTCAACACCGCCCGCATGGTAGACGCTCCGTATAGAGCGTCGGCTGGGACTTTCATCTCACCCATGGAGTCCCGTTCTATTCGTACATCAGGGCGCGTGGACATTGTTTAGTACCGTCCTAAATCAAATCTGTTATGTGAATCTGTTTAAACCACTTCCGAGTTTAGCCGCTGGCGGGCTGGTTGGGTAGTATGGGCCGGATCTTCTGAAAGCCTGGGCGTGGTGGCGCAGTGGATCCCTGCGAAGGCAGGAATGACGGGCGAGTGGGTGAGAACAGCATTCGCCCGCCCATCCGCTCATCCTGAGCTCCGACCAAGGTCGAGAGTCTCGATTTATTGGACCTGTCGAAGGACTGCTGAGGTTATGCACGTTTTATGCCAATAGGGTGGTTCGACGGGCGAACCATGAGCGGCACTTTGGGATGGTTGGCAAAACTTGGCTGGTCTATGCCAAGCAGGGCGGGTTATAAACCCGCTCCTACGGGGTTGGTTCTGCCGGATAAATAAAAAGGGGCACGGCGATTGCCGTGCCCCTTTTTGTTGGCTAACTTTGGGGATTGCGAAGGCCGCTTAGCGTCCCTCTCTGATCCAGTCCGCTACCCGTTCGGCGATCATGATGGTCGTCGCGTTGGTGTTGGCGCGTATAACGTCAGGCATGACCGAGGCGTCTACGACTCTTAGGCCTTCAAGACCATGAACGTGACCGTACTGGCTGACCACGGCCATCGGGTCACTGCTTGGCCCCATCTTGCAGGTGCCTGAGACGTGATGTTGGGTATAGCAGTTGGTCATAATCCAACGGTCCAACAGAGCGTCGTCGGCCAGCTCTTCATTGGTGGGGTTCAGTTGCTCAACAACGTGCTCCGCAAAGATTGGCTGTTCCGCTACCTGGCCCGCCATGCGCATGGCACCGCGCATCCGTGCCCGATCTGAGTCATCTGAAAACAAATCGTAATTCAGGAACGGCTGCTCGTGCGGGTCAGTGGAGTTGAGGGTCAACTCGCCGGCCGAGATGGCATTCTGCAGGCCAACGCTCAGGCCAAAATGGAACGTGTCGCCCTCGTAGACCACGCTGGCCGGGCGGTGTTCGCTACTCATCAGAGTGGGCGTCATTTGGAAATCGCCCCTGGTTGGCGATCCGGGCAGGCTAAAGCGCAGACCCACCTGCAGGCTGGGCGTATCGATGTCTGGCGGTTCGCCTTCTCCCTTGAATAGCATGTAGGCCGCTGGGTGATCCCGTAGGTTCTTGCCCACACCTGGCAGGTCCTTGACCACGTTGATGCCCAGTGACTCCAGTTCTTTCGCGGGACCAACGCCGGACAGCAGCAGTACCTGGGGCGAGCCGATGGCACCGCTGGAGATGATGATTTCGCTGCCTTCTACATTGAAGACCTCGCCACCGCTCTCGCACTCAACCCCTACGGCGCGGTTGGCCTCAAAGAGCACTCGTCTGGTGGAAACTCCACCGCGCACGGTGATGTTCAGCCGATGGCGCGCCAGGTTCAGGTAGGTCAAGGCTGTGCTCATGCGGACCCCGTCAATGTTGTTCAGGGGACGCGCGGCCACGCCGGTGGAGTCGGGGTTATTCTGATCCGAATCCTCCGGGAATCCCACGTTCAAGCAGGCTTGGTAGAAGGCCTCGGCAACTGGGATCCAATCCTCCCGCTTGAAGCGTCTAACGGGGAGTGGGCCTTCATTTCCGTGAAAATCGTCGCCGGGGAAATCCCAGTCGTTTTCCATCTTGCGGAAGTAGGGCAGGATCTTGGTGTAGGCCCATTCGTCGTTGCCCCACTCGGCCCACTGGTCATAGTCTTCAGGCAGGCCACGAAACACTACCTGGCCGTTGACCGCGCTGGAGCCGCCGGTTGCCTTGCCTCTGGGGATGATGATGGGTTCTGTTTGCAGCGGGGTTGCGGTGGCACGATAGTCCCAACTGTGGGGACCGTAGGCAGAGCGCCAGACGTTGTACCCCTTTTTGAGGTCCTCTGGCAGATGTTCAAAGTCGGGGTAATCGGGCCCTGCTTCCAACAGCAAAATAGTCTTGTCTGGGTCTTCAGATAGCCTGGTCGCTAGCACACAACCGGCGGAACCGGCGCCAACGATAATATAGTCGTATTTCATACACCCTCCCTAGCATGTTCTTCCCGTATTCCGGGGGAATTGGGGTCATCTTTCGTTCTGCCCCAACCGTTGCACCGGCCTGTAAATTGCAAGCCGGATAGTTCTGTTACTTGACCGTTTCTAAAATTCCCTTGAGATCAGTCACGCTCTGGATCTTGCGTACGTTGCGGTGGAGACCAAAGTCCGTCATGGCGTCAGCGGCGATGATGTCGATGCCTTCTTCAGAAACGCCCACTTCGCTCAGCCGCACGGGCAGGCCCAAGTCCTTGTAAAAGGTTTCAATGGCATCAGCGGCGGCAGCGGCGGCTTGTCGGTCGTCCATGCCTTCTTTCTTAACGCCCATTGCCAGGGCAAAACGGGCCTGACCGGCAGCGTTGGCCTCGGCGTTGAACCGCATACCGGGAGCGGTCAAGATGGAGTAGGCATCACCGTGGCCGCATTCGGCATAACGGGTGTCCAGCGAGTGGGCCAGAGCGGTGACCACTCCAAGCGCGCTACCGCCTGCTCCGGCGTCAGTGGCCCGGTTATAGAGAAACGCTGCCGCGCACAGGTTTACTCGCACGGTTGGGTCGTCAGGTTGGATATTCACCAGCGGCAGGTTATCCAACAGCAAACGGAGTGCTTCCAAAAGGTCACTCTCCGCCAAGGGGTTGAGTTCGGTGCGCTGTAGTGACGAGGCCACACTGCTGAAACATCCGGCGGTGGCGTTCAGACACAGCCAGGGCGAAGCCGTGAGCAACGCTTGGTCATCCCAGACCACCGAAACCGGACGGGTCTTGGGATCAAATAGCTCAAGTCGGTGGCCGGTCTCCGGGTCGATCAAAGCCGTGCCCGCTCGGGTCATGGCCGTGGTCGCCGTTGTTAGGACGTTGAAGATTGGCAGCTTGGGGGCCATCAACCTGGGGCTGACTGGGGGTTTGCCCTCGGGGTATTGGGTGCACAGTTCTTGGGCCGTCCCCTTCTCCGCCAGCAAAATGACCATACCGCGAGCCGTGACCACTGCGCTGCCCCCGCCGAGCGCCACGATGCCGTCGGCGTCAACCTCTCGCGCTGCGGCAACGCCCTCCAGAACGGAAGTCACCGGAGAGCCGGTCTGGCCGCCGGAAAACACCCCGGCAACCCGCTCACCCAGAGACTCTTTCACACGTTCAACAAGATTAGTATTGTTTAGGATGGACTTGCCACAAACCACCAAGACCCGCTTTGACCGGAGTCGGTCAACCTCGTCCACCAATTTGCTGATGGCGTCCGGCCCGGCGTGCACCCGCACTGGGTAGCTGACAAATCTAAATGCGTCTGCGGCCAAAATATCTCTCCCAATCTGATAGTCGCGTTTATCCGCGTTTTAAGTTCCAAGGCTGAGGCAGTGACTAATGTTGCCATTGGAGTTATGTTTTGGCAACCGTGCCAATACACGTGGGTCATTGGTTATGCACAGTGGTAAACTCAATCCTGAAATGATGCCAGAGTTAAGTAAAAAAGACGAAAGCCGTCTGGTGCGCTACCGAGGCCAAAGCCTGCGCCTACTGCAGGATGCCATGGATGAGATACGCACAGGCCGCTGGAATCGCTGTGAGGAGCTGCTGTGGGGCAGCCTAACCCTGGCAGTGAAGGGCGTTGCCTTGGGCCGGGGCCGGGAGTTGGACGGATTAAAGGACATTGAGGAATTCGCCCTCGAAGTTGGCCAGGAGAACAATGACCGGCGAATTCGAGAGTCGTTCATGAAACTACGATCGTTTGGCGAAACGGCCGAGTTGGTCAATGAGTCACGTATTCGCGCTGATCATTTGGTCGCAACGCTGGAAGATGTCACCGGGGCGGTGGAAAAACTCTGGGACCTGGCACCCGGCGGCGATCTCCTCAGCAAGTTGCTGCGCGGCGAACTAGATGGTCCAGACGAACTTGAAGAGATGGAAGGCGGTTCTATTAGATGAACGTGGCCGAGCGCGCGTTGATTAACGTGGATGGGCGTGGGCAGATGAGCTCGGGGCCGACTGTCGCCATCCACACCCACGGCTGCAAGCTGAACCAGTCCGACAGCGAGGTTCTGGCACGGCAGTTTCAAGAAGCCGGGTTCACACTGATCAAGTCGTCTTCCCAGGCGGATGTGGTGGTCTTGAATTCCTGCACTGTCACAGCCAACTCCGACTCCAAAGCCCGCCAGTACCTGCGCCGCACCCGCCGCGCCAACCCAAACTCTCTGGTGGTGGCCACCGGCTGCTACGCCCAGCGGGCATTTGACGAACTGTCGGCGATGGAAGCCGTCTCCCTGGTTTTAGACAATCGGCACAAGGACAGCTTGGTCGCCACTGTTGCAGCCAAACTAAACATGGCTCCAATACCCGTCCTAAGCCAAGCCCCAGAAAACGTGCCTGCGGCACCGCTGGAGTTGGTGCGAAGCCGGGCTATGGTCAAGATCCAAGAAGGGTGTGACCAGGTCTGCGCCTACTGCATCGTCCCCAAAGTAAGGGGACGAGAAAGAAGCATTCCGCCGGAAGAAATTATCGCCGAGATTAATTTTCGTTCGGGGATCGGCTGCCGCGAAGCTGTGCTCACCGGCACTCAACTGGGCACCTACGGCTTTGATCTACCAGACATCAATTTACAATCGCTGATCCAACGCGTACTGTCAGAGACGACGATTGACCGACTGAGGGTGTCTTCACTGCAAGCGCAGGAAATCACGCCGGAATTGTTGGAGTTGTGGAGCGACCCTCGCCTCTGCGCCCATTTTCACATCCCACTACAGAGCGGCAGCGACTCTGTTTTGGAATCCATGCGTCGACGCTATGACACGGCCCAGTTCGCGGAGACGGTACGGCTGGTACAAAAGACCATCCCCAACGCCGGTATCACCACAGATGTGATTGTGGGCTTCCCTGGTGAGGGCGTGAGAGAGTTTGCCGAGAGTTACAGCTTTGCGGAGTCCGTAGGGTTCAGCGACATGCACGTGTTCCCATACTCGATAAGACCGGGAACCACAGCCGCGCATCTGACGGATCAGGTGGCAGACGGTATTAAGAAGGAACGCACCGGGGAGATGCTGGAGCTGGCCGCCACGACGATGCGGGAGTTCCGGCTCAAGTCAGTAGGACAGACCAGGCCGGTGTTGTGGAAACCTGGTCGCCCGGCCAAAGGTGCGGTACCCGCCGAAGGATGGAGCGGACTCACCGACAATTACCTGCAAGTGCGGACGACAAACGACAGCAACTTAGGCAATGAGATAACGGAAGTGCGGTTGACCGGCTTAAACGGAGATTGGCTTCTAGCCTAAGTCATCTAGCAGATAAGACGCAAACGTCTTTCGCGGACTCCTTAGTGGCGACAGTCAAATAAAAAACCGGGACCAAATTGGTCCCGGTTTTCTTTGATTAGCCTAAAGATCTACGGGTCTGAGATAGCCCATCTCACCGCGGCGTTCCAGATATCCTGATTTGATATCGTGACCGTGGGAGAAGACCAAAAGCCAGCCCTGCTGCTCTGCCTGGGTCAACAAGTCCCGCTTCTGCTCCAGGGTTTTCTCCGGGGAGCTGTCAAAAGCGGAGATTGCCACCAGGTTCAAATGGTGCGCCGTGGGGACGATGTCTCCCAGGAATACCACCCTCTCGCCACCATGGTTGAACATGACCATCTGGTGGCCCTTGGCGTGGCCGTCAGTGACAATCACATTCAGTCCGGGCATGATCTCGGAATCGCCGTCCAGCAACTCCAGTTGACCCCGTTCCTCAATTGGTAGGAAGTTTTCAGATCGATGCGAGCCATTACAGCGCTCGTTGGGATTACATGCTTCTTCCCAACAATCTCTCTGAACGTAATACTTCGCTTTGGGGAATGTGGGCACCAAGTTGCCAGCCCGGTCCAACCGAGTGCAACCGCCCGAATGGTCAAAATGCAGGTGGGAAAGAACCACTGCACTGATATCTTTGGGAGTTAATCCCACGCCTTTTAACCCTTTAAGCAGGCGACTGGGCACCAGACCCAGGTTTTCTTTGTCTTGATCGATCTCTTTAGAGCCGATCCCGGTGTCCACCAGCACGTTTTGTCCGCCCACTTGTAATAGGAGACAATTCAAGCCAAGTGTCATCCGGTTTTTGCGGTCAGTGACCACAGTGTTCTCCCAGGCAACCTTTGGCACCTGACCGAACATGGACCCTCCGTCCATCTTGATAACCCCATCACTGATGATCTTCACTGCTGTAGACATCATCGTTACACCCCAACCCCTCATTCAATTTTAATTGAACGTTC
>Ga0209402_10004313_pt1 | contig 13052 bp, 17 predicted proteins | sample ArcticOcean_MG_C_3_FD_187437 | JGI IMG/M metagenome (GOLD analysis project Ga0209402, IMG submission 187437) | Marine microbial communities from western Arctic Ocean - ArcticOcean_MG_CB8_126 (SPAdes) (version 2) | ecosystem: Environmental > Aquatic > Marine > Oceanic | place: Arctic Ocean... | reverse complement strand
TCGGCTGTCAGAACCGAGCCGGGAGAGGGGACAGCCGCTTCCTCTCCGCGAGAGATCTGTCCCAATGGTTCGCCGGCTTCTGATTTAACAAACCACGATGCGGCTATCTCTTTACTGCCGCCCTCAACACCGGTTGTGTCTGTCACTACGCGCCCTCCCCGTGGCTGCGTTCCATCTTCTCCACGTTTGGTTGTATCAGGCCATAACCCCCGGCCTTTCGGCGATAGACCACACAATGGCGCTCGGTCTCGGCGTTCAAGAAGAAGTAGAAGTCGTGTCCCACTAGATTCATCTGCTCCACAGCGTCCTCTACGAACAGTGGCTTGGTTTCGTGGATCTTCATACGCACGATGCTGTCGGCCTCTTCTGGCTCGACCGACGACTCTGTCGCTCCATCATCACCTGCCGCCGCCTGCGCTTCGAGGGCGTCCTTATGCCTGGCTGAATCCCTCCTCCTCGAAGCATGCTTGCGCCCCTTCCAGTCTCTGATCCGGCGCGACAAGATGTCGTGGACCCGATCAATGGCCGCTGTGGTATTTATCCCGCTGTCCTCGGCTCTGAGCAGTGTGCCCTTGGCGGCAAGCGTTGCCTGTACGACAACGGCACTATCTTCTGGGGCGTTTCGGTCGAACCGTATCTCCACCGAAGCCGTAGTCAGATTTGGCAGTGATCGGGCTACCCTGTCGAGCCGTTTTAGAGCGTACTCTTTTGCTTGAGGCGTGCTGCCGAAGTTCCTGAAGGTCACCTCTATCTCGATCGCGTTTGGCTCGTTGGTCGGGGCATCTTGCATGCTATTGGCCTCACTTTCTTCGTAGGTAAACCGCTATCAGCAGACTGGATCGATTGTCATCGAATAGTGCTGAGGGGGCATTCCCTCCCGCTTGTCTATCTGATGCAACAATGTCTTCCATGGGATGATCTTCTGTCGACCCTATCGTCTCATATTCGATGTCATCCCGGTATGAACTTGGCGATAGCGGGCGTGAATTCTCCGTTGCGATGCCCTGTGGGTGTTCCTATCGTGGATTGGCGTGGTGGTCAGGCGCCCCAGAGGCTGAACGTTGACGCGAATCTCACGCCATACCGACGGTTCTTCACGGGTGCTTCACAGCGGCGTGCGACTCTCATATATGGGTCCGGTGCGATGTTTCTAGAGGCATGTGTGGAGGACCCTGATCTGGTGCAGGTCCCGAATGTGCTGAAGATTTCGAGGGCGCGCCGCCGGTGGAACTGTGGGCGCCACCCATTGCCCAGAGTTCGTCCCTGGCGAAAACCACCATAACTGGCAAGTGTACGCTCGGTACCTCTGCCGCCTTGATGGTGTGGTTTAATGGACGAAGGGCACCGTCCCCAAAGACAAACTGGCTAGTTGGAGCAGATTGCGTGAAAGTAGGCGTCCCGAAAGAAATCGCGACCGGAGAACGGCGGGTAGCGCTTACCCCAGACGCCGTCACCAGGCTTGTCAAAGCTGGATTTGAGGTACTTATGCAATCCGGGGCAGGGCGCGAGGCTCTAATCTCGGACCAGGCGTACGAGGCTGTCGGCGCAATCGTCGTCGAAAACGCCGAAACCCTCTACGGCTCCGTCGATGTGGTTCTCAAGGTTCAAAAGCCGCTCTTCGACGAAGCCGCTGATCGCCACGAAATCGATATGTTGCCCGAGGGCGCCTCGGTTATCGGCCTGCTCCAGCCGCTGTCCGACCATGAAATGGTCAAGCGACTTGCTGAGCGATCTGTAACAAGCTTCAGCATGGACACGATCCCCCGTATCGCCCGCGCTCAGAGTATGGACGCGCTATCGTCCATGGCATCCATCGCCGGCTACAAAGCAGCCCTGATGGCGGCCACATCCCTGGGCAAGGTATTCCCGATGATGATCACCGCTGCCGGCACACTTGCCCCTTCAAAGGGGCTCGTGATCGGCGTCGGCGTCGCCGGGCTGCAGGCAATCGCGACGGCTCGACGACTCGGCGCCGTCATGTATGCGTACGATGTCCGTCCGGCAGTGAAAGAGCAGGCCCAGAGCCTCGGCGCCACCTTCGTGGAGGCTGAAGGCACCACCGTTGATAACGAGGACGCTGGCGGCTACGCCAGGGTCCAGTCAGAAACAGATAGGTTGGCGAGCAGGGATCTGATTCACCGCCACATCCAGGACATGGATTTTGTTATCTCCACAGCGGCGGTCCCCGGCAAACGCGCTCCGACCCTGATTACCAAAGAGATGGTCGTAGATATGCGATTGGGTGCAGTTGTGATCGATCTCGCTGCGGAAATGGGCGGGAACTGCGAGGTCACCGTCCCGGGGGAAGAGATAGTTGAGCACGGAATAACTGTTGTCGGACCGTTGAACCTGCCCTCCACGCTGCCTACCCACGCGAGCCAGGCGTATTCGAGAAATATCTCCAATCTCCTGATCCATCTTGAAAAAGAAGGCAAACTAGAGATTGACTTCGACGATGAGATAACGAAGGGATGCTGCATCACCCACGGTGGGCAGATCGTCCACGGCCCGACCCTGGAGATGGTCAGCACGACAACTCAGTAACACTAGTGAGGTCGACTGGAATTGTTTGATAGCGTTCTGCTGATAGAGCTCTTCATATTCGTCCTGGCGGTATTCGTCGGGTTTGAGGTGATCACCAAAGTACCTCCCACCCTCCACACCCCCTTGATGTCAGGGGCCAACGCCATTTCCGGCATCGCCATCCTCGGGGCACTGCTCGTCGCCGGGCAGAAAGACTTCACCGCGGGGGGCATCATCGGATTCATGGCAGTGATACTGGCTACGGTGAACGTAGTGGGAGGCTTCATGGTTACCGACCGCATGCTCCAAATGTTCAAAAAATCCCCGGTGGACAAGAATTGAACGACTTTGATTTCGACCTGTTTATTGGTGCCCTATATCTGGTCGCCGTAATCTTCTTTTACTTCGGTCTCAAGCGACTAGGCTCACCGAAGACCGCCAGATCGGGGAACCTGATAGCGTCGCTCGGGATGCTAATCGCCGTGGTGGCGACCCTGGTGGACCGGGAGATCATCTCCTTTGAGTTGATCGTAGCGGGCATCATTATTGGGGGCCTGATCGGCGTTATCATGGCACGGGCGATCAAAATGACCGCCATGCCGCAGATGGTGGCCGTGTTCAACGGTCTCGGCGGCGCAGCATCGGCTCTGGTGGCGGCCGGAGTTCTCCATGGGAATATCGCAGATGACACCGATATGTCTGTGGATGTGTCCGTGACCATCATGATCGGCACGCTTATAGGAGCGGTCACGTTCTCTGGGAGCCTGATCGCTTTCGGCAAGCTGCAAGAGATCATCGCGACCCGTCCCGTCACGTTCCCGCTCCAGAAGACCGTTAGTCTGCTGTTGTTCGTCGGCATTCTAGCCATGATCGGCTACCTGGTAGCTGAGCCTGACATGACCGTGTTCATCGGCCTGAGCGTCGCGTGCCTGCTCCTGGGAATCCTGTTGGTAATTCCCATCGGTGGCGCCGACATGCCGGTGGTGATTTCCCTACTAAACTCCTACTCCGGATTGGCTGCCGCGAGTGCCGGTTTCGTCTTGGGTAACGTGATGCTGATCATTGCGGGTGCGCTCGTTGGCGCGGCTGGCTTGATCCTGACCCAAATCATGACCAAGGCGATGAACCGATCCCTTGTCAATGTCGTGTTCGGGGCGTTCGGGGCCGTCGAAACCGTGAGCGGATCAGCTGCCCCTGGGGGTGAAGCCAGACCGGTTCGCGAGGTGGCCTACGAGGACTCGGCGGTCATCTTAGCCTACGCCAGGTCGGCAATCTTTGTTCCAGGCTACGGCCTGGCGGTAGCCCAGGCTCAGCACCAGCTCAAGGAGCTAGGCACGCTCATCGAAGCCAAGGGTGTCGCGGTCAAGTACGCCATCCATCCAGTTGCTGGCAGGATGCCGGGCCACATGAATGTGTTGTTGGCCGAAGCCGATGTACCCTACGACAAACTATATGATCTCGACCAAATTAACGATGAATTCTCGTCAACGGACGTGGTTGTAGTGGTGGGTGCCAATGACGTCGTTAACCCAGGCGCGCGCGACGACGCCGGAAGCCCTATCTATGGGATGCCCATTCTCAATGTGGACCGTGCTGGGCAGGTCATAGTTTTGAAGCGCAGCCTCAGTCCTGGTTTTGCGGGGATTGACAACGATCTCTTTTATAAGGAAAATACTTCCATGTTGTTTGGCGACGCTCGTGAGTCTCTGGTGAAGGTCATCTCAGCAATCGAAGACCTCTGACCGAGGCATCGGCCTCAACCACGATCTCGTCTAACTTCGGCTCATGGAAAAATACTGCGGATAACGCCCCGTAATGTTGGGTCCAGAGCCGAGCTACACCTCCTCCGATTGACGGTGCCTCCAAGTGGGAGACTCGCCAGGTGTAACCATGCCAATACCGTATTGATATTGGGTGCAGGCATGCTGAAAATCCCGAGTGGGATCAGCGTGCTCGGAGTCTGCGTTGAGAGATGATATGGGGTGTGTCTGAGAATACCCCAAAATCTGTTGACAGCCGGATCAGACAGAGGGTATAATTCCTTCTTGTCGCCCGAATGGGGCGTGCGGGTTAACCTGCGCCACAGAACGTGCAGCCCGGCCAATCGAAAGGGAGTCAATGCCGACCGCCAGCCAGTTAGTTCGCAAGGGACGAAAGCCCAAGCGCCGAAAAGACAAGGCACCTGCCCTAAGGTACATATTCAACTCGCTGAAAAACAAGTCGATCCGAAATAACGGGTCGCCTCAGAAGCGAGGGGTATGCATCCAGGTCAGGACTCAGACACCGAAGAAGCCGAACTCGGCACTTCGCAAGGTCGCCCGTATCAGGCTGACGAACGGGATGGAAGTCACGGCCTACATCCCGGGTGAGGGTCATAACCTGCAAGAGCACTCGGTGGTACTCATCCGAGGCGGCAGGGTCAAAGACCTGCCGGGTGTGCGCTACCACATTGTTCGAGGTGCTCTCGACACCTCTGGTGTCGATGAGCGAAGGCGTGGACGTAGCAAGTACGGTACCAAGAAGTCGTAGGGTCGACCGACAGACCCCGACTATATCTAACTAGGGAATAAGCAGATGTCGCGACGACGAAGGGCAGTAAAGCGCAAGATCACTCCGGACCCCAGGTTCGGCAGTGTCGAGTTGTCGAGGTTCATTAATAAAGTGATGCTCGGTGGCAAGCGCACGACCGCCCAGCGAATAGTTTATCAAGCCCTCGACCGAATCGAGGACGAGGCGCACCGCCCGGGCCTCGAGGTATTTCAGCACGCGATTAGAAACGCAATGCCCCAGGTACAGGTCAAGTCTCGCCGCGTAGGCGGAACGACCTACCAGGTGCCCACGGACATAGGGGCTTCTCAGCAGGTCACCCTGGCCATGCGGTGGATCATCTCATCCGCTCGCGGCAAGTCCGGTCGTCCCATGGCAGAATTCCTTGCACAGGAATTCCTGGAAGCATCCAGGGGCCAGGGCAACGCAGTCAAGAGGAAGGAGGACCTCCATAGGATGGCCGATGCGAACCGCGCATTCGCCCATTACAAGTGGTAGGTCCATCTCAGCACCGATTATGTCTCCCACCTCAAGCCTAGAATCAACACGTAACATAGGGTTCATCGCCCACATCGACGCCGGCAAGACTACGGTCACCGAACGTGTGCTGTACTTTGCCGGTCGCATCTACAAGATCGGATCCATTGACGACGGTACGACTTCAATGGACTGGATGGCGCAAGAGCGAGAGCGTGGCATTACGATCACGTCCGCCGCCACCACGTGCGAGTGGAAGGGCTACGGCATTAACATCATCGACACGCCCGGCCACGTCGACTTTACGGCCGAGGTCGAGAGAAGCCTCAGAATTCTAGACGGCGGAGTGGTGATATTTGACGCCGTCTCAGGTGTCGAACCGCAGTCCGAGACCGTTTGGCGACAGGCCGACCGCTACGGAGTCCCAAGGATCTGTTTTGTAAACAAAATGGACCGAGTGGGTGCGGGATTCGATCGGACCATCGATAGCATCAGGCATCGCCTTCAGTCGAGCCCCGTAGCCATTCAAATACCCATGGGTAGCGAGGACCATTTCGTTGGCGTCATCGATCTTGTCGAGGAAAAGGCTCTTATTTTCAGTGATGAAGAGCCGTACACGCCCGTGGAAGCTCCGATTCCAGACGAGTACCTCGAGCAGGTCAGTGTTTATCGCGATACGATGATCGAGCGGGTCGCTGAGACCGACGATGAGCTGATTATTAAGTACCTCGAAGGCGACAAGATTAGCGTTGAAGAGATAAAGGCCGCCCTGCGCAAGGCCACCATAGCTTACAAGTTGGTGCCCGTGATGTGCGGCAGCGCGCTCAAAAACCGAGGAGTCCAGCCACTGCTCGACGCGGTCGGGGACTATTTGCCCTCGCCCCTCGACGTTCCCCCTGCCAAGGGTAAAGACAATAAAACCGGTGAAGAGATTACTCGTGACCCCAGCGAGGATGCTCCGTTCTCTGCCCTGGTATTCAAGGCAGTGGCCGATCCCTTTATAGGGCGACTGGTCTACTTCAGGGTCTACTCAGGAAAAATGAAGACCGGGTCCATGCTTCTGAACTCTTCATCTGGCAAGCGCGAAAGGCTGGGCCGGATAGTAAGGATGCACGCACAAAGCCGAGAGGACCTGGAAGAAGTTCGTGCTGGCGACATCGTCGCCGCGGTAGGCGCAAAGAACGCCTCCACTGGTGACACTTTCTGCGACGAGAACGAACCGATCATTCTCGAGACAATTGTATTCCCTGACCCAGTGATGTCTGTAGCCGTCGAGCCCAAGACCCGTGCGGAGCAAGACAGGCTGGTAGAGGCCCTCGCCAAATTGGCCGACGAAGATCCTACTCTCAAGGTGAAGTTCAACGAAGAGGTGGGTCAGACGATCCTGTCTGGGATGGGGGAGCTCCATCTGGACATCATCGTTGACAGGATGCTGCGAGAGTATAAGGTTGAGTGCAACGTAGGCAGGCCAAAGGTCGCCTATCGCGAGGCTCTCAGGACCCATGCAATGGCAGAGGGTCGACTAGTTCGTCAGACAGGTGGACATGGGCAGTTCGCTCAGGTTCTAATAGAAGTCGCGCCAGGTGAACGAGGTTCGGGCTTCGTGTTCGAAGACAAGGTCAGGGGAGGGTCTGTCCCCCGCGAGTATATTCCTTCAGTGGAGAAGGGTGTTCGCGACGCTCTGGCGGTCGGCCCCCTGGCAGGTTACCCAGTGCTCGATGCCATAGTTACCTTGATCGACGGTAAGTTCCATGAGGTTGACTCATCTGAAATGGCATTCAGAATAGCGGGTTCGATGGCTGTGAAAGAGGCGATGCGAAGAGCCAAGCCCGTAATTCTTGAGCCGGTGATGAAGGCAGAGATAGTGACGCCTGGGGAATTCCTCGGCGAGGTTCTTGGTGACCTGGGTCGCCGACGAGCCAACATACAGAACATAGAGGGCCAAGGAGAAATCCAGGCCGTTCGTGCCACCGTCCCGTTGGGCGAAAGCTTCGGCTACGCAGGGACGTTGCGTTCACTCACTCAGGGACGCGCTAGCTACTCACTTGAGTTCGATAACTACCAAGAGGCACCGGCAGCGGTGGCGGCCGCCTAAGCTCGCTCGGAGGATCATCGGCTTGACGACATCCAGACAGAAAATACGAATTATCCTCAAGGCATTCGACCATCGGATACTCGACCTGTGGGCCGGGCAGATCGTCGAATCCGCTGAGCGCACTGGCGCACAGGTGGCGGGGCCTGTACCGATGCCCACCACCATCAAGCGCTTTTGTGTGATCCGGTCGCCGCACATATTTAAAGACTCGAGAGAGCACTTTGAATTGAGGACTCATAATCGTCTAATTGACATACTTGAGCCCTCTCCGAAGACAATCGACTCGTTGACCAGATTGAACGTGCCGGCAGGCGTTCATATAACCATGAAAATGTAGTGGAATTATGCCAGTAAGATCACTGATCGGAAAAAAGATAGGCACGACCCAGCTCTTTACTGAGAGCGGTGAAACCGTAGGCGTAACCGCCGTCGAGGTGGGGCCTTGCGTCGTAACGCAGGTGAAGACCAACGACAAGGACGGCTATGAGGCCGTGCAGTTGGGATTCGAGACGATAAAGCGCCTTAACCAGCCCCGGAAGGGCCACCTTGATGGTGCCGGAAGTCTGTTCCGCCACCTGCGAGAGGTGGACGTCGAGGATGTGTCCGAGTATGAGGTAGGTCAGAGCCTCGACCTAAGTATTTTCGAGGTGGGCCAGAAGATTGACGCCGTGGGGCTCTCCAAGGGGAGAGGATTCGCGGGAGGTGTCAAAAGGCACGGTTTCCACGGTGGGCCAAAGACCCACGGCCAGTCCGACCGCCATCGAGCTCCAGGCTCAATTGGCGCGGGTACGACCCCTGGCAAGGTGCTCAAGGGCCATAGGATGGCCGGTCACATGGGCAACTCTCGGTTTACCGTGCGCAACCTCCAGGTGGTGAGCGCCGATTTGGATCGGAACCTGCTCTTCGTTAAAGGGTCGGTCCCCGGAGCCCACAACTCCCTGGTCATCATTCGCAAGTCCGAATGGAGGCAGCGTTAAAAGTGAAGCTCACTGTACAGAATATTCAGGGAGGCGCCGTTCGGGACATAGAGGTCCGTGACGATGTCTTCGACGCGCCCCGCAATGAGGCGCTGGTCCACCAGGTAACGGTTGGTCAGCTTGCTAACCAACGACAGGGGACGGCCGAAACGAAGACTCGCGGCAAGGTCTCTGGAGGCGGTAGGAAGCCCTTTGCCCAGAAGGGCACAGGCTCGGCCAGGGCTGGCTCAATCAGGTCACCAATCTGGAGAGGCGGCGGAGTAGTCTTCGGGCCACACCCGAGAAGCTATCGACAGCGCACGCCGAAACGCATGAGGCGGTTAGCGCTGGTTTCGGTTCTTTCCGATAAGGTTCGTGATGGGGAGTTGATCGTTATCGATAACCTCAACCTCGATCAGCCCAAAACTTCGGAAATGGCGCAGGTTCTGGGAGCGCTCGAAGTGACCTCGTCTGTGCTGCTTGTAGTGGATGGCGCAGGTGCGGCCTTCGTGGCTGCGTCGAGGAACATACAGAAACTCAAGACATTGCCGGCGTCTCTGCTTAATGCGCTGGACCTGATGAATCACAGCAAGGTCATTATGACGGTGGAGGCGGTCCGTAAGGCCGAGGAAACCTGGGGCGGAGTTCGACATAGTCGCCGTGACCGCACAGACGCAGTGGCGTAAGGACCGCGTAATATGAACAGCTTCGACATTTTGAGACGGCCGATAGTCACAGAGAAGTCAACGCTTCTGCAAGAGCAGGGACGGTACTCCTTTGAGGTGGCTGTGCGAGCCACCAAACACGAAATTAAGAGAGCAGTAGAAGCGGCCTTCGATGTAAAAGTGTTGAAGGTCAATACGATGAACATGAAGGGGAAACCCAAGCGCTTTGGTCCTCGACTGGTTATGCAAAAGTCGTGGAAGAAGGCGATCGTGATCCTTGTCCCTGGCGAAACGATTACTATTTTCGAGGGCGTCTGATGGCACTGATTCGAGCGAAACCAACAACGCCAGGCAGGCGCGGCGCCGTCTTTTTGGCGAACGACGATATTACGCGTCGAGAGCCTAAGAAGTCGCTGCTCAAACCGCTCAAGTCGCGGGGAGGCAGGTCTCGGCACGGACGGATGACGGTGAGGCATCGGGGCGGTGGGCACAAACGCCGCTTCCGCGTCATCGACTTCAAACGGGACAAGGCCGGCGTGCCCGGAGAGGTCACGTCGATTGAGTACGACCCGAACAGGTCCTCAAGGATCGCGCTAATTAAGTATAGAGACGGTGATTGGCGCTACATCGTTGCCCCTAACGGTCTCAATGTTGGAGATCCTGTGGCTGCCGGTGAAACCTCGGAGATCCGACTGGGCAATGCGTTGCCCTTGAAGGCCATCCCGAACGGCACGCTGGTTCATAACATTGAGATGAAGGTCGGAAGAGGCGCTCAGATGGTTCGTAGCGCTGGTGCCTCCGCGCAGATACTGGCAAAGGAAGACCGTTACACGTTGCTCAGGCTCCCCTCTGGAGAGGTGCGCCAAATACTGAGCGAGTGCATGGCGACTGTAGGCCAGGTGGGTGCGGTTGATCACAAGAACATCAAATTGGGCAAGGCAGGCAGAAGCCGCCACATGGGCCGGAGGCCGTCGGTTCGGGGAGTCGTAATGAATCCCAGGGACCATCCACACGGAGGTGGTGAGGGCCGATCCCCGATCGGAATGCCCTCTCCTAAGACCCCGTGGGGCAAGCCTACTTTGGGCTACCGGACACGCAAGAACAAGTCTACCGATCGAATGATCGTCACACGTAGAGGGAAGAGTTAGGGGGCGCGAATGTCTAGGTCAATAAAAAAGGGGCCGTTCGTCGATGCTAAACTCGCCAAGAAGGTGGAAGCAGCCCGACTTGCAACTGGCAAAGTAGTCATCAAGACCTGGTCTCGGGCCTCGACGATCATGCCGGATATGCTCGGCTTGACCATCGCAGTCCACGACGGTCGCCGGCACGTGCCGGTGTTCATTTCTGAAAACCTGGTGGGCCACAAGCTGGGTGAGTTTGCACCGACGCGGACGTTCCGTGGGCACTCCACTCGATCCGAACGGATTTCAAGGCCTGCGTAGTTGATGAACGTTAGTGGTACGTTTCGAATCTTGAGGATTAGGTAAAATATCGTGGCTGTCAAGGCGACCATAACTAATACAGGTACCCCAGTGGGTAAAGTCAGGCCGATACTCGACCTGATCAGGGGTATGAATGCGGAACATGCTATGGAGATGCTTCGTTTCATGCCATCCCCAGCGGCGGCCGACGTTGCGAAGGCCGTTAAGTCCGCCACTGCCAATGCAGAGAACGAGCTGCTGGCACGAACGGGAGAACTGAATATAGTGGAGGCCTACGCCAACCAGGCCCCTAGGCTCAAACGCTTCAGGGCGAGAGCGCGGGGACGCGTAGCCAGGATTTTCCGAAATAGTAGTCATATTACCGTAGCGGTCGATGAGGGGACTGAAATTGGGGAATAAAACACATCCAATTGGCTTCCGCCTCGGAGTCATCAAAGATTGGCAGGCCAAGTGGTTTGCCACGAAACCTGAGGAGTACAGGAAACTGGTCTCCGAGGACATCAACATTCGAAAAACGGTGTACGATGCCTCTCCCGACGCCGGGATATCGAAGGTGGAGATTGAACGGGGTTCCAGCGATGTGACCATAACGGTCCATACCGCTAGGCCAGGGATTGTCATCGGACGTGGTGGTCAAAAGGTAGAGGAACTCAGAAAGATTCTGGAGGGCCTCACCGCAAGGCGGGCCCGTCTGGATGTTCAAGAGATCCGCCACCCTGAGTTGGATGCGTACTTGGTAGCGAGAAGTATCGCTGATCAACTGGTGCGACGCATCGCATATCGCAGGGCGATAAGGCAGGCCGTCGGGCGTACCATGCAGTCCGGTGCCCAGGGCGTGAAGATCGAAGCCTCTGGAAGACTCGGGGGCGCTGACATTGCGCGCAAAGAGAAGGCTAGAGAGGGCAGAGTGCCCCTTCATACCCTCCGTGCCGATATCGACTTCGCGATCGCCGAGGCTGCCACGGACTATGGCCGCATAGGCGTCAAAGTATGGATATACAAGGGCGAAATTCTTCCTGCTCCTGTCGAGCATGACGAAGAATTGGCTCCAATAGCAATAACCGTTAAGCCGGAAATAGAGGTAGCGAAAGATGCTCCAACCGCGGAGGGTCAAGTACAGGAACAAGCACCGGGGACGGCGTAAAGGTATCGCCATCGCCGGAAGCTCGATAAGCTTCGGCGATTACGGACTAAAGGCCACCGAGGCAGCCTGGATCACTTCCAGGCAAATCGAGGCCGCCCGACGTGTTATCACGCGCTACGCCCGTAGGGGCGGAAAGCTCTGGATACGCGTCTTCCCGGACAAATCGGTTACGGCAAGAGCCGCTGAGACCAGGATGGGCAAGGGTAAAGGCTCTGTGGATCATTGGGTAGCAGTGGTACGCCCCGGCCGAGTCCTCTTTGAAATGGCCGGAATTCCGGAGGGCGAAGCGGTGGAAGCGCTGAAGCTCGCATCTGCGAAGCTCCCGATAGGAACGAAGGTCGTGAGGAAGAGCGAGTTCTAGGTCTTGGGCTCGCCTCTTGAGGCGTGTGGTCCGATATTGAAAGACCAACGACGGTCCATTTCGTGCAGACGAGTTGAACTGCCGATCAAATTGAGAGTCATGGGCGGACACGATTGCCAGGTGGTGATCCCAGGAAGCCCTCCGGTCGAATCGTTTGAGATGGAAGGCGGAAGATGGAAATCGACGACATCAGGGCATTGATAGATGAAGACCTGGCAGGTGAGTTCGACGCTACCAAGCGTGAGCTCATGAACCTTCGATTCCGGGCGGCCACGATGCAATTGGCCGACGTGACGGAAATCAGGAGAGCTCGTAAGCGTATAGCCAGGATCAACACCGTGATTCGGGAAAGGGAGTTGGCCCAGGCCGCGCAATGAGCTTCGAAAGACGTAAGGTTAGAATTGGCCGCGTAATAAGAGACAAGACGGACAAGTCCGTTGTCGTGCTCTTTGAGTGGCGCCGCCCCCATCCTCTGTATAAGAGGCCGATCAGGCGGAGTTCCAAATTTAATGTTCACGATGAGGGCAACACCGCCATAATCGGAGATCTGGTTAAGATCATCGAGTCGCGGCCCTACTCGAAGACCAAGCGCTGGAGGCTGGTCGAGGTGCTCGAGCGCGAAGAGATCGCCGAGCTGCAGCCCGAGGAGATCGCGATAATTGAGCCTTCGGTTGTGGAGGACGCACCGGCAGAGCCGGACGTCGTCGTTGCCGAGGCTGCCGAGGACGATGTGGTCGTCCCCGAGGCAGAGGCTGAGCCGGAATCCGAGCCTGAGGTAGAGGTTGTTGCTGAGGCAGCACCTGAGGCAGAGGCTGAGCCGGAATCCGAGCCTGAGGTAGAGG
>Ga0209402_10004309_pt1 | contig 13055 bp, 9 predicted proteins | sample ArcticOcean_MG_C_3_FD_187437 | JGI IMG/M metagenome (GOLD analysis project Ga0209402, IMG submission 187437) | Marine microbial communities from western Arctic Ocean - ArcticOcean_MG_CB8_126 (SPAdes) (version 2) | ecosystem: Environmental > Aquatic > Marine > Oceanic | place: Arctic Ocean... | reverse complement strand
GGTTTTTATCGTAGTTGGATATGTTCTTGGATCTATTCCTTTTGGCCTTATAGCAACAAAATTAATTACTAAAGTGGACGTTCGAGATAGCGGTAGTGGAAAAACAGGTATGACCAACGTGATACGGGTTTCTGGAAAAAAAGTAGGTCTCACCGTGCTAATTCTAGACATGTCTAAGGCTGTAATTGCGATAGTCCTAGCTAGAATATTGACAGACACCCCGGGAGCTGAATCTGCTGCCGGACTAGCTGCCATAATAGGTCATATGTTTCCTGTATTTGCTGGCTTTCGTGGAGGTAGAGCAATTTCCACTGGTTGGGCCGGACTATTTATACTTAATCCTTGGGCAGGATTAATCGCGACAGTAATTGGCCTAAGTATAGTTTATATCTCTCGTTATATGTCTATTGGATCAATGATAGGGGCCAGTATTGGTTGCTTAGCTTTAATAATTTTTGCCGCATTTAAAATCAATCTTCCCGGAGGCGCACCTCCACCAGAATTCATATGGTTTGGAGCAATTGGTGGACCCATTATAGTCATACGACATTTTGACAATATTCAACGTTTAATAAAAGGGGAGGAACGTAAATTTAGAGAAGGATAAAAAATTTAAAGTAAACCTAATAAATGTTTTAAACATGAATACACAAGAAACAAAAACAGTCGCTGTTATAGGAACAACTAGTTGGGGTACTACTCTAGCAATATTACTTGCAAGAAAAGGTATCATAGTTCGACTATTAGCCAGAACGGATGAGGAAGCTGAAACACTAATCAAGGCAGGTGAAAATAGCAGATTTACTCCCGGTGTCCCATTCCCAAGTACTTTAACAGTAACATCCTCTCCCAAAATAGCCATCGAAGTTGCAGACATAGTTGTAATAGCCGTACCAAGCAATACTATCCGTGCAAATATCCGTTGCATTTCAAGTTTCATTAAACCTGAAGCTATTTTGGTAAGTGCGACAAAAGGACTAGAAATAACGACTGGTCTCCGTATAACTGAAATGATACATGAAGAATTAGAAGTTGGTTGGAATGGAACTTTATGTGTTCTGTCAGGACCAAATCTTGCAAGCGAAATTTTGCAAGGGAAACCATCAACCACGGTTATAGCTTGCGCTTCTGAAATCCATGCTAAAAGAATTCAGGATGTATTCAGTTCTGAATTATTTCGTGTTTATACAAACAATGACATAGTTGGAGTAGAACTAGGTGGTGCACTTAAAAACATCTTTGCGATAGGTGCTGGAATATGTGACGGTATGAAAGTTGGAGATAACGCCAAATCAGCTTTTGTGACCAGAGGTTTAGCTGAAATGGTCAGATTATCAGCAGCAGCAGGAGGTAACCCATTAACCCTTGCTGGTTTAGCAGGCATGGGTGACATGATAGCCACGTGCTACAGTGAATTAAGCAGAAACCGTACAATCGGGTTCAAACTGGCTTCAGGCATGGACTTAAAGAACGCATTGCAATCAATGAACCAAGTTGCTGAAGGTGTAATGACCACAGCTGCAGTAATCAAGTTGTCTAGAAGGCTAAAAGTAGATATGCCAATAACTAAATGTACTTACGGCATATTATATGAAAGCCTCTCCATAAAAGATGCAATGTCAGCCCTTTTGGGTCGAAACCCAGTCTCAGAATGGAATTAAACCCTTAATTTATTTCTTTGATATTATTTATAAACTGAAAAGCACACCCAATCTTCACTGATTATATCGTTGTGGACTTGAAAGCCTGCATCTCTTATATGTCCCTCAATTACTTTCTTTCTATCAACAACAATTCCGGATAAAATCGCTTTCCCTCCGGAATCTAAATGCGCACTGATTTTAGGTAAAATATCTATTATCACTTTTGAAGATATATTCGCAATCAATAACTGGCATTTTTTCTGCACTCCAATATCATTTAAACTTCCAAGATAGGAGTTGACTATACCTCCAACATCATTATCTATGACATTTTGTTCAGCTGCCCTAATGGCCTGTGGATCAATGTCCAATGCTGTAACTTGTTTAGCGCCTAATTTCGCTGCTGCAATTGAGAGAATGGCAGAGCCACAGCCCAAATCTAAAACTGTTGAACCAGGCTCTATTAAATTTTCAACTAACTCTAGGCACATTTTTGTAGTGGGGTGATGCCCAGTCCCGAAAGCTAACCCAGGATCCAATTTAATTACAAATCGACAACCTGGATTATAGTCATTAACCCAGCTGGGAACGATAGCAATTCTTTTACCAATAGTAATGGGTCCAATATGTTTTTTGTACGCTTGCCTCCATTCTGTTTCATATAGTTCCTTGCATTTTAGCGACTGTATTTGCCCTACTAACCTGAAAAGTTCTATACCAGCTTGAATTGCACCTTGTTTCTTTAAATATGTAGAATCCTTAGGAATATATGTTTTAACTGTTACCCAACCTTGGTATGGCGGAATTTCTCCTTCATCAGGGTTATATCCACCCTCAATCTCAACAACATTATTTCCGTCGCCATATGTACTAAACAGTTCGGATATAGGCTCCACAAATTCTGAATGGGTTTTAACACTAAGTTCGATCCATGTAATATCAGGATTCATTGAGGTTTTTCTTCAAATAATATAAACATTAAACTCAATTATTTTAGTTTAATACTTTATTTACCCTTAGTTACATCTTTTATTTTCTTTGACCAACGATCATCCATGCTGTCAAGTGTAGAACCAAATGATTGTAAAATTTCACGTTGCTTTTTTGATAATGCTCGAGGTACTTCAACTACTATTTCAACTAACTGACTTCCTCGTTTTTTTGGATTTCTAAGATAAGGAATGCCTTTATTACGTAACCTGATGACTTGACCAGATTGAATGCCCGCAGGTATGTCTAATTCTGCTTCACCATCTAGCGTAGTCACTAAAACTTTACTTCCCAGACTAGCTTGTACAATATCAATGATTTGCTCATGCTTTACATCATTACCTTGACGTATAAATAATGGGTGGTTCTTTATATTTACTGATAGGAACAAATCGCCAGGCCTACCGCCATTTGCGCTAGCTTCACCCTCTCCAGTTAACTTGAGTTGATTCCCGTCCTCAATGCCGGCTGGAATTGTAACAGCCAACTTTCTCTTTTGGCGCTCAAAACCACGGCCCTTACATTGCTTACACGGATTAGTTACAATTTGCCCTTCTCCAGAACACCCATTACAAGCAACTACTTGAACAAACTGTCCGAACATGCCTTGGGAGGCTCTTCTAACCCTGCCTTGTCCATTACAGCTAGAGCATGACTTTAACTCTGATCCTGGTTCGCATTTAGATCCCCTGCATTTGCTACAACTTTCAGATCTAATAAGGTCTATTTTTCGTTCGATTCCATTAACAACATCTTGGAATTCAATTGTCACAGAAGTTTGAAGGCTTGCTCCTTGGGTATTTCGGCTACCAGCCTGATGTCCAGCATTTCCTCCGAAAAACGTTTCGAATATATCTCCAAATCCAGCAAAATTATCAAATCCTTCAAAACCAGATCCAGCTTGATCAGACACGCCTTGGTGTCCGAATTGATCATATTTGGCTCGAAGAGATGAATCAGATAAAACTTGGTGAGCTTCATTTATTTCTTTAAACTTGGACTCAGCACTTTCTGCTTTATTGCGATCTGGATGATATTTCAGAGCTAGTTTTCTAAAAGCCTTTTTAATATCTTCTTCAGATGCTGCGCGAGGTACTCCTAGCACCTCATAATAGTCTCTTTTTTTAGTTGTCATGTTTATTATTTGTCATTTGGAAAAGTAAAAATGAATCGCACGAACTTATATTATATTCCTCATTTGACTTAAAAGGGGAGTCACTAATATAAATTGATATCGATCCAACTAGGTCATGTGATTCGATGATACACAGTCATTTTTAACCCGCGATTTCGACATAGAGGGATTCTAAACACAGTAAGGCACCTGTGGGGTGCCTTATGTTATTTAAGTCTCTAGAAATAAGCCTATTTCTTGCGATACCGACGATACGCCCACAACAGCCCCAATGGAGCCAGTATTAGTAACCCGTTAGCTACACTTTGCTCGACAGGAACTGATTTTTGATCAGGAGCTGTACATGTGCCGAAAAATTCTTCTTCTGGAACCACTATTGTCTCTTCATCGGGTTCAGTAGCCACAACCACTGGAGTAGCTGCAAGAGTTACCGGCGTTTGGGTTGGTTCAGGCACAGGCGTTGGCGGAACAGCTGTATTTGTCGATTCAAGTTCAGCCTTAGCTGGCACCGCTGTTGGCGCTGGCATACCTTCAAAGATGAGTTCAAGTTCTTTGTTTCGGCCTCCGCTTTCAAAAGGTACCGTTACCCTAGAAGGAATACCGTCAAGTAAAAATATTATTTCTAAATCAATATATTTTGGATCGACCGGGTCGATAACTAAATTTTTAAATTCATCGCCTATGATAAATGCGGGAGCTGAAGTGTAGTCACCAACCACAGCAATTAGTTCTGCGTTTGCAGGGACTAGTGAGCCTGCAACAATTATCGTCCCTCCGAGTATAGTAGGCTGAGCTGCAACGGGTGTGGCTGTAGGTACAGGCGTAGGAGTAGGAACAGGTGTAGGAGTAGGTGTTGGAGGTACAGGCGTAGGAGTGGGAGGTACAACAGGCACCCTATCAAATGTCAGCGTAAAATCTAGGTCGATATGAAATCCCTTGTAAGGACGGATTTCTGACGCTTGGACACTATCAATTATCACGTCACCACTAGCATCATAAATAACAGCGTAAAACAATACGCAGTTATTTCGATCATAATCTTCTACGACTAGAGCTATGAGGGAACATTCACCATTGTTGTTAACTTTACTAAGGTACTTTGTTCCTCCTGGGAAAACGGCCAAATACTCATACTCCCCGTTTACTATTGGAACAGGCGCACTTTCATACTCTAATACCCTTACAAAAATCTGAACATTATCTGGCATCTTTGAGCCATCAGATAACTCTGCACGTCCGGTATAAGCGTCTGGAAACTGCGGTATCTCTTGTGCTGAAAGTATTTGACTGTAAAGAAGCGTCATTAATAGCACCATCATTAGAAGTGCTATCTTTCTATAACTAGATATAACCAATTTGACCTCCGGGTTCATATCTTCAGTGGAGCTTACTAATTCTATCGTAAAACTGAAAGGGGTTTTTAATATTCTCTTTCTAATAAGAGTACATTAAAAAGACCTCCCTTCCCACAACTGTTTGGAGAAGGGAGGTCTTTATTTATCTAGACCTTTCTGGTTTTAGCTTCGATTACGGAGTGATTATTCCGCTATCTGAAGCATATACCCAGTAGCTTCGACCGATTCTGACATGTTCTTCATCATCAGCGTAGTCCGCAGTTGAGTCAGTAAGGTCGAGTTTAACCCACCTACTGTTCAACGTGTCGTACCAGTAGACAGTCGTTACTTTAGTTGTGCTAGCTGCGTTACCACAAGCTACTGCACCACAGAAGTAAGCACTCGAATTCTGTCCGGTCGCATAGGTTAGGGATCCACTTAGATCCAACACTGGAACTAGGTTCCAACCTTTAACTAAGCTAATAGTTGCAGGTATCGAAGGTGTTGCATCGTCTGAAGATACTCCTGACCTTGCTATGTATGTCTTAATTGACTGGAACGTATCGGTAAGTACCCAGTAAGCGTGTCCAGAAATCATATCAGTCAATGTTCCTGTAAACGTGTCGCTTGCTGAATCTCTCGATGCGATCAGCCATTTTGCTGCAGTAGTCGGGTCGTACGCCATAACCGTAGTCACAGGTGCAGTTCCGATTACTGAATCAACGGAAGTATCCGATGGGTCAGCAGGTAAGCTAATCATGTTCCAACCAGGAGTCAAAGGAATCTCAGTGTCTGCTCTCTGCGACAAAGTAAATAAGTGCTGAGTGAAGGTCACTTTGTTTCCAGCGACGTCCTTAGCTTTAACGTCGATCTTATGTATACCTATTGCTAGGCCAGAAGCCTTGAATAGGAACCTAACGTTGTCAGCAGTTGAGAACGATGTTGTGATATCAGTCTGTACTCCGGCTGGAGTAGTGTGCTTGATATGCTCAAGTGTTACCGTTCCGTGAGTGTCGAGATCAGTTACTACTGTTGAGGCAGTATTTGACCAAACACCTGCTGATGTCAAACCATATTCCTTACCTTCATCAGAGAAGTTTACAGAAATGATTGTATTAGGATCGTCTGTACCTGCAGCTGTGCTAGGTAAGATTGTTGGAGTAGGAATTCCTGTATCCAACTCGAACATAACAACTGTTGCTGCAGAAATATCTACTGCTGCTGTTGAACTTGTACCAGCTGCTCCATAGTTACTGGTGCTATTCAAATCTCTTGCTGCTGCTCTTACGTTATACAGACCGTCACCAGTCATGTCAGCTGTTGCTGCCCAAACTGTAGGACCACCTGTCTGCGTTAGAACAGTTTCAGTAGAAACGTTGTTAGCGTGATAAATTGTTGGCCTTGTAATCGTAGCTCCATCAGAAGTTCCGAACCTTACAACTGAAATTGTAATGTTCGTTCCCTTTTCGTTGGAAGTAAGCGCTACAGTAGCCTTATCGTTGGTAACAGGTCTAACTACGCCACCGGTGGATGTTGAATCCGGAGTAGCTGTAGTAGATACGTTTAGAGTCAATGCTGGAGCCACAGAATCTGTAGCTGCAGTTATTGAATCTGCACTTGCTGAGTTACCAGCGGAGTCTTTCACTTCACCTACTAATGAAACTTTAGGCTTAGAATCTGGTGCGAGTGCTGTTTCTAATGTCAAGAATACAGCATCTGAATCACCAGCGAAAACCTCTGCAGCAGTTACTGTTCCGCCGGCTACAGTAAAGTCAGTAGCGTCAACTGTTGTCGTGTCTAACGCTCCATCGAACTGTAGTTTAAGAGCAGTGCTCTTTGTCTTTGTAACAGTAGCTTCAGTCTTATCAGTAGCTACGCTAGTAGTATCCCACCATGGACCGACAACAGCGCCAGTTAGGTTAGGAATGGTCCTGTCTACAGTTATCTTGTATCCCTGACAACCGTAAACGTTAGCAGAAGTAGTAACAGTGATGCTGTTTATGGAATCAGCTGTTGCATCTGCGTGTTCAGTACTAAACGTCTTCGCAGTACATGCGTCAGCCACTCCAGTCACAGGCACAGTTGGCTCTGCGTCCGAAACGACTATGTTCCCAGCTGCATCTTGTCCAACGGCCCACCAATATATGATGTGGTCTTGGTTCTGCTCACTACCGTCAATAGTCGACATATTCTGTGATATGGAGTACCCATCTGTAATAGCCGAGTAATCAGATGAAGCAATCGTTATTAACACAGAGTCATCTATCGCACCATCTGGTGTGTTTGTAGTGTCGATAGCAATCAATATCTTCATCACAGTCTTCGATACTAGTGACTGTGAGTCAGTTAAGGATATAGCTAGACCAGGCATGTTATCCCTGGTATTCGTGTTATGCGCAGGAGACGGGTTAGCATATGAAGGTGCTGTCGTCTCTACAGTTATAGTCGAGCTTACTGGGCTGGCAGTGCCAGTTGAAGTAGCATCATCAAACTTGTATGTAACTGTGTCAGCTGTGTTCACCTTAAGTGAACCTACTGCATATGCCCCGCTCTCTATTTGTCCCTCAGGAACTAGAGATGCAAGAGTAGTATACGCATTAGCTGTAGCGTCATTGTCCGTGGAACCAAACGTGCTGGTCAAAGTCTGACCCATGGTTTGAGTTCTTTTGTCATTTCCTGTACAACCAGCGACAGTGTTACATACTGGTGAGCTTGTGGAACTTGTTGATGTAAGAAGCAACGTTCCTTGGAATTTACCACTAGTCTTAGTGGTTTCCTCAAGCATCACAGTTGTTGCAACTGTTTCTGCGTCAGATGTTACATATACATCCCCTGTAACAGAGCCAGAAGCTGCTGTCTTGTCAGTGTCACCACTTGAGTAGTTGAGGTCGACGACAGCCATATTAGCTATCTCTGCACTACATTGAAAAGTGAGTAAGCCAGTACCTGCGTTTGCACCAATTAACTTCAAGGAATTAGTCGATGTTAACGCAAAATCATTTGAGTCAATCGAACCGTTACCGTCAGTGTCAATTATAGGAGCCTGAACAACACTTAGCGCGTTGCCCGTACTGCTTAAAGTTGCCATCGTTGAACTTGAGCTACCACCTGTGCTCAAATTAAACTGAGTGCCTGCAGGACATGTTTGGTTAAATAATATCCTGATCTCATTTGATACTGATGTATTTAAATCAGCATCAGTTACCTCTAAAATCAACGATCCGTCCTGACGCACCCATGACAAGTCTGTCGTAGATGTTGCAGTTGACGGAAAGCGAATTGTGCCAGTAGCACCAAACATTGGTACCACATAAAGCAACGTCAACAACGCTACCACAGCGCCGAAGAGTATCGCCAGTCTTTGCTTGCTTTTCACAGCCTACCCCCTTAGTAGTTCTTAATTAAAAGATCCGAAATTTTTCTCGTAATGCATATCTTATCTTAAAATATTTGATATGCACACTAAAGTCTTAAATATTTCTCAGAACGGCATAAAGCGCGTCCCGGAAGCTTATGTTCCGTTCCTCGTGTCTCATGTATTTGCTTGTTTACGCCGATAAATCGGCTTTTACGAGCTACTGAGACATTAAATTTAACTTACGCCCAAGCTTAATGTCAAGGCCTGTAACGTAAGGATTTTGTTGTATTTTTACCTCTAAAAGTTAATGGATTCCAAAGATTTGCAATAAGTCTACTACTAATCCTTTGTTTTACAACCCAATTTTTTTATACTTTTCTTAACTTTTGCCCAATTCTTAAGTATAGTTACGCTGAATTTCCTGCTTTATGCAACTTTTTCAGTGTAATGGCTCGATTTTGATAAATTTATTAATACTTATTTTACTAATTCTCGACCCAGGTTAGATAAGAATTCATCATTATTTTTCGTTTTAGACAAACGAGAAAATAAATTCTCAATCACTTCATGGGAATTACCATCACTTCTTGAATCCGCCATGCTTAGCATGCGTCTCAGCAGCCAAACCTGCTTTAAAGCTTCTTCGCTCATTAATAATTCTTCACGCCTGGTTCCGCTTTTTTGTATATCTATAGAAGGAAACATTCTGCGCTCAGCCAACTTTCTATCTAAATGAACTTCCATATTGCCTGTGCCTTTAAATTCTTCATAAATTACATCGTCCATTCGGCTACCAGTTTCAACCAAACATGCGGCTAGAATTGTTAGACTTCCACCTTCTTCCATATTTCTAGCTGCTCCAAAAAACTTTTTTGGAGGATATAGGGCGATTGGGTCTATTCCACCGGACAGAGTTCTACCACTTGTCGGCACGGCAAGATTATATGCTCGCGTTAACCTGGTTAAAGAATCCAATAAGATCACTACATCTTTACCAGCTTCAACCAATCGCTTTGATCTAGCTAAAACTAACTCTGCTACTCTAGTATGGTCTTCAACTGGCTCGTCAAAAGTCGAGCTAAACACTTCTCCTTTAACCGACCTTCGCATATCTGTTACTTCTTCAGGTCTTTCTCCAATCAGCGCCACCATCAAATGGATATTTGGCGAATTCTCTGTTATTCCTGCAGCTATCTCTTTAAGCAATGTAGTTTTACCAGCTTTTGGAGGTGAAACTATCATTCCTCGCTGACCTTTACCTACTGGCGCCAACATGTCTATCAACCTAGCAGATATACTTTTACTTGATGTTTGTAACTTAATTTGCTCTAAAGGGTGAATCGGGGTTAACTTCTCAAATTTAGGCCTATTCCTCGCGGCCTCAGGGTCTATCCCGTTTACCGCTTCAACTCTAGTTAAACCAAAATATCGTTCCCCTTGTTTTGGAGCCCTAACTTGTCCACTTACCTCATCACCAGTCCTTAAACTAAATCTTCGTATTTGCGATTGTGACACATAGACATCACTAGATCCTTGCTGCCCACCTACTTGCCTCAAAAACCCATACCCATCGTTTAGAACTGACAGTATTCCATCTGCAATAATATTAAAGTCTTCACGCTCGCTGTATTTGTTTAAAACTTTGTTGAGTAGTTCATTGCGCCTACCTGAAAGCCCACTTTCAGGCATGCCGACTTCTATAGCCATCTTTTTTATATCATCTTCTGTTAATTGTTGTATTTCTGTTAAGTTCATAATCTAAAGGTCCAAAATATTATCTTTGTTGTGCTTATAATGTATAAAAATTTACTGGATCTGAATCAAATCAATAATCAATGTAAAGTAGTTGTAATATTGGGTTCATAAGTTATTAAAAAATTATAAATCTAGAAGTCTAACTACAGGTTAATTACGATTTTGAAGCATACTCCCAATCTTTTGTAAAACTGTCCAAACCTGCATCCGTTAAAGGATGTTCCATCATTCCACATAGAATCTTGTAAGGTATTGTAGCTATTTGAGCACCAGCTTTAGCAGCCATAATGCAATGCAACGGGCTCCTAATGCTTGCGGCAAGTACTTCAGTTTTTATTTGATGTATTTTAAAAACTTCCACAATATCCCTAATTAAATCCATCCCATCATGCCCCTTGTCATCCAAACGACCAATAAACGGGCTCACGTAACTTGATCCGGCTTGTGAGCCTAATATTGCTTGATTTAAAGAAAAACAAAGAGTTTGATTTATTTTCACCCCATCCTTAGAGAGGCTATGCATAGCCTCTAAGCCAGCGGTCGTACTAGGCAATTTAACAACAACATTAGGATGCCATTTTGAAATACCCCAACCCTCTTCAGTCATCGCTTCCGCTTCTAAGCTAACTACTTCGACTGAAATTGGCCCATCAATGATATCCGTTATTTGCAGAATTGCTTCTCTATAGTTTGCTGCAGTGCCAATACCTTCTTTTGCAGCAAGAGAGGGGTTTGTTGTTACTCCACTAACTACTCCCATTCGAGCAGCTTGTCGTATTTCATCTACATTGGCAGTATCAAGAAATATTCGCAAAGGAGCACCTCAGAACATTAGCATAATTATGTTTAACAGTAAATGACATAGTAGATACGTTACCTAGGTTTTTGCGTTTCAGCCAGCGCATCCTTAGATGTGCCTCGAATACGCTTTAAGCGAGTCCTCTCATTTTTATCAAGAAGCATTGAGTGCTGTCCACCTTCTCTAAGTGTATTTTTAGCTGAATTTACAAATTCAGTAAATAGTGGATGGGGCCTATTCGGTCTAGATAGAAATTCTGGATGGAATTGAACGCCAAGCATAAATCTGTGATGTTTAAATTCCACTATTTCAACCAGCTGTCCATCAGGAGATAATCCCGTTGCTTCGAAACCCGCTCTCGCAAAACTATCGAGATATTTGTTATTAACTTCAAATCTATGCCTATGCCTTTCGTATACTAAATCCTGACCATAAGCTTTTTTTGCACGAGATCCATCGATCAATTTACATGGATAAACCCCAAGTCTCATCGTGCCCCCTGTATCCATAAGGCCTTCCTGTTCACTCATTAAGTAGATCACAGGATTCGGTGTTTCCAACTCAAATTCGGACGAATTTGCGTCATTCAGTTGAAGAATAGACCGTGCCCCTTCTATCACCATTACCTGCATACCCAAACATAATCCTAAGTAAGGAACATCCATTTCCCTACAATACTCTACAGTCTTAATCATTCCTTCAATGCCTCTTGGGCCAAATCCACCAGGCACCACAATTCCGTTAACAGAATCCAAGTATTCCGAAGGTCCGTGCTTTTCTATATCTTCTGATGCCACCCACGATATATTGACTGATAAATTCTGATGTGCTGCCGCATGTATTAACGCTTCCTTAACAGAAAGATAGGAATCTTCCAGTTCCATATACTTACCAACTATAGCAATTTTTGTTTCTTTTTTTATTTCGTGTATCGACGAAACCATTTCACGCCAATTATCCATGTCATTAATGGCCGATGGCAATGCGAGGCAATCAACTATCAGGTCACCTAACCCCTCTTGTTCCAATATCAATGGAACTTCATACACAGATTCGACGTTTGGCAATGAAATTACCCCGTTTTTAGAAACATCACAATGGATTGAAATTTTTGATTTAATTTCCTCGTCGATAGCATGGTCACTTCGACATACAATAGCATCAGGTTGAATTCCAATACTACGTAATTCACGAACACTGTGTTGTGTAGGCTTTGTTTTTATCTCGCCAGTAGATGAAATGTAAGGCAGCAAGGTTACATGGATGTACATAACATTATCTCGCCCAACCTCATTTCTCATTTGACGTATAGCTTCCAAAAACGGGAGCCCTTCAATATCACCGACTGTTCCACCGACTTCTACCACCACTACGTCAGCTGAGCTTTCTTCGGCCAGGATCGAAATTTTTTGCTTTATGGCATCCGTTACATGAGGTATCGTTTGTATGGTTCCCCCCAGGTATTCACCGCCACGCTCTTTGGATATAACTTCACTATAAATTTGTCCAGCAGTGACGTTTGAAGATTTAGTCAAATCCATATCAATAAATCGTTCATAATGGCCCAAATCTAAATCAGTTTCTGATCCATCTTTCGTTACGTACACTTCCCCATGTTGGTAAGGCGACATCGTTCCAGGATCTACATTAAGGTATGGGTCAAGTTTAAGAACAGTCACCTTCAAGTCACGACTTTTTAGTAGTCGGCCAATTGATGCGACATTAATGCCCTTGCCAACTGAACTTACTACGCCACCTGTAACAAATATAAACTTAGTCATCGATCTTTATTAGACACACTTGTATATACAATTAACACACCTTTACACACATGAAATATTATATCGTTTGCCAAAAATCAGCATGCTCGTACAAAACTAATTCCAAGGGTAACATCAGATACTTCGCATTGAAATATATTGTAGGAACAGCAAGATGAGAGTATGTATGGTTTAACTGCTGGACTCCCATAACATCACGCATATATCCCATGAAAGCCTAGTATAGGCCTCATAAAAAACGATTGTCAACGCGTAAATCA
>Ga0209402_10004308_pt1 | contig 13056 bp, 8 predicted proteins | sample ArcticOcean_MG_C_3_FD_187437 | JGI IMG/M metagenome (GOLD analysis project Ga0209402, IMG submission 187437) | Marine microbial communities from western Arctic Ocean - ArcticOcean_MG_CB8_126 (SPAdes) (version 2) | ecosystem: Environmental > Aquatic > Marine > Oceanic | place: Arctic Ocean... | reverse complement strand
CGGGTGAGGCGTTCGATAAAGTCGCCAAGATGCTGGGCTTGCCGTTTCCCGGGGGGCCAGCGGTATCGGCGGCAGCGGAGCAGGGAGATCCCGGTCGTTTTCAGTTTCCACGCTCCTTCTTGAATGACCCCGAGCGGCTGGAATTCAGTTTCAGTGGCCTCAAGACGGCGGTTCGATATCAGCTGGCTGGCCAGGGACAGGTCGACTTTGAGCAGCTTGATATCTCTGCTGAGGATGTGGCGGACATCTCTGCCAGTTTCCAGGAGGCGGTGGTGGATTGCCTGGTGGGCAAGGCGGTGCTGGCAATTCAGAAGACCGGGGCAGAGCGACTGTGCGTTGGTGGTGGCGTGGCCGCCAATCGCCGATTCCGCCTGCGGCTGCAGGAGCAGGCGGCCGAGCAGGGTTTTGAGTTGCACATTGCTCGACCAGAATTATGTACAGACAATGCTGTGATGGGGGCGATCGCGATTGAGCGGCTCAAGGCGGGCCTGACCGAGTCGCTGGAGCTGGACATTCAACCGGGCCTGGTGAGAGGCTAGGGGATAGGGACGACACTCCTAACCGGCAGAGACGCCGAGAGCGCAGAGGACGTCGGAGGGCTCGCATGAGTGTGCAGGGCTCCGCGGTTTTCGCCTGCGGCGAATAACCATCGGGTTCTTGCCGTCCGTCAGGGCGGGTTGACGATACCTAGTTACGGTTACCGCCGCCTTGACCCTGTCCACCCTGACCTTGCTCGTCGTCGTTATCCGGCAGACCACGGCCAGCCTGGCCACTTGAGAAATTGAACGTGGTGACAGCACCGACGCCCGAGGCAATTGGCGGGAATGGCGGGATGGAAATTCGCACGTATCGTCGGTCGGGCGAGACAATGGCCGACTGCACGGTCATGTTGGTACCTTCGGGCAACGTCGTGATGATTGGACGGCTACCGACCAGGCCGCGACGCGGCACAAAGAAGCGACCATCCCGGGCGGCCTGTCGGCGGGCCATGGCGAGGTCACGAACGGCCAGCGAACCTTCCAGCTGATTCAGCTGTTGTTCCATCATCGCCCGGCCTGCGGCCCGCTGAGCGACCTGGAAGTTCTCCAGTTGCTGAACGCCGATCGGCTCGAGCCGGCGGCCATGAGCAACCTCGAAGATGACAACGGCGTTCTTGTCGTCCAGTTCGATTTGCTGGTGGATATGAGGTTCCTGGGGATTGCCGGTATAGATGTCGACGGTGACTTTGCCAGCGGTCACTTTGCCCCAGACACGCCGCACGAGCATGCGGTATTCACCGCTGTAACCCTGGGCACAGACGTACGATTCGGAATAACCATTCACCGAAGCCTTGTCGGCGTTGGCAAAAGTATCACCCATCATCACGCCACCGGCGGCAGTTCGCGGGTTACGCAGAGAGCAGAGGGTACCTGTCGGTTCCTGGACTTCCAAGTCGACGTCGGCGTCTCCGGTCCAGGTGATAACCACTCGGCAATCACGCTGGGTGACCGTCTTCAGTTTCTGTTCAAAGGCAGCCGCTTCATCCATGCGGTTATCCTTCTTGAGCTTGATCAGCATCGCTTCAGCCGCCAGTTGGGCACGATACTCGATCGCTCGTTGATCCTTTGGCCATGCCTGGCTGAGAATGCCACAGGTGGCCCACTGAATCCCCTTGTCGTTACCAGCCTTACTGGCCAGTTGCAGTCCCTTGACGTAAGGCTCGGGACGATGAGGTTGCAAGCGGGCAACATTCTGCAGTGTCTTGAGGGCACGCTGTTCGAGCCCGATATCTGCCATGTAGAGAGCTGCATGCAGCATGGTATCGATATCGGTGCTGTAGTCGACAGCCGACATCAATGCCCGTTCTACCTCGGCAAGCGGAGCGTGGTTGGCACGCATAGCGAGACCCAGTCCCTGGTACATCCAGGGTTGCGGCTGGCTGTACCGCAGGGCACTCATCAGCATGGCAACGAGGTTATCGAGCGTTTCCGAAGCCTGCTGGTGCTGGCCTTGTTGGTGCAGGCGAGCCGCACGCTGCATTAACACGCGGGCCGTATGACGGACCTTGTGATTATGCTGCAGCCGGTCTTCCTCGGGCAGCTCTATTTTTTCAGCGAAGTAAGCATTCCAGGCCTGCGTAATAGTCTGGCCCTCGTTAGCCTCGAGCTTGATGGCCTGGACCAGGCTGGCTGGTCGTTCGATCTGCGGGGGCTGTTGGCCTTCGGTCTTAACGGGAACCACGACCGGCTGGGGGCTGGCACTCGTTGGGTTTGCTAGTGAGAGGTCATCTTCGACAGCGAAGAAGCCGCCACCGCCACCACCACCGCGACCGCCCATACCACCGCCACCGCGACCGCCCCCACCGCCGCCCATGCCACCACCGCCCATGCCACCACCACCACCGCCACCCATACCACCCATCATGCCGCCACCACCCAAGGGGCTTCCACCGGAGGTGATTGGCAGGACCAGGTCACCGACGGGATAGACGCGGGTGATCAATTCGTTCTCGGCCTTTTCAGGCGTGGTGAACTTGAGGACCTCGTCATTGATGACATAGGTCAGACCCTTGCCACCGAGCATCAAGCGAAGCCCGGACCGCAGGGTAATACCACGCAGGTTAATATTCACGACTTCTTCCGAGGAGAGCCCGATTTCTTCCAGGGCGGCCTCGTCGACAAAGATCGGGATATTATGTCGTTGACCGAGCTGGGCAGCAACTTCACCAAGCGTGACATCGAAGAACTCCATGATCGACTCATCGTCGAGGGCATCGATGATCCGCTGCTCGGTGGGCGCCGTTCCGGTCAACTCCATGTTGGCGTACTTGCGTCGCCGCATGGTCAATTCCTGCCAGATCTCTGCATCCGGATAGAGGATGGGAGGATTGGCGGGGAAGGGAATCAGTGCCTCTTCGACTTCGTACAGCACGTCAGCAAAGTTCTTGTGGCGCAAGTCCCGGAACTTTTCCATGCCACTGACCTGGCGTGTAAAGCGAGCTAGCCAGACGCCGGCGATCGGCGTGGAATCGAAGGGCAACATGGCCTCGACCTTCTTGGCGATTTCCGCGTCCGCATCGAGGTACTTCTCTTCCTTCATCAGCATGTTGAACTTTTCCATCAAGCTGCTGATCAGCAGCTCGTCCTGGGCCGTCTCTTCGGCCAGCTTACGGAGCCGAGCGGCATTGGCCTCTCGTTCCTGGGCCAGTACACGAGCTTGATCCAGCATCGAGCGGCGAGCACTTGATTCACGCAACGCCGTTTCAATCTGCTTGCGCAGTTGCCGGCGAACCTCGGCGGATACGTCCGTGGCGGACTCGACCAGGCCGAGCAAGATCTTGAGGTCCTGCTTGGCCTTCTCGGGATCCTCGGTGAACAGGTCACGGGCTTTTTTGAGTCCGTTTTCGACCTGGGCTTGTAGCTTGCTGGCCTGCAGAGCTCGTCCTCGCAGGACTTCATTGAGCAAGCCGTCCTGGTCTTCCAGGGACTGGATGCGATTGTCCGGCTCGTCGCCGATCACCACCAGCGGGGCTTCCTCGCCGGGTGCCGCTGGCTGAGCGGCCGCTGCAGCAGGTTCATCCTGCTGAAAGTTCACCGCCACGGGTGAAACCTGCTGGCGCTCGGCATGTGCCTTGCGTGCGGCCTGGCGGACTGCCAGGGCCTGGGGGTTGTTGGGGTCTTGCCGCAGGGCCTGGTTGGCAACGCGATGGGCGCCACGCAGGTCGCCGTTTCGCAGTGCATGCATACTCAGCTTGGCCAGGTTAGCTGCTCCGGATCGCAGTGAGCGACCGACTTCGTCCAGTCCCTGGCTGCCCAGCGTGGGCAACATGATGCCGGCGTTATCGCTCGACATATCGACCAGGTGTGGCAGATAGTTGAAATCCTCGTCATGACCGGTGGCGGCAACATTCCACTTCAGCTCGACTTGCTGACCAGCCATATCGGCTGTCAGCTCGATGGAAAAATCACCACGTGCGCTGAGCGTACCGATCACGATCGAATCGCGGTCGCCACGCAGCGGCGGTACGCTGGCCGGATAGACTGCTGTGAATTCCTCAGGCATCTGGGCCTTGCTGGGCCAGAGAATCGGACTGGCCACGGCACGGGCAAGTTCCTGGCCAGCTCGGCTTGCCAGGGCCTGTTCGTCGCTGTCGACGTAGACCATACCGCCCGTGTTGTTGGCGATCGTGGCCAGCATCAGCACGTCACGCTGGGGGCCAATCGCAAAGCTGGAAATGGAGATCTGCTGCTTTACCAAGGGCGACATAATGCCAGCGAACTCGCCTTCGGCGAGTGCTCCAGCCTTGCTCATACCGTCACCAATATAGACCACCGCCTGTCGTCGATCGGTATCGCTGAAAGCCTTGGGGATCATCCGCAGCATGGCTTCCATGTCGGTCGAACCGAGCGGAACTCGCTGAGCCAACTTGTCCTGCGCCTGGGTCATCGCCTCATCCGTCGGTGCCACGAATCCGTCCGTCATCGGCACGGAATTCAGGTCGACTGCCATCAAGTTGACACGCGTACCCTCAGCCAATTCAGCAATCAGGCTCTTGAGCGCTTGCTGTGCGTCATCACGATATAAGCCTGTCTGGCTGGCAGACGTATCAAACAGCACCAGCAGATCGGTAGCCCGATCGTCCTTGAGCGCTTGATTGGGCTTCACCGAGAGGGCAAAGTAGGTGCTCCCGGTCGCCTTGTCGTAGGTACTAAGTCGAGCGTCCTGGGCCGATGCTATTGAACCGGCATAGAGCACGGTACAAACGACCAGAAAGGACACAACACGAGGCAGCAGACTGCGTTTGGACATGACAAAGAAACTCCAACGCACCGAGGATATGAATGGGCTCTCCCTGTTCCGGCAAGAAGATCACGAACCTGTCTTGCACCGAGATTCATCGGCCCAAGGCACTTCATTCATCGATATTTTATTCTATTCGGACCGATGAAGTGACTCCACAACAAAACCGTAATTTAGGGGGACTTGCGAAAGTTTTCACTCGCCCCAGCTGCTTCCCAGGCTCACTCCAAGGACTCATAACCAGAGCTCGCTGCCAATGATCTGCGGACTGTAGTGGATATGCCAACTGCGCCCCCTCAACGACGGCGCACAACAATGCTATCGAATCGCCTGTTTTTTTCCTGCTGGCTAACGAATAAACCGGTTATCGCGACCGTGGCAGGCGATCTCAGACCGCCACGAGGCTTGGGCAAACCTTGCCATTCGACGCCGCTGCAGCCCTCGGCGGACCTCCTGGCAGGGCCTCTGGCGATCGCCATTTCGTCTCCCGTCAGCCTCCGCTGATGTTTTTTCGGCCCACCGGGTCCGGTGAGACAGTTGGTAGAATTCAGCTGGGCTGGTGTCGTTTCTACTTGCCAATGCAGTAAAGCATCCGATCGGTACGCATTAGTAGCTGGCCATTGTGAACCGCCGGACAGGCGTTGGTTCGACTGTTGTCGTTGCCCAAGCTATTGTGCGACAGCAACTTGAATTCAGGGCTGGCCGCCAGCACGAATGTGCCGTTGCGTTGCGAGCTGCAGTAGATCTTTCCATCGGCCACCAGGGACGACGAATAGACAACCCCGGGACGAGGCGTAAGTCGCGTCTGGAACTTGACTTGCCCGTTGCTGGCATCGAGGCAATTGGCTGTCCCCTGCCGTTCATGGATCCAGTAGAGGTGGCCATCGTGATAGACCGGGGAGCAGACATTGGATCCCTTGTCGGTAATCCAGAGTCGGTGGGAGTCGGTAACTTCACCTCGTCCGCCGGTCCTGACAGCGAGCGCCGTGTTCTTCCGCCCGCCAATGGCATAGACCACGCCCTGGTGTGCGACCACGCTCGGACAGACATAGCCGCGATCGGGGATGCCAATGCAATTCCAGAGTGCTTCGCCGCTGGCCGGATCGAATCCCAGCACTTTCTCCGGAACGGACACCACCAGTTCGGTGTCACCATTCTCAGTCTGCACCAGCAGCGGTGTGTTCCATGACCCGCGAAGACCGCCGGCCCGCCAGACTTCCTTGCCGGTCGATTTGTCGAGCGCCACGATCGCTCCACTCTCAACACTTGCATTCAGGATGACAAGGTTTTCATGGAGTACCGGCGAATTGGAAGATCCCCATCCGCGTGTGCCATTGCCGACCGAGGACTTCCAGATCTGGTTGCCATCGAGGTCGAGGCAATAGACGCCGCTCTTGCCAAAAAAGACATACAGCCGTTCGCCATCACTGACCGGCGTGCTTGAGCTGTAACCATGCCACGAGTTGTTACCGCCGGAGTAGGCAGATTCCGGCAATTCCGGCTTGAAGTCCTTCGTCCAGAGGATCGTGCCGCTGTTACGATCGACCGCAACCACGTGCCGCAGCAGGCTTTGCATCGTGCCTGGATCTTCAACGTTCTGGGCATAACCGCTGTAACAGGTCAGGTAGACTCGCTCATCGACCACGATTGGGCTGGAGGTACCGGCACCAGGCAACTCAGTCTTCCAGGCAATGTTCTGCTCGCCACTCCAGCTCTCAGGCAGCCCCTGCTGGGTGCTGACACCGAGCCCCCCCGGGCCGCGAAACTGTTTCCAATCGGCGCCCCAGGCCGAGCCGCTGCAGACGATGGCGATGGCGATCAGCAGCTGATGCAGGCGGGGCAATGACAGGTGATGTGAGCGGTTCTTCATGATCAGACTCTCCAGGGCGTCTTGATGAATGCCGGGGCCAACTACTACGCTAGGGCCTGGCATGGCTGGCGGCGTGTGCCATCGGTGTCGCTGATTCTAGCAGCTTGTTCTCTGACGGAAAGCAAACACCCATGTTCCGAGTTGGCATTACTGGTTCTGGCTTCATGGGTCGTACTCATCTTGAGGCGGCCCGACGACTGGCGGACGTGGAGCCTGTGGCGGTGGCTGGAGGGTCGCGTGCCGCTGGACTGGCTGCGGACTATGGGATCGACGTCGAAGCCGATCCGCAGTCCCTGATCGCTCGGCCTGACATTGACGGTGTGGTGATTGCGACGCCACATCACTGCCATGTTGATGAAGCCTTGCAGGCAGCCAGCCTGGGGAAACATGTACTGGTGGAAAAACCGATGGCCACCAGCCTGGCAGACTGCGACCGGATGATCGCGGCCTTCGACGAAGCCGGGCTGCATTTGGCCGTCGGCTACCACCAGCGATTCCGCGATTCCAATCGCACCGTCCGATCGCTGGTCCAGTCGGGAGCGATTGGACAGGTTCGAGCCCTGCAGATGTCGGCCCTCTTTGACATCGAGGCGCTGAGGGATGACGAGGGATTCGGTGGTGGCTGGGACTGGTGGAAAGATCCTCGCAGCCTCGCACATTTGCTCAATAGTGGACCCCATAATGTCGATCTTTGCCGCTGGTGGCTGGCCACGGAGGTCCGTCATGTGGCAGCCTGCAAGGGGACGTTTCGCGAGCAGAACCCCAATGAAAACACCACCATGGCATTGATAGTTTTCGAGTCAGGTGCGATGGCCAGCTACTGGTCCTCCAGTGTCTGTCCCAGCCCGGGATTTCCCGACGAGGACTTCCGCTTTCGCATCATGGGCGATGAGGGGCTGATCGATGCCAATCCTTTTGGAGAGATCAAGATTGGCAGAGCTGGCGAGTGGGAGTTGGCCTATGAACAGCCCAAAGTTGCCTTTGATGACTCGCAAGCAGCGTTTACATCCGACGGGCGGATGCAGGCCTACAGTGACCAGATGCAGGGCTGGCTGGACCGGATTGAAGGACGAGAGAGTGTGACTGGCAGTGCCCTGGATGGCCGCGCCGGTGTGGCTGCTGTGCTGGCGATGCTGGAAGCAGCCAGTTCCAACCAAGTCGTGATCGTTGATTCCGCTGAGAGAAAGACGGGCCCACATGAGCAGTGATGACTGGTTTCTTTTCAGCTGCTGCCAGCAGGGGGCCGAACCGGCACTCAAGGCAGAACTCGCTCACTGGCTGCCAGAATCCCGCTTCGCCTATTCGCGAGCGGGCTTCTGTACCTTCAAAATACCTGCCAGCCAGTCAGCCGAGCAGCTTTTCCAGCTACCGCTGGTTTTCGCCCGTACCCGGGCGGTTTCACTCGGTACAGTCCAGGGAGTGCTGCCGGAGCAGGCCGCCGCCGTGGCGGAACTGATCGCCACTGTGAGTGGGTTTAAACAGTTGCATGTCTGGAGTCGGGATTCGGATCTGCCAGGTAATAATGGGTTCGAGCCCGGACCGCCAACCTCGGCAGCAGAGACAGGTCAGTTGCTGGTCTCTTCACTCGACAAGCTCCAGCCCGGTCTGCTGGGAGAGCAGCCAGTGGGGATTAATCGCAATGCTCGTCCGGGTCAGAAAATCCTGGACCTTGTGCAGGTCGAACCGGACCAGTGGTGGGTTGGCTGGCACCTGGCCACCGGCGTCAGCTCACGCTGGGCGGGCGGAGTCCATGCTCGCTCCCTGCCGCCGCATGCCGTCAGCCGTGCTTATCTGAAAATCGATGAGGCCATTCGCTGGTCCCGCCTGCCAGTCAAGGCTGGCCATCGCTGCGCCGAAGTTGGCAGTGCGCCGGGGGGATCCTGCCAGGCCCTGCTGGATCGAGGTCTCAAGGTCGTCGGAATCGATCCGGCAGAGATGGACCCGCGAGTTGTCGCGCTGGATGGTTTCGTGCACATCAAGAAACGACTCAAAGCGGTTCCTCGCCGGGATTTCAATAACATCGACTGGCTGTTCGTGGATGCCAACGTGGCACCCCGACAGATGCTGGACGATGTTGAACAACTGGTGGCCCACAAGTCAGTCCGGCTGCGTGGCATGTTGCTGACGCTCAAGCTGCTGCAGTGGCAGATTGCTGCAGAAATCCCCACGTTCATTGAACGGGTACGTAGTTGGGGATTTCGTGATGTGCGAGTTCGTCAGCTGGCCCATAATCGCCGCGAAGTCTGCCTGGCGGCTCTCAAGAGCCGTTCATTTCGCCGCAGCGTGCCGCGACGCAGCTGAGCTGGCTGGGGCCGTGCAATGTATATGCTTCGCCGCTTGAGTGATGTGCGGGTCAATCTGCTGCCGAAGTTGGTGGATAGCCGATTCCAGCGTGAATTACTGCGAAACTCAGTTGGCATTCTGGGGTTATTCTCCTTGTGGGACTGTTTTTCGGAGCATTCGCCCCATTTTCAGGCCATAATTGGCTTGAAACCAATATGGCGATCGTAGACCATCTACTCCTGCAGTAGTGGCCGCGACGATACGCTTCATTTTTCACGAACTTGAGCAGAACGATGAAACAGCACACCAGCTTGCCCCGCGTCCTGATTCTCCTTTCCGCAGCTCTGTTGCTTTCCGCACTGGACAGCCCCTTGCTGGCCCAGCCCAGCCGAGGCGGACAAAGTAGCCGTGGCGGCCAAAGTAGCCGTGGCGGCCAAAGTAGCCAGGGTGGCCAAAGTAGCCAGGGTGGACCTGGTGGTGGACCGATGGAGTTCCTGCGCCGACTGGATGCCAATGGCAATGGCTCGATTGATCCCGATGAACAGGGACGCGCACGCCCCTTCCTGGAACGATTTGCCAGCCAGATGCGACTGGACCTGTCACGGCCGATTCCGCTTGAGCGAATCTCCCAGGGCTTCCAGCGGATGCAGCAGCAGGGTGGTAGCAGCAACAGCCGTGGCAGCTCAAATAGCCGCTTCACGAACATGAGTGGTGACCGCCAAACCCAGAACGTCGAAGATGAGCCGTTGCTTCCAGGTTTTGGTGAGCCCGAAGACCTGGCCTTGATCCCGGGATTTGGACCGCGCGCAGAATCGCTCAATGTGGAACTCAACGATGAAGACCGCGCCGAAGCACAACAGACAATGCAGCGTTACGACCGTAACCGCGATGGCATCCTCAGTCCGGATGAAATTCGTGCCGGTCGGTGGCGAGATAATCCACTGCAACATGATCGCAATGGTGACGGTAGCCTGACGGTCTCCGAATTATCCGCTCGTTATTCGATTCGTCGCTCAAATGAATCGGATCGTCGTCAGCAGGAAGAGCAGCGACGGCCCACAGCCGGTAGCTCGGGACAGAGAACTTCAAGTGGCGGAGATCGCGCCAGCCGCGGTAGCCAGGGTGGACCTGGAGGCGGTGGATCGCCCTGGGCTCGTGGTGGTGGTGGTGGTGGAGACAGTGGTGGTGGAGATCGTATGGCCATGTTCTCACGCAGCATCATGCAGCGTTATGACACCAACAAGAGTGGTGTGCTGGAGAAGGATGAGTGGAAGGGTTTTCGCACCGATCCTTCGGCGGCAGACAAGAACAAGGATGGCAAGATTACGTCAGATGAACTTGGTGGCTGGATGCAGAATCGGTTTAGCCAGAAGCGTGGGGGGGGTGAAGAAGGGCAAGCTGGTCGATCGGGCCGTGGTGGTGGTGGTGGTGGACAGCAGGCCTCGTCTGGAGGCGGTGGAGGTGGTGGAGAGGCTGGCGAACCGTTCACCCGCTTCCTGTTACCGCAGGAACGGCTGCCAGAGGGATTGCCCAGCTGGTTCACCGACAACGATAACGACACAGACGGCCAGATCCGCATGTCCGAATTCTCCAAGACAAAGTGGGATGAAAAGACACTCAGCCAGTACTACCAGTTCGACCTGAACAAGGATGGTGTAATCACGCCAGCCGAATGCATGGTGGCGGTCGAGCAGGGGGTTGTGCGGGGTGGTAGATCGTCGAGCCGTAGTCGATTGTCACAACGTGATGATGGCGATGACGACGATGACGGCGATGATGGCGATGATGGCGATGACAAGCCAGCAGCCGAGAGTGGTGAGATTCCGGACAACTATATGAAGTATGCCGTCAACAAGATCAGGGAAGTTGATGCCGACAAGGACGGTGTCCTGAGTAAGACCGAATGGGCATCAGACTCGACCTTCAAGGACGCAATGGATGCCGATCAAGATGGCAAGATCACGCCGCAGGAATACGCCCGCGCCTTGATGAAACGCTAGTCGCTGGACCGTATCACCGGTTAAGCGATTATGCCTGGTATGACGATAGCTGATTGGACTTCCGACTCCGGGCCGGAGTCGGCCACAGCTGAATGCCGACCTTGCCGAGGGATCTGGCAGCCGAATGCTGGGCACTCTGATCCGTCAGATTCTCTCTGTCGGTGTACCAGGCAGCGAGATTGAGCCTAGTCGAGCCGCGGCCAGCGAGTGGCCCCGCCAGATCTCTGTCCTGACGGTATCAAGGGTGTTGTCAACGGGCGCGCACGTCGCCAGGGGAATGCATTGAGGTGGTGTTCAAGCTCTGGTTTGGCTCCCTGCGGCCAGACAATACCGACCACATCAAACCTGACAGCGCAGTCAGTAAGGCGATGTTGGGCCAGATAACGTCGGGCTGCACGACAGATTCTCAGCTGTTTGGCCCGTGTCACGGCTGCTGCCGGACCCCGGGGTTGCCTTACTCGACGGGTTTTAACCTCCACGAAGACAACCGTCTGGCCATGCAATATGACCAGATCCAGTTCGCCAACCACAAAGTCGACGTTGCGATGCAGCAGCCGGTAACCTTGCCGGCGCAGGTAGCGAGCGGCAAGTTGTTCGCCGCGCTGGCCAAGCCGCAGGTGCGCCGGGCGAAACCAGGGATGACGCCTGACAGCAGCCAGGCAACGCCGCCAAGCGGATCGCAATCGCTGCTGCACTCGTCTGCTCACATCGCGGATTCCTTCCGGAGCGAGTGATCGGATATGCCGCTGCTGGGCTATCGAGGTCGCCAGGCCCAGGTTCTGGGCCGCACGATGCTAGTTGCGTCGACGTTCCTTGAGTCGAGTGGCCTTGCCAACACGATCCCTGAGGAAATAGAGCTTGGCCCGTCTGACTTGATGCGACGTCTTGACTTCGATGTCACGAATCCTGGGGGAGTGCAAAGGGAATTTTCGCTCCACACCCTCGCCCGCCACCGTACGGCGGACCGTGAACATTTCCCGGCTGCCACTGCCGCTGCGGGCGATAACCCGGCCGGAGAAGATCTGGATTCGCTCTTTTTCACCTTCCAGGATGCGGGTATGCACATCGACCATGTCACCTACTTCGAACTCGGGTACCTCGTCCTTCAGGTTCCCTTTTTCGACAGCGTCCAGCAGTTGTTGTCCCTTGAGCTTGCTCATGGCTATTCTCACCCAGTGGTAATTAGGGTCTCAGGTGCTTTCGGATTCATTGTGCGGTGGAGGTTGCTGACGAATCAAGTCAGCTCGCACCGCCCGTGTCTTTTCTTCTGCCTGGGCCTGTCGCCATTGGGCTATGGCCTCGTGATCACCGTTCAGTAATACCTCGGGAACTTCCAGTCCCCGATACTCTCGCGGTCGTGTGTATTGCGGCCCCTCCAGGATTCGCTGGCCCGAGGAGAAGGAATCGTCCACGGCACTGCGCTCGTCACCCAGTACACCAGGTACCAGCCGAATGAGCGAGTCAATCAAGACCATGGCCGCGACTTCTCCACCATTCAGAACATAGTCGCCGACGGAAACCTCCAGCGGTTCCAAGATCTCGATGACTCGCTGGTCGAATCCCTCGTATCTTCCGCAAAGCAGTAGATGACGGGGGCGCGAAGCGAGTTGCTCAACCAGCTGCTGGTCAAGCGGTTTGCCCTGCGGCGAAAGCAAGATCACGTCTGCGGCTGGTCTGCCAAGCTGCTGAACCTGCTCGACACACTCCACCACCGGCTCAACTTGCAGGACCATTCCTGGTCCACCACCGAAGGGTCGATCATCGACCTTCCCATGTTTGTCGGTCGACCAATCCCGCAGGTTGTGAAGCTGTACTTCTACTAGCGAGTCGTCGATGGCCTTGCTGAGAAGGCTCTGACCGAGATACCCGGAAAAGATCTCTGGGAACAGGGTCACAACGTCGAATCTCATGATAGAGCTTCACCACCAGGTCAGTTTCGGTCCCGGTCGCGTTATTCCTCCGTTTTCTCTTCTTCACTGTCTGCTTCAGCAGCTTCTTCCGCTGGAGCGTCTTCTGTACTGTCGTCTGCAGGAGCTTCTTCTGCAGGAGCTTCTTCTGCAGGTGCTTCTTCAGCAGGTGCTTCTTCAGCAGGTGCTTCTTCAGCAGGTGCTTCTTCAGCAGGTG
>Ga0209402_10004294_pt1 | contig 13078 bp, 12 predicted proteins | sample ArcticOcean_MG_C_3_FD_187437 | JGI IMG/M metagenome (GOLD analysis project Ga0209402, IMG submission 187437) | Marine microbial communities from western Arctic Ocean - ArcticOcean_MG_CB8_126 (SPAdes) (version 2) | ecosystem: Environmental > Aquatic > Marine > Oceanic | place: Arctic Ocean... | reverse complement strand
GCTGCCCCGGGACCGGCTGGATCTGTTGCTGGACCGCGGTGCGCCGTGGTTGGAGTTGTCCACCCTGGCTGGTTATGAAACCTATGACGACGATGGCGGCGAGAACATCTCTGGCGCCCGCCTGATTACCGGTATAGGGGTGGTCTCTGGGGTACGGTGCGTGGTGATCGTGGACGATTCTGGCATTCTGGCTGGCGCGCTGCACACCCACGGTGTGGACAAGATGGTCCGCGCCTTTGATGTCGCGCTAGAGAACAAGCTGCCGACGATCCACCTGGTGCAGTCGGCTGGCGCGGATTTGCTGGATTATGTACCGGCGACGTTGGTGCGCGGCGGCGGCATGTTTTACAAACAGGCCAAGCTGTCGGCGGCTGGCTGCCCGGTTATTTCGGTAGTGCATGGCGCCTCCACTGCCGGGGGGGCCTATATGCCGGGTATGTCCGACTATGTGGTCATGGTGCGCAAACAGGCCATGGCCTTCCTCGCCGGGCCGCCTCTGCTGCGCGCCGCCACGGGTGAAATAGCAGCAGCGGAAGATTTGGGCGGTACCGATATGCACGCCAGCATTTCGGGCTTGACTGAGCATGTGGCGGAGGACGATGCCGAGGCAGTGAGCATCTGCCGGGATATCGTCTCGCGCTTGAACTGGCCGGCTCGCCTGGCCCCCACGCGTCCGCGAAGCTGGGCCGAGCCGGCCTACGATATTGACGAATTGTGTGGAATTGTGCCGGTAGAGTACCAAAAACCTTATGACGTCCGCGAGGTGATCGCACGGCTGGTGGATGGCTCCGACTTCCTTGAATTCAAGGCGGAATACGACGCTCAGACAATTTGTGGCCAGGCCTCGGTGATGGGCCTGCCCTGTGGTCTGATCGGCAATAACGGGCCCATCACCCCACAGGGTGCGACCAAGGCCGCGCAATTCATGCAGCTTTGCGATCAATCGGGCACGGCGTTGGTCTATCTGCACAACACCACGGGATTCATCGTTGGACGGGAGCCGGAGGAAATGGGCATGATCAAACACGGCGCCAAGATGATACAGGCCGTCTCCAATGTCTCCGTGCCGAGGATCACATTGATGATTGGCGCTTCGTTCGGCGCCGGCCATTACGCGATGTCGGGCTGGTCCTATGAGCCGCGCTTTATTCTCGCCTGGCCGAATTTCCAATGCGGTGTCATGGGCGGTAAACAGGCCGGCCTGGTCATGCGTATCGTGCACGAGGCCAAGGCCAAGCGTCAGGGCACGCCGCTAGACGAGGCGGAATTAGATGCCTTGGAGGCCAAGGTGATTGACCTCTACGACAGCAACGCCTCGGGCTATTACCATACCGCGCGCATGTGGAATGACGGCATGATTGATCCCCGTGATAGCCGTACCGCACTGGGCCTGTTGCTGACGGCCTGCGATGAGGCGGAACGCCGTAGTCTCAATCCTAATAGCTTTGGCGTGGCACGATTTTAAGTTATTTGACAATGGATCAAAAATTTAAAATCATTAAAACCAATGGCTTGAACCTACGTATTGCTATATCAGGTGACGGACCGTTGGTGTTGTTGATCCATGGCTGGCCAGAATCCTGGTATTCCTGGCGGCACCAGATAGCGGTCCTGGCCGCGGCTGGTTACCGCGTTGCGGCACCCGATGTCCGCGGCTATGGCGGCTCTGACAAGCCCGCCGCGATCCATGCCTATGACATGGCGACCATCACTGCGGATATGGCGGGGCTGATCACAGCCTTGGGCGCGGAGCAGGCGGTGGTGATCGGCCATGATTGGGGGGCGCCGATTGCCTGGAATACTGCCCTGCTGTACCCAGACCGTGTGCGTGCCGTGGTTGGCTTGAGCGTACCCTATACGGGCCCAGGCCCGGCGCCCTTCATTGATGTGGTCAGACAGGTCTATAAGGATAAGTTCTTTTATCAGATCTACTTTCAGGAACCGGGCGTGGCTGAGGCCGAATTAGAGGCTGACGCGCGCGACAGTCTGCGCAAAATCTATTACTGGATTTCGGGTGAGGGCCTGCGGGCCGCGCCGCCGCACAGCAAGCCAGCGGATGCGAAACTGTTGGATGGCTTGGGTGATCCGGGCGTGATGCCCGCCTGGATGCGCGATGAGGACTTAGACTACTACGTTGCCCAGTTTGAGGGCAGTGGTTTTCGCGGTCCCCTCAACCGCTACCGCAACTGGCACCGCGACTTTGCCCTGTTGTCGCCCCTGGCTAAGCAGAAAATTCAACAACCCGCCGCCTTTATCGCCGGTTCGTTGGAGCCCGTTCTAAACTTCGTGCCCGGCGCCGATCTGGTTGCCATGATGCGGGAGAAAATGGCCGACCTACGCTTTGTCGAGATGATTGAGGGGGCCGGCCACTGGGTCCAGCAAGAGCGCCCGGAACAGGTCAACCAAGCCTTGTTGCGGTTCCTGGCCGGGATTGATGATCCGGTGTAGCGGGTTGCGCCCCCGCTTTAATATTCCGGCGATATAACGTATTGGAATATCCTGGTGGGCCAGGACCGCGAAGGTCATAGCGGCGGCGCGAGGCGATATAACGCAAAGCCGTTTCACTATGGGCAATACTTAATCATTCTCTCACCTCCTGGGTTTGGCTCGTCGTGAAAAGTACGCCCGGGGCCATTAGGCCATGGGGGTCGAATATACTTTTCAGGGCCCGCATTAAATCGCGCCGGACCGGATCCATGGATTGTTCGTAGGGGTAATAGCGGCCAATCTGCAGGTGCTCGGCGCCCGCGCTCCGCAGGGTATCACCGAGTTCCGCGCGCAGAGAATGGGCAAAGGCGCGTGCCTCCGGCCATTCCGACTGGGCGCCGTAACGGTCCAGTTGGGCCTGGGTCACATTTGTACGGTGAAAGCGTCCCAAGCCGTCGGGCCAAAAGAGGTGGGGCTCAATTACGATGGCATCACCGCTGCTGACGGTCAGCAGGCTAATTTTCATTTCAAAGGCGGCCAAGGTATCCGCGTGCACGGCGAGGGTTGCCGCGATCCCGGCATGAGCCGCCTCGACATCCCCAAGCCGGAAAACGCCATGCAACGGCAGCCAACGTTCGCCATCGGGGCCCAGGAGGGCCTTGATCGGACGGAAGGGCCGGGACCGCGTGACGCGGGGAATGGTGTCAGGGACCGCGTCACCACCGCCGTCAAACGCGACGACACTGGCCGCGGCAAGGGCAGATAGAGCGTCTTCTTCGCTCTCGCCCTCGACGCAGAGATGTAACGAGCACTGCAGATCCCCGACTCCGCGCCGGCCGTCGCGGAACAGCCGCGCGACGCGGCCCAGCCGCTTTGCCACGGAGCCCGCCTGGCTCGCCACATCCACCACGATCTCGGCGCCTTCGAGAATTGCAAAGCCACCGCGCGCCAGATTAATATGCGCCTGGCGGTCAAAACCAAAACATTCCGCGATGCCGTCGCAGCCCGTTAGGGCGGCCTGTACCTGCAACATTGCAGGCATGTTCGGGAACTCGAACGAGGCAAAGACCTCCGCCCCAGGCTGCTTGACCAAACGCAATGTTGCCTCGGCCTTGATGCCAAAGGCGCCACAATCGCCTAGAAACAAGGGGCCCATATCAGGCCCGCCTGGCCGGGGGTGGGGCCGTCCATCGGCACCGTTCCCGGTGCGCAGTATAGCGCCATCAGCTAGTACAACAGTTAATCCCATGACGCTGCTTTCCGAGAAACCATACCTAGCGGAGCCAAAAAATGTCGCCCCCTGCGACAGGGCGCCGCCGACGGTGCTTCGATAACCTGACAGCGGGCCAAAGAAAGGCGTGCGCAAGCCGTATGGTGTCAAGGCTTCCAGCAGCCTCGACCAGGTGCAACCCGCCTGCACACGCACAAAGCGGTTGACGGGGTCTATTTCCAGGACCTGATCAAGTGCGGACAGGTCGATGATCACGCTTTCGGATCGTTCCGGCACCACGCCGCCGCTGTAGGAATGACCGCTGCCGCGGGGCACCACGGCATAGCTGAGGGCTGCCGCCGTTGTCACCGCATGGGTGAGATTTTCGATGCTCCGAGGCCGGACCACGGCCGCCGCCACCGCTCCGCCACCGGCAATGTCCTCGGAGGCGTCGGCGCATAGTTCAGGGTCAAAAATAAGCTCGCCGTCGGGCAACCCCTCGCGCAACCGCTGCTGCAGGATTTTCATAGACATTGCTGGTCCTCCGGTTTGCCGTGGCATGCGGCGGTTGATACGGTCGATGGGTGGGGCTGATAACTAACCGGGCGTACAGAAAAGGTATTTTGCATGAAATATGAACATATCAAAGTGGAGCGGGGCGGCGAGATCGCGACGGTCACTTTTAACCGGCCAGATAAAGCCAATGCGCTCAACTATCGGCACATCGAGGAAATCGAGCACGCGGCGCTCAGTTTCCGGGAAGACGAGACCGCGCGGGTCGTGGTCTTTACGGGCGCCGGCAAACATTTCAACTCCGGTGCTGATCTTACGGGCCAGGACCCGGAACATCCCCTACTGACGGTCCGCCGCCGCCGCCGGCGCATGGGCGAACGATGCATCCAGGCGCTGCGCGAGATGGACCAGATCACTATTGCCGCCTGGAAGGGGGCGGCCATGGGCGGCGGCGCGTGCATTGCGACAGCTCTGGATTTCCGGATCGGCGCGCGGGATTGCTTCATGTCCTATCCGGAGATCCTGATCGGGGTTAATCTCATGTGGCAAAGCCTGCCGTTGTGCGTGCAACTGGTCGGTCCTGCCCGGGCCAAGCGGCTGGTTATCGGCGGCGAGCATATCCCCGGCCCAACCCTATTGGATTGGGGCGCGCTGGACGAGATGGTCGAGGCGGATGCGGTCATGGATAAGGCGATGGAATGGGCCCGGCATTACGCTGGGCAGCCCCCGGTGGCGGCGCAAATGATCAAGCGCAGCGTGAACGCCTTTACCTCCGCCCTGGACCGATCGGTGATGCACATGGATTCCGACCAGCATATGTTGACAAGCCAATCGGAGGATGCGGCAACTGCGGTTTCGGCATATTTGGCAAAACGTCTGCCTACCTTCAAGGGTAACTAAGAACCCATCGGCGCCCGCCTTTCACCTTGACCCTATCGCGGGGCAGGCGATACCGTAACTGCCAAGCAATAACGAAAACCTGGAGTAACACCGTGGTATCAATAGCCGTGCGACCAGAGCACTTTCCCTGGTTTGACTATTCCAGCTACTCCTTTTCCCTGGGCGTGGACACTGGCAGCGGCGTGTATCTGTCCGGCCATACGGCATCGGAATTTGATACCGAGAGCAAGCGGATGCAGATTCGGGGCGGCATGACCGAGCAGGCGCGCACGGCCTATGCCAAGGTAGGCGTAATTCTGGAGGCCGCCGGAAAATCCTATAACGACGTTGTCCGGGTAGTTGAGTATGTGAAGCCCGAGGGCATTGAGCGTTACGCCGAAGCCGCCGCTGTGCGTGAGGAGGTATTTGGCGCGCACCGCCCGGCGGTCAACACTGTCCCGGTAAAGGCCCTGTTGCGGCCCGATGCCCTTATCGAAATTGAAGTAACCGCCGGACCGGTCGGGGCAGAGACCACGTTCGGCCCTGGCCTTCCCGTGGCACGGGAGTCCGCGGGCGTGGTGTTCTTGCCCACGCTGCAGGCCACGGACGAGGACGGCAATATTGTCGGCGCGGGGGATGTGGTTACCCAGACAAGGGTGATTTTTGAAAAGGCGCAGAAAATGCTGACCGCCCTTGGCCTTGGCTTTGACCGGGTGGTCAAGACCCTGGACTATGTCAAGCCATCAGCACTGGCGGACTATCGTGGGACAGGCCGGGTCCGCAAGGCGTTCCTCGGCCCGGTTTATCCGTGTGCTGCAGGCATCCTGATGCCGTCCTTGCTGCACCCCGACGCGCTGATCCAGTACGATTTTATTGCCACCCGCGACGACCCGGTGGCAGTCAATCCCGGCTGGCAGCGTTATGATAAATTGACCTATAGCCCTGGCGTGCAGGCTGGGAAGTTGTTATTCCTGTCCGGGCAAGGCGCCCTGAGCCCGGAGAGCGGCGAGATCGAACATGCTGATGACGTGGTGGGGCAGGCTAAATACACTTACAATAATATCTTCAAAGTTATCGCGGCGGCGGGTGGCAAGCCTGATAATCTGGTGAAGACTATCGAATATATCACGCCGGATGCGCTGCAAGGCTATCGCGGCGTCGGTGCTTTGCGTGCCGAACTGTTGGCGAAACCATACCCGGCGGCCACGGGCGTGATTTGCGAGACGCTGTTGCGCCCGGAAATGCTGATCGAGGTCGATCCCTTTGCCGTGCTTGATTGAGCGCCGCCGTGACCCTGCTAACCGATGAACTCAAGGCTTGGATTGGCCGGGAAGCCGTCTATACCGCCCGGGAGGAGTTGGGCCGTGCTTCGATCCGCTATTTTGCCCTGGCCACGGGGGATGAAAATCTGCTGTATCTGGACGAGGCCTATGCCCGGGCCGCCGGCTTCGCCGATGTGGTCGCGCCGCCGACTTTTGTGGTGGAGACTTGCCAGTATGCCCATCGCCCCCCGGATGGGCATGGCTACATGGGCCATGCCTGGGACCTACCGATCACCGGCTGCCGCATGATACGCGCCGGCAACGAGTATGAATTCATGCGGCCTGTTCTGGCTTGCGATCGTATCTCTGTCACCTGGACCTTGGAAGACATGGTAGAACGCAAATCACGCCGGGGCGGCAGCCAGCTATTTCTCACCACGGTGGCGCGCTATTACGACGACGGAGAAGAGCAGGTCGCGGTGAACCGCGAGACCACGGTCTATCAGCCGCTAGGCGCCGATCAGCCGGAAAGCGGAAAATGATTGCGGCCAGAAAAGGCGCGGGCGATCTAAATCCCGGCGATGTCATGCCCGGTGCCGAAAAGACATTGTCCTCTCACGACCTGATGATGTACGGGGCCGCGACTTGGGATTGGCACCGCCTGCACTATGACGATGGTTTTGCCAGGGATATGGGCCTGCCGGCACCGGTTTTGGACGGGCAAATTTATGGTGCCCTGTTCGCCAAACAAGCGACTAGCTGGCTGGGGCCAAAGGCTTTTATCCGGCGCCTGAAGTTCCGTATGCGCGCCATGGCCTTCCCGGGCGATACCCTGCGCCTGGAAGGCCGAGTGAGCGAAGTGCGGGCGGAGACGGACGGCGCCGTCGCCGTTCTGCATCAACAGGTTATGAAAGGCGATGAAATCGTCGCCGAAGCGACCACCGAGGTCCACCTGTCGCCCTAATTGCCTATAACTCTGCATCACTCCAAGGGACCGACGAGCAGGCCTTCGAGTTTTTCCCTCAGTTTTTCCCGTTCGACCTTCCCGGTCGAATTCGAGGGAATCTGGTCGACGAAGTAATAATGGCGCGGCCTTTTAAAGCCGGCGAGATCGGGGCTGTTGCGGCAAAACCGGTCCAGGGCCTCCGCCGTGAGGGCGGGGTCCTTAGCGATGACGGCAGCGCAGACCACCTCGCCCCACTTGATGCTGGGCAGGCCCACCACGGCAACGTCCGCTATACCAGCATGGGTGAACAGCACATTTTCGATCTCGGAAGGATGCACGTTCTCGGCACCGGTCTTGATGGTGTGGTCCATGCGCCCCTTGACGGTGATAAACCCCTCATCATCCGTGAACGCCGCATCGCCTGAATAGTACCAGCCATCGCGCAAGGCGGCCGCGGTGCGTTCGGGCAGGCGAAAATATTCCTTCATGATGGAGGGGCCGCGGGCGATCAACTCACCGATTTCACCAGGTGCGGCGATATCGTCCGGGTCCGCCGCACCGATCTTGACGATCCTGGTTTCCATGCTGACGGCAGATTTTCCGACGCTGCCTAGCTTGTCGGGGTGGTGGCGGTAGTCGCAGGTGGTTGCCGTCAGGCCTTCGGTGAAGCCATAGACATTCAGGAAGCTCTTTGGAAACAGCGCCATGCACTTGCGCGTCACGTCGTCGGCCAATGTCTGCCCGCCATAGAAGCCGCAGCGCAGACTGGAGAGGTCATATTTGGAAAGATCGGCCTGCATCATCATCACCATTTGGGTCGGCACGCCGTGCAGGCAGGTCAGACGCTCGCTCTCGACCAGGCTCAAGGTCTCGTCCACGTCAAAACCGCGGGTCAGGACGTTGGTGCCGCCTAACAACACGAAGGGTAGAAATTGCAGATGCAGTTGCGCGATATGGAACAGCGGCTTGTTATTTAAAATGCTGTCGTCGTGCTGAAAATCACATTCAAGCGCCATGATCATGGCGCCGAAAATCTCCGCGCTGTGGGTGCGCACCACGCCTTTGGGCAGACCCGTGGTGCCGGAGGTGTACATGATGAAGGCGGTATCAGCCAGGCCAGCGCCGACCGCCGGTTCTTGGTCCGAGGCCGGCGCGATGAAGCGGTCGTACGGTATCTCGTCATCCTGTGGCGTATCGCCGATATAGATCAGACGCTCCACGGTCGGCAGATCGCCGGCAATGGGCGTGACCTGGTGACGCAAGGCCTCCTCGAACACGAATAGCCGCGCGCCGCAATCATCGACGATATATTTAATCTCGTTAGCTGCCAGGCGGTAATTGACCGGTACGGGCACGCCGCCAATTTTCAGTAAGCCATAAAAGGCGGAAACCTGTTCGGGCAGGTTCCAGGTCAGGAAGGCGACCCGGTCGCCGCGCCTGATACCATGCGCGGCAAAGGCATTCGCGGCCCGGTTAACCTCGCGGTTCCACTGGCGATAGCTCCACCGCCGCCCCTCGAACACCAGGGCGGTTTTGTCCGGCCACTTCAGCGCCGATTGTGTCAGTGTCAGGCCGAGATTCACGTGCAAAGTCCCCAATCGATTTGGTCAAATATTCAGTCTATCCGCTAGCCTAGCTGATCGAATGTTGGCGTCAACGGGAAGGCGGGATTAAGCTTGGGGCGGACAACGAGAAGGGGCCCCCGGCATGGATTTCGATACACCAGAGGAACACGGGATGCTGCGCGATAGCATCCGGCGCTATTTCGCACGCGAACTGCCCGAAACCGAGATCCGCGCCATGGACCGGGCCCGGCGCATTCCCCGCGAAATCTGGAAAACCTTTGGCCGACTAGGTTGGCTGGGCCTTTCCGTGCCCGCGGAATATGGCGGCAATGCCGGTGAGACAGGCAGTGACGTCGTCACGGCGGTGGTATTTTGCGAGGAATTGGCTCGGCAGTTCCCCTCCCTGGCCATGGGCTGGCTGCTGTTGTCCATGACCGGTCGCACCTTCCGTGAACATGGCACGGCTGAGCAAAAGGCCGAGTATCTGCCCCGCCTGGCCCGGGGCGAGTTCATCATGGCCTTTGGCATGACGGAACCCGGCGGTGGTACCGATGTGCTGGGCTTGAAGACCAGGGCGGCCTTGGAGGGCGATGAATGGTCGGTGCGGGGACAGAAGCTGTTCACCACATTGGCCGATGACGCGGATGCCATCCTGGTTCTCTGCCGCACCGATCCTATCGAGAACAACAAGCGCGCCCGTGGGCTGTCCTTGGTGTTGACGCCGCGGCAGCAAAAGGGCGTCGAAGTGCAGCGCTTGGAACTGATGGGCATGCGCGCGGGTTGCACCTGCGAGGTGTTTCTCGACGATGCCCGGGCGCCCAAGAATGCCCTGATTGGTCCGCGCGGCCGGGGCTGGTATACCTTGTCTTCGTCCCTGGACGAGGAGCGCATTCTATCGGCAGCGATTTATGTGGGTATCACAGAAGCGGCCCTAGATATCGCCGTGCAATATGCCCAGGACCGCACGGCGTTTGACCGCCCCATCGGGACCTATCAGGCCGTCCAACATCCCCTGGCTGAGGTGGCGACGGAACTGGAACAGATCCGCCTGATCACGCAAAAGGCAGCTTGGCTGCTTTCCCAGGGGCGTGAATGCTCCCGCGAGGCGGCCATGGCCAAGCTGGCCGCCACCGAAACCGCCATCCGTGCTACCGACCGCTGCATGCGTGTGCTGGGCGGCTTTGGCCTGGTCGAGGAGTCGCCCCTGGAACGCCTGTTCCGGGATGCCAGGCTGGGCCCGTTCAGTCCCATCTCCAACGAAATGGTAAAGAATTTTTTGGGCGAACGCATGGGCCTGCCGCGCAGCTATTAGGGCTTTCGAGGAGAGGCCATAGGTATTGCTCCTATTCCTGTCCAAGGAGCATGAGTTATTTGTCGGGTCCGGGGTAATGCATCGGCCGGAGGCTCACGGATTACCATTGTCTCAGATCGTTTCGTTCACCATCGGCTCCTCCCTGCCTGTCGACCGCAGTTGACATGAAGTGACGACACAGGATGACTTCGCGAAGTAGCTCCAGACGCCCGTCCTTTGACATTGGTGATATTCGCCTCCCAGCGGGCGAACGGTGCACGGTTTTAATCCCTTTTGGTCGGATGTTCGTAGGAGACTATACAACGGATGCCTCAAATTCTTCGGCGTTTGCAGGCAGGATACGGGTTAGGATTAGTCAGCTTTAAGAAATTGGATAAGGTGGCGTGATGGCATTGCAGGATTATAAAATCGCGCTCGTGACCGGCGCATCCAGCGGCATTGGTGCGGCGACCGTGCGCCTGCTGGCGGCGCGGGGCCTTACGGTGCATGCGGTGGCGCGGCGGCAGGAGCGGCTGGAAGCGTTGTCTTCCCAAAAAGGCACTGGGGGCGATGTTATCCCCCACGCGGTGGACATGCGGGACCGGGTAGCCGTGTACGAGGTATTCGGCGGGTTGGAGGTGGATATCCTGATCAATTCCGCCGGCATCGGTAGCCGGTTCGAGCCTTTCCACGAACTGGACCCGGACAATATCGATGCCACCCTAGAAACGAACGTCAGCGGTACCCTGCATGCGGCCCGCGCGGTGGCGCCCGGCATGGTGGCGCGGGGGCGGGGGCATATTGTCAACATAGGCTCGATCTTTGGCCTGCATGCCATTGGTTCCGCTGTCTATGGCGCCTCGAAAGCGGCGGTGCATATGCTAAGCCAGGATCTGCGCCACGACCTCAAGGGCACGGGTATCCGCGTCACCGAAGTCTCGCCGGGCCGCACGGATACGGAGATTTTTGCCACAATGACCGACGATAAAGCAGTGCAAGCCGGCATGGCGCAGGGCTTCGAGATCATCACGGCGGAAGACGTCGCCCAGGCTGTGGTCTGGGCTCTGGATCAGCCCTGGCGGGTTAATATCAGCCTGATTGAGATGACGGCAACGGAGCAAATTCCGGGCGGTGTCGGCATCCATCCGGTTATTCGGCAGGGGTAGCGCCACCCATCAACAGCGAGCAAGTTCTTCGCGGGAAACTCCGCAAGATAGAGGCATTGTTAGCGGGCGGTGCCGCGGATGGAGAGAAGGCGGCGTCCGTTGCCCCTGTAAAAGCCTTGCCCCATCATTTCTGAAATTTAGGCGCCGTGGCAGCATCGCCGCCGTCAACGGCGATGCGTTGGCCGTTGACATAGGTGTTCAGGTCCGAGACCAGATAGCGCACCGTATTCGCAATATCCTCCATTAGAGTTCTGCCGGGGTTTTCGGGAATAGCAGTGAGAAGGCGGTGCGGGCATTGACCCCGACCGCCATGGTGACAAAGGCGGTGGCAACGATGATCCGGCCGTAGAAAACCGGCAACCGCGCCAGACGGTGGTCGGTCATGGCTGCCGGGAGTGCGTGGGGCCCTAACCCTGATAAGGTTTGTTCTGAACTACGGCACCGGTGGCCAACAGGGTGGCGATCTCGTCTTCCGAGAAACCCCATTCGGCCAGGCCCTCGCTGGTGTCCTGGCCCAACACGGGCGCGGGGCCGCCGGCTTTCGCCTGGGTGCGGGAGAATCTCGGCGCCGGCGCGGGCTGTGTCACCCCGGCCACGTCCACAAAGGCGTTGCGGGCCACGTTCTGGGGATGGTGCGGGGCTTCCGTCATGGACAGGACCGGGGCGAAACAAATATCCGAACCTTCCATAATTTCACACCATTCCGCGCGGGTCTTGGTCTTGAAGACCGCGCGGTAGGTTTCGATCACCTCCGGCCAGCTCTCCCGGTCCATCTGCGGCGGCAGGTTCATCTTGTCCATGCCGGTCTTCTCCAGCAATTCGGCATAAAATTTTGGCTCGATAGAGCCAATGGAAACCCAATTGCCGTCGGCGCATTCGTAGGTGCCATAGAACGGTGCGCCGGTATCAAGGATATTGGTGCCGCGCACATCCGACCAAAAGCCCGAACCATGCATGCCATAGATGGGCAGCATCAAATAGGCAGAGCCTTCCAGCATGGACGTATCGACCACCTGGCCCTTGCCGGAACGCTGAACCTCCCACAGGGCCGCCATGACGCCGAAGGCCAGGAACATGGCGCCACCGCCGAAATCGCCGGTCAAATTCAATGGCGGGATCGGCCCGCTGTCCTTGTTGCCCACGGAATAGAGAACGCCGGATAGGGCAATGTAGTTGATATCGTGGCCGGCGGCATGGCTGATTGGGCCGTCCTGGCCCCAACCCGTCATGCGGCCATAGACCAGCTTTTCGTTACGAGCCATACAGACATCTGGGCCCAGGCCCAGACGTTCGGCTACGCCGGGGCGGAAACCTTCGACGAGGGCATCGGCGCTTTCCACCAGACGCAATACGGCTTCCACGCCGTTTGGGTTTTTCAGATCGACGGAAATAGATTTACGGCCCCGGCCCAGTACATCGAAGGCCGGGTTTTTGCCCGAAATACCCAGGCCTGAAGGCGCGGTGCGGTCGACCCGGATTACCTGGGCGCCCATGTCCGCCAGCAAGGTAGAGCAAAATGGTACCGGTCCGATGCCAGCCAATTCAATGATCTTCATTCCCGCCAACGGTCCCATGGCGTCTCTCCCTTTTGTTGTCCAAATTACCTACTCGGGGAACAATAGCGGAAGCGGACCGCGTGGCAAATGTCTCAGTGAGGCGCGCTACCCGTCCGTGATGCCGACGACCCGTGGCGCGGCGGCGTTCAGATCCAGCAGCAGATAGGCAAGCGTCGAGATATCATGATTACAGCGCTGTAGCATTCTAACCTCAGCATAGGCGCATGCTGGCATAGAGGTCGACGCCATGTTTAAGAGGAGGA
>Ga0209402_10004282_pt1 | contig 13098 bp, 3 predicted proteins | sample ArcticOcean_MG_C_3_FD_187437 | JGI IMG/M metagenome (GOLD analysis project Ga0209402, IMG submission 187437) | Marine microbial communities from western Arctic Ocean - ArcticOcean_MG_CB8_126 (SPAdes) (version 2) | ecosystem: Environmental > Aquatic > Marine > Oceanic | place: Arctic Ocean... | reverse complement strand
GAACTCGGGCAATCACTCATCGAATCTGACCTTCCGCGAGGTCTGGATCAATGCGACTCTGCCGGCAGGCGAGCAGTGGCATGAATACGTAGCGGGCCTCGCCGACATCTCAGGCCGCTCGGCTGCCGACTGGCTCTCTGTCAAGTTCGACACAATTGCACCAATTATGATTCTCTCTCACATTCCTTGGATAACCAATGAATCGATACTGTCAATCTCTGTGCAAACCGAGTCAGATGCTGTATTCCGACACAATGGAGAGATCATACCGATCAATGAAACAGGATTCGTTGAATATACGGTCTCTCTCGAGGAATCAGAGATTGAGTTTTTAGGAACGGATTTGGCCGATGAACCGTCTCATATTTACTATGCAACAGGGAACAATTCATTCTCACTTTCAGTCACAGATCCATCCGGAAACCGTCATGAGAATAGTTGGAGAGTTGTTCTCGATAGTACAATTCCAGACATTCAAAAGGTGAATCTAATTTCACTGCAACCTGAACATGAATATCTCGACCAATCCTGGCTCGACATTCCTTTGAACCTGACCGTTTTCATCACTGAGGTGATTCTGAGTGATGACGTCAAATCGATGTGCATTACAATCGAAGGAGAGGACTTCGAGAGTATTGAACAATGTCTCGAATACACTGTCTCCCCCTATGTGGTGGAGTCCGGAGGAGTTGATGAATCAAATTCTACTCATCCGGAAGATAGATGGTGGGATCTCACAGATCTACCAGATGATTCTTACAACATGGTCGTAGAGTTAGTTGATTGGGCCGGTAATTCTTATTCCCATGAATACTCGTTGATTCTTGACCGAACACTGCCTGAAGTCGATTGGGACATCAGCCCATCGGCGGATGGGCTGTTGAGCGATCACAGACTCGGATTGTCGTGGACCGCGAGCGAGAATGTGGAGCTGGAGTTCACGCATAACGGGGAGTTAGTCGAGGAATGGAAGGCGAGTTATGGCGGCTTATTCTTTAATCTGAACGAGACCGGTTACCATGAATTCTGCATTGATGCTTGGGATGTGACACGCGGGCAGCACAACGAAAACCGGTTCCACGAATGCCAAGAGTTCACCCTCATGCCTTCACTCTACGCCTCGGCGATCTGGGCGAATTGGGATGGCACGACGGTCGGCACAGAGACGGTGCAATTGATTCTGCAACGCGGGCCCGACCAATGGGCGAATGTGACGCATATTCCCCTCGGCACGGACATCGGCGATGTCGAGCCGACTCATTCCTTCGAGCCCGGGCAATCATTTGTCACGCTGGAGTTGGCTTTGGACGAGGGTGAGAACGAATTCTATGTCGCGATTGGGGCGTTGGACCACATCCAGATGTACACGCTCTATGTCACGCGCGATACGATCACTCCTCGCCTGAACCTCACTGAGATAACCAATCGAACGACGAATCTCGAACCGACGCGCATCATCGAAGGGGTTTGCGAGCGCGGCGCTTTCGTGACGGTCTGGACGGAGATATCGACGACGAATTTCGTTTGCGGCGCGACTGAGAACTTCACCCTGCAGATGGGTATTCCTGCGCGTCCCGGCTGGCATTCGGTTAATGCAACGAGCCTCGATCTGGGTGGCAATAGCAATGAGTTCGGCATCGAGGTGCGTTATCAGGAATGGACCGATTGGGCCGTTGACGACGCTAAGGCTGGTGGACCTATGCTCTATTGGGGAGCGGGAGCCCTGCTTGGTTTGCTGGCGATGCTTGGGTTGACTAGTCGTTATGTGCGGCGGCGCGGGGCGCGGGCGCGTGCCGCTGAAAACGGGGTTGATGCTGCTTCCGAATGGCTGGATGGGATGATCGATGATTCAGAACTGGAGGGCGAGGGTGCTCCAGTTGAGCCGACAGGACCTGCGGAACCACTGCCAGAGGAAGATGAATTGCGGGCTTGGGCGCGGGGCGAGCGGGAAGTTCGCAGTTGGCGCGATAGTGTTCCAGATGACGATGTCATCGACCTCGACTGAAACTCCTTGAAACAAACCCCAGAGTCTCAGAGTACACAGAGATTGGTGGTTGGGCGGGCAGTGTGCTTGGATCAATCTCCTGTGTTCACCGGTGCGAAGTGTGCAGGCGCGCTCATAGCTGACTGACCCAGAATGAGTGAGTGAGGAAGTGTTCATGGGTGGCTCGCCGGTGGCGCGCCTCATGGGAATCGAGAAGATAGCGGTGCTCGGCGCTGGACTGATGGGAAATGGCATCGCGCAAGTCGCTGCTTGCGCGGGTTATTCGGTTGTCATGATCGACATCAAACAAGAGTACGTCGAGGCTGGCCTGACTGCAATCGAGAAGTCCCTCGCGCGCCTAGTGGCCAAAGAGCGCATGACTCAGACCGATGCCGATGAGGCTCTGGCGCTGGTCTCTGTTTCGACCGAGAAGTCGGCTGCTGCCGATGCTGACTTGGTCGTCGAAGCGATTCCTGAGATTCCCGAACTGAAATTCTCCACCTTCGCCGAGTTGGATGCCATATGCAAGCCCGAGGCGATTCTTGCGAGCAATACTTCATCGATTTCGATAAACGAAATCGCCGCTGCTACAAACCGCCCCGACAAGGTCATCGGAATGCACTTCATGAACCCTGTCGCAATCATGCGATTGGTCGAGATAATCAACGGCAGCGAGACTTCCGAAGCAGTGACAGCTGCCGTCGTCGAAGCAAGTGAGAGGATGGGCAAGACAGCCCTCGCCTGCAACGATTCCCCGGGTTTCGTGTCGAATAGGATTCTCTGCCCGATGATCAACGAGGCCATTCTGACACTTCAGGAGGGAGTGGCTGAGCCCGAAGCCATCGATGGTATCATGAAACTCGGCATGAATCACCCGATTGGTCCGCTCGCCCTTGCTGACCTGATTGGCAACGACACGGTTCTGCACATCATGAACGTCCTGCACGAGGGACTTGGAGACGACAAGTATGCCCCCGCGCCACTGCTGATTCAAATGGTCGAAGAAGGCAAACTCGGACGCAAATCCGGTAGTGGTTTTTTCGACTATTGATTGTCTGGAATGCTCCCGCTGCGGCGGTGCAGATTCTGCACCCGTACAACTCGGGGTCAAATTAAAAGGCTGGTCGAGAACCGCCGGAACCATGAAGCGTGCGAATTCCGCTCGAATGATGGTCGCCTTGATGTTGTTTTCTGCCCTCTCGGCAGTCGTTGTAGCGAATGATGCTGGAAGTGGTGGCGACGCTGGAGATTCGACTTCGACCGCGTTTTATCTGCCTGCCAGCAATGACACCTATTACGGCAATCTGACTTCCAGCACCGACGAGTCTGATTACTACGCTATCAACATGTCAACCAACACCGGAATTGCCGCTCAACTGATCTCACCATCGGGGGCTGACTTCGATCTCACCCTCTACTCCTCCAGCGCCTCACTCATCGACTCCTCAGCCTCCACGGGCGTTGACGACATCACCTCGAACGGCTCCGCGGTGGGCGGGACGACAATCTACATCGAGGTCGATCGATGGTCGGGCTCCGGACAGTACACACTGCAGATCTGGATTTTCTCAACGGCCGGTCAGCCCGGCTCCAACCAGGATGATGCCGGAAGCGGTTCTGACGCCGGTTCCGATGCCAGCACCGCGATCTCACTGACCGCTGCCAACGGCAGTGTCGATGGATGGATCTCAGACCAGTGGGACAACAATGACTGGTACTCCGTCACAGTGCCCACCAATCACTACATGTTCGTCGACATCATCTCTTTTGCGAACGCGAGCTTCTACGGGTCGTACATATCGATTCTTGATTCCGCTGGTTCAACAATCGACTCAGACTGGGGCAACACTTGGTCTACTGTCTCGACCAACGGGAGCTCGGTGGGTGGCCAAACCATCTACATCCAGATGTATTCGAGCAGTGACGAGGGTGATTACAACTTCAGTTACAATTTCGCTTCGACAGCCGGCCAGCCGGGAAGCAATCAGGACGACGCTGGCACCGGCGACGACGCCGGCAACTCAGCAGCGAGCGCGACGAATCTGACAGTGCCGGTGACCGGCGGTAATTACACCGGCTGGGTCTCCAACAATTGGGACACCGAGGACTGGTACCGCATCACGATCCCGGTGAACCACACGATCTGGGCAGACGTATCCTGGACCAACACAAGCGCTGACTTGGACGTCTACATGTACGATTCAACCGGCCTGACAACTATCGATTACGCAGCCGGTTCAACCAATCCAGAGATGGTCAGCGCCAATGGAACCTCCGTGGGCGGTGCTGACATCCTGCTACGCGTGCGCGCGTACAGCGGCGATTCAAATTACACCATGAGCATCGGCATGGAGAACATCACGGGAGTGCCGACTTCCGCCAATCAGAACGATGCCAACAGCGGCGGCGATGCGGGGGACAACATGAGCTATGCTCTGGATCTTCCACAGACCAACGCAACCTACTGGGGCTGGATATCGAACACCGACGACGACGACGATTACTACCGCCTGAACATCACTGGGGAATACGCCATTCAAGCATCTCTCAACTGGAATAACAGCGATGATTACGACATCTATCTACTCGATTCATCGGGTACGACGATAGATTACAGTTGGTTCGATCAACCGGAGAATGTCACCAGTGGAAGCACCAATGTGACGAACTCCACTGTATATCTGTGGATCAATGCCTGGACCGGCGAGGGCGAATACAGTCTGACGGTCGATTTCCTTGACACAACGACGCTGCCGGTCAACAACCAGAACGATTCCGGCAGCGGCGGTGACGCTGGTGATGATGTCAACGATTTGACACCCATTCCGCTCAACATCGGTCAGAACGACTTCACAGGCTGGGCCTCGAGCAGTCAGGATGCCAATGATTTCTACGAATACACGGTGCCCGTGAATCATGGCATCGCGATCGAGATGACTATGGACACGAATTTCTTTACTGGATATCTCGTTCTCGGCTGGAGTTCGAACCTGTCGACGATTGATTCCTCAACGAACCTCAACGGCTACGAGGTGGTCACCTCGAACGGCTCTATCGTCAGTGGTGAAGACGTGATTCTACGCGTCGTGGGTTATAGTGGCGAGGGTGTCTACAATCTGACCGTCTGGATCTTCACCCTCGATACCGACGGCGATGGCTTCTGGGATACTGTCGAGGTGAATTGCGGTTCGGACCCTGAGGATGCTAACGACATGCCGATTGACAACGACGCCGATGGAGTCTGTGACGCCATGGATGATGACGATGACAACGACGGCGTCGTCGACAACGACGACGCCTTCCCATTCGATTCGAACGAGACCACTGACACCGACAACGACGGCGTCGGAAACAACGCCGACGAGGACGACGACGGCGATGGCTGGAGCGATGCGGACGAGCAGACCTGCGGCAGCAATCCTACGGATGCGAGCAGCACACCCGCCGACAATGATTGGGACGGAATCTGTGATACCATGGATGACGACGACGATGACGATGGCGTCCTCGACGTCGACGATGCATTCCCATTCGATGCCAGTGAGAGCGTCGACACCGACAATGACGGAATCGGCGACAACGCCGATAATGACGACGACGGAGATGGCTTCACCGACGGAGTCGAGACGGATTGTCTCTCAGACCCACTCGACCAGACATCCGTGCCAGAGGACACCGATGCCGATGGACAATGCAACGAGGAAGATGCAGACGACGATAATGACGGTCGAGCCGACTTAACCGATGCCTTCCCGCTCGATGTGAACGAGTGGAGCGACACCGACGGCGATGGAATCGGGGACAATGCCGACGTCGACGACGATAATGATGGCTACCTCGACGCGAACGATGCCTTCCCCTACGATTCAAGCGAATGGGCCGATTTCGACGGCGACGGCATCGGCAACAACGCTGACCTCGACGACGATGACGACGGCTGGTCAGACGACAGCGAAGTTCGATGTGGCAGCGATGCCTACTCTCCTTGGTCCAAACCCGATGACAACGACGATGATCATGTCTGCGACCTGCTCGACGAGGATGACGACAACGACGGCATCCTCGACATCAACGATTTCTTCCCCTTCGACGCGACAGAATGGGACGACACGGACTACGATGGAATCGGCGACTTTGCCGATCTCGATGATGATGGCGACGGCTGGGCCGACATCGACGAGCCGAACTGCGGTTCAGACCCGATGGACCCGAACTCGATTCCACTCGACAACGACCAAGACCACATCTGCGACTTGGTCGACATCGACGACGATAACGATCTCGTTCAAGACAGCGACGACGATTTCCCCTTCAATGGCAATGAATGGCGTGACACCGACGGCGATGGCGACGGCAACAACCGCGATCTCGATGACGACGACGATAGCTGGACAGACAACCAAGAGCAGATGTGTCAGACGGATCCGCTCGCCGTCAGTTCAGTCCCGATAGACACCGACGACGATGGAACCTGCGATCTGGTCGACCTCGACGATGATGACGACGGTGTGGTCGACCTCGACGATACCTTCCCCAAGGACGCCAACGAATGGCAGGACCGCAATAAGGACGGACGCGGCGACAACGCCTTCCCACTCTCGATCGGAGACAAGATGAAACTCAACCCCGGAATGACGGCAGTCATCATCATTCTGATTCTCGCAGTGATAGGAGCTCTCGTCGCCGTGACGCTGATGCGTCGCAAGGAAGACGAGGCGAAGGAGTGGCGGGAAGATGATTACACATCCTATGATGAAACGGCTGGATGGCAGGAGACGCCCTCGCACGAGACTGACCCGGCCGCAGAAGCGACAGAGGCTGTGGATGAATATCCAGAAGTGGCCGAAGAATCCGCAGAAGCGGGCCAAGAATCCTCAGAATTCGCCGAAGAGGCTGTTTCAGAAGCACCACCTCTTCCACCCGGATTCCACTCCGAAGAGGTCGTGGAAGAAGTCACGGAACCAGCCGATGGGAATGCCGACGAAGGATCTGATTGGTTGACGGAACTGACCATTGAATCGGAGCCCGAGGCAGCCCCCGCGGATGTCGAGGAAGCAGAGGGAGTGAGCGAACAGACTTCTCCGAATCCCCCCTCGAATCGACCCCCTCCTCCACCACCTGGATTCTTCGACGAAGTAGAGTGAAACCGGAAGCCAGAAGCGTGAATCCGGATTCCGAACTGCCCGTTTCGGGCGGAATCGAGGGAAACCGTTATTCGTGCTCAGCCTGGTAGTCCAGACGCACAAGACCCAGTTAGATTCCGACCTTCCTTTATGAGTCGGATGAACAGGGGACGGCATGATTATATCACTCACATAGTGTGCTTAACAACAGTGACACCTATGCGAAACGAAATTACCCGGACAATCCTGCTAGCATTGATGATGATAACCACGGCAATACTGCCTCTGATCGACACTGCTGACGACAGAACAGAATTGCGAGATGACCGCCTGAGAATGGAGGCCGCTCCTTCCCCCTGTATGGGTGCTGACGCATGTCGAGGGACGGACGCTGGTATTGGTCTGAGCGGCTCGATGGACATCACCGCTGACTTCGAATTCGGTGATGGACCAGAGTCCGTCGAATATTGGAATTCGATGGCGGCCACGGGCTTTTCGTCAACTTCGGACAACAACATCGATGTATTCCTCATCGACATGGAACCGGGCTACGGTGTCAGGTACACATTGACCTGGAACACGACTTCCAGTTTCTACTCAAATTACGCCTACATGGCGGCATATGGGCCAACCTCCATGTCTTCCTACTACACCAATGGCTGGGGATACTGCTACTACAGCACCGCGGGCCAGACCGGCATTGGTAGCGATGGAACCTGCATCGGGGATTACACCAGTGGTGGTGGCGTCTCAAGAGACCTTAATGGAGCAGAAGTTTTGCTCTGGGTCTGGTGCTACTACTGTGGTTACTCACCACAGATCCCCGATTACAACATGAACATCACGGTCTTCCCCAGTGACAACGGATTCGCCGGAGATTGGGCCGATTCACCGGACGCATTGAGTTTGCTCAATCTTGAATTCGATTCCTATCCGAACGGCGACTATGCATCAGGTAGTTTCTCTATATCCTCTGGATCAGCGGTCGACGTGAACTATGTATGTGATTACTGGTGCCCGTACGAGACTTCGGCTCAGGTTACTAAGCCCGATGGGACTTCTGACACTTGGTCCGTGGGATCGTTTGCAGCTTATTCCTCTGGAACAATGGCCTCCTATTCAGCCGCAGGAACCTATACTGTCCAGATGTGGGATAGTTACGGAGATGGAGGTATGTCGATTAGCGCTGCTCTCACTTCTATTCCAGCGGGCTATATTGCGATGGTGCCATTGTCTGGAGATGCCTTCAATTTGGATGTGACGACTAGTGGACATGTCAATTCGACAGATACGGCTGATTACTTTTCAGTTTCAATTCCTACAGGATACGCTGCTAACCTGACTCTTGATTGGATTAAGAATGCAGATCTTGACCTAGAATTGTATTCGGACGCCGGATTTACCACGATGTTTGACTATTCGTGGTATGATCAACCTGAGTATATTGACCTCGGCAGTGCCTACGAGGGTTCAACCGTATTTGCCAAGGTCAGTTATTACGGCTATTACAGCGTCGCGAGCCATGCAGGATATAGTCTGCAATTACAGTTGGCTCCATCGGTTCCACCACCATGCTCGATTGCAGATGATGGTAGCTCTGGTGATGATGCTGGCGATGTCCAGACCGACGCTACGAATGTGACTCATCTTGGAGAGAGTGCAACGTTCACTGGGACCATCTGTGAAGGCTATGACGCTGAGGACTGGTACTCGATAACCCTGCCAGCCGATTATGGTGTTTGGGTCGAATTGGAATTCGATCAACCCGAGGGAACTGAAGCGATTGACATGTTCATCTACATGGACGGATACTGGTCCTACCTCGCTCAGAACAACTATCCTTACACATTGAACCCGAAGGGATTATCGACAAATGAATCGTATTACTTCAATAATTACCTCAGTCAGGAGACCACTGTTTACATCAAACTTTTCGCACGTGACTTGGTCACAGATGTCGAAACCAACTATACGATTGGCTTCGCTACTTACGATCAAACCGCAGGTTGGGATGGTCCTTGGACCGATGCGGGCACCAGCGAGGACGCCGGTAACAGCACCTCGGGCTACGACGCTCTCTCCATTCCTTCCATGAATGGAACATACGTCGGCTACGGTCACGATTCCGACGATCGGTACGATTACTACCAAATTTATATGCCTCAAAATTACGCTTTGCACGTCGAAGTGTCTTTCCCTGGATCGCATGATATCGATACGGGATTGTATTACCAACATCCGGTCTACGGTTATCTGTACTTCATTGATTCATCCTACTACGACAACCCTGAGAGTATGTGGGCAGATTACTCGCACGGTGGCGAAACACTCTTCATACGTGTGTTTACAGATTTCGGCGGCGGAATCTATTGGATGAATATCACCATGATCACGCCCGACAATGAACCGGGTGCCAACCCCAACGATTGTGGTGCTGGAATCGATGCGTCTGACATCATTTACTACAATACATGGGATGATGGCCCTTCATTCGTCAACAACTCGAATCAGGCTGACATCAACGGCGATGCGGATGATATCGGTGGAGTATGTACCGGTTGGTTCGACTACACATGGGATCAGCGGGATTACTACCAAATTCTAGTGCCAGCTGGCAAGTACGTCAACATCACAACCGACTTCCCTGATGTCGGTGGAAATGGTAACACGTACGTCTACACTTACATGTATATGTGCGGGAACTGGGATATGCAGTGTTCCTACCCTGGTAACCCTGCATATTACGTATCCCAGAATGGAGCAACAGCCGCAAACTACCCGATAACTGCACATTCAGGATTGTGGCCAGTTGGCGGACATTGGGTTACCTTCGGTATCTATTCGTATGGTGTGAATGATCTCACTTACGAAATGGATATCACATATGGTAACCTCTCTGACCTTCCTGGTGGGAGCCAAAATGACGCTAACAGTGGTGGAGATGCAGGATCTTCATTCGGCTCCTCTGTCGAGATTGAAGCATACAACAACCTCACTGCAAACAACAGCTATGAGTTTGAAGGATGGGCTGCAGCTGGTCTTGATGATCAGGATTGGTACAATTTCATAGTACCAGCAGATCATGGATTCGAGATAATGCTAGATATGGGATACAACTATCCAAGTGCTTGGTATCTGTTGTACGTATACAACTCAGCCCAATCCCAGATTGGGTACCAATACTACAACATGCCAAATACTTGGAACTCTTCAACTTCCAGCACATATTATGGTGACGAGATGATCTACTTCATTGTCCGAAACTACATCTATGATACAACAGGAACTGATTACAATGTAACAGTTCAATTCTACACACTAGATGCTGATGGTGATGGTTGGTATGACACTATGGAGACTCAGTGCGGAACTGATCCGTACGATTCGATGAGCTTCCCGAGCGACACCGATGGCGATGGCATCTGCGATACGCTCGACACTGACAGCGACGGCGATGGCGTCATCGATTCGGAAGACGACTTCCCGTACGATCAAAACGAGACTACCGATACCGATGGCGACGGAGTTGGCGACAACTCTGACGACGACCTCGACGGAGACGGCTGGAATAACTCCGCCGAGTTCGATTGTGTCACCGACCCGATGGACGCATCCTCGTATCCGAGTGACTTCGACAACGACACACTCTGTGACGTCGTCGACATCGATGACGACAACGATGGTTACATCGACGAAGACGATGCATTCCCATTCAACGCAACAGAATGGGCCGACAACGATGGCGACAGAATCGGTGACAACGCCGATCTTGACGACGATAACGACGGCTACCTCGACATAACCGAGGTCGAGTGCCAGTCCGATCCATTCGAGGTCTCAGACATTCCGATGGATCTAGACCTCGACGGAATCTGCGACGCGATAGACGACGACATCGATGGGGATGGAACCCTCAACGCCGACGACGCCTTCCCGACCAACCCTGCGGAGTGGAATGACTTCGACGGTGATGGAATCGGCGACAACGCTGACAACGACGACGATAACGATCTCGTCCTCGACAGCGCCGACGCCTTCCCCTATGACCAGTACGAGTGGATCGATACGGACGGCGATGGTGTTGGCGACAATGCTGACCTCAACGATGACGGCGATGCTTGGACCGACGCGGAGGAGTTCGCCTGCGGAAGTGACTCACTCGACTCAGACTCGGTACCCGACGATTATGACGGAGACGGTATCTGTGACAAGGTCGACACCGACGATGATGGAGATGGATACCCAGACGTCCTGGACGCCTTCCCCTACGACGCGACGGAGAACTCCGACAACGATCGAGACGGCCTCGGTGACTTCAGTGACACTGATGACGACAACGATGGCTGGCTCGACGGTGAGGAGCCGAACTGCGGCACGGACCCGATGGACGCAACCTCAGTTCCGGCTGACAACGACCTCGATCACGACTGTGACGTCTCCGACCAGGATGACGACAACGACGGAACTCTGGACATCGACGATGTATTCCCGTTCAACCCGAACGAACAGAATGATCTCGATGGCGATGGCACGGGAGACAATTCCGACATCGACGATGACGGCGATGGATGGCTCGACACGACCGAGCTCATCTGCCGCAACGCTGGCGGCTACGGTGACCCGAGGAATGCGGATGTCATGCCGGTCGACAATGAGACCGACGTTGGAGCTGATGGCGATTTCGGAACCGATGATGACATGATCGTAGGTGATGGATTGTGCAACTCGATCGACCCTGACGACGACAATGACGGCTTCCCAGACCCAGCAGTCTACACAGTCAACTCAGTAGGCGCGTGCACCTCGTGTGCGGATTGGGAGGACCATTTCCCATGGGACCCGACCGAGCACTTCGATGCCAACGACGATGGTAGTGGAGACGCCGGCACACCGCTGACCCTCCTCGACGACATCAAGGCTGAGCCACTGCCCTTCATCGGCATCGCTCTGGCCCTGCTTCTGGTAATCGTTGCAATCGCCCGCAGTGGCGGCGGCAAGGACGAGGAAGACGATCTCGACCTGTATGACGAGACCGAGCAGTTCCTCGATGACGAGGACTTCGACGATCTCGGAGAAGACGAAGAAGACGAGGAAGAAATCGAGGCCTGAACAGGCTCGACAAACTCTCCGACAACATAACCGGATTGCCGGGGCCCTTCGCGGGCCTCGGCTCTCCCGGCCTTTTCCCTCTCAGCCAATCTCATGGCTGGCTCTTCTGTTGTTCCTGCCTACGCCTGCAGCGGATTCTCCAGGTATTTCTCGGGCCTTCATGAGGTTCCGTCTCTCGCATTTTTTCGAGTGAGATTTCTCGTTAACTCTCGTGTGGAATTGTGATTTCTCATCGCTCAGAATCCCAGATCAATGGGGTTCTCCCTCGCGCGCGCGAGCGCGCATCGATAAAGCAAGGGTCAGAAGAGGCTCGAGAATCGGCTTGTAAATCGGAAGTGGACGAGCTCGAGGGTGGGCTCAGATAGGGGCCAAGGAGGGACTCGAGATTAGGCGAAGGGTAAACGCCAGAATCGGACGAGTTCAGTTCGACTCAAACATCGACAGGGGGTCGAAGCCTCCTTCCAAATGAGGGTGGTGTGGGAAATGAAGTGGCGCGGAATCGAATTTGATGCCTGACCAGATCTGCCTGACATTGGAGTTGGTGTGGAAATGGATGCAATGTGGGAATGAAAGTGATGTGGGAATGACACCGATTTTGCAGTGGAATAGGAAATTCGCTGTCGGAATTGCACTGAATTCACTCGAATCAGGCCCTTCAGACCCCCCCCTATTAGCAGTGAAATCAGGGTATTTTCGCGACATTTGCTTATAAAGAGCGGTCAATTCACCTCGGATTTGGTCAAGGACCGTCCGCGATCGAATCAGGGTTGTTTCACACAACATAAACCATCGAGGACCAACAATTCTGCCACCCCAGTCCACTCACTCTGGCATACACTTGTTTTCGTCTGATAATAACGAACAACTCGAGGCCAAGCTCCC
>Ga0209402_10004277_pt1 | contig 13103 bp, 11 predicted proteins | sample ArcticOcean_MG_C_3_FD_187437 | JGI IMG/M metagenome (GOLD analysis project Ga0209402, IMG submission 187437) | Marine microbial communities from western Arctic Ocean - ArcticOcean_MG_CB8_126 (SPAdes) (version 2) | ecosystem: Environmental > Aquatic > Marine > Oceanic | place: Arctic Ocean... | reverse complement strand
CGAGAGACCCGTACACCCTGATGTCTGATGCACCAAAACTTGCTTTGCGTTTATCCAGCGCTATGTCCGCAGATGCTTGCGTGCGATTGGCTGTAGTCGCCGAACAAAGTGGGTTCAGTACGGTGTGGTTTGCAGAGAATCCTTACCAGCGGGGCGTGCTACCCGCGGTTGCCGCGTGTGCTGGGGCAACCGGGCATATAGGCCTGGGTGTTGGAGTGTTTAATCCATACAATCGTCACCCGACGTTGATGGCGATGGAGATGGGTGCGCTTGATGAGTTGTCGGGCGGGCGAGCGATTTTAGGCATTGGTTCGGGTGTGCCTGCCTGGGTTGAACGTATTACGCCTTATCGACGGCCGCTCGAGGCAGTACGCGATGCGGTGTCGATTACCCGCGGCTTGCTTTCCGGGCAAGAAGTCAATTACAGCGGAAAGATGTACTCAGCGAACGGTGTACGCCTGGAGTACGATCTCACACGCGGTCAGGTGCCGGTGCATGTGGCAGCCATGGGCCAGAAAATGCTATTACTTTGTGGCGAACTCGCAGACGGGTTATTGATTGGCAACATGTGTCCGCCCGCGTTTACGCAGCGGGCAAGCGACAGGCTGCGTGAGGGTGCTGCACGTGTCTCACGTCAACCTCCGCAGGAGATGACCAAGTATCTGCCGTGTGTGGTTCATAAGGATGGCGATGCGGCTAGGAAAATTGCTCGTAATGCCATTGGGAAAACGCTGAGTTCGTTTTGGCAAGCCTATCAGGCGGCCCCGGCTGCATTGTCGGCGATTCGGGATGGCAACGCGATAGAAGCGGATCGCTTTGAGAAAGCACTCGCACGGTTAGCTAATGGAGAACCCGGTGAGCGTGTATTGGGCGACACTTTTGTTGAAGCCTACGGAGTCGCAGGCACGACGGATGATTGTGTAGAGCAGGTGTTGGCGTTGAAACACTCGGGTGTAACGCAAGTTACGCTCACCATGTTAGGAGAGGCGCCTGAACAGAATATGCGCCAACTGGGAGCGGCGCTAAGCGACATCTGATTCCTCGTCCTGAGGCGGTTATTTCATTTATTGTTCCAAGAATCGATTGAGTACATTTTTTATGAGGCGTGAGATGTTGTTGTCGCCATCGTTAACAGGCAGTGATCCGCAAAAGGTGATTGAGCCGACGGAGAACACCGCGCCGGTGTTCTGGGTTTCAAAGTAGACAATGTCGCTTCGAATAAGCTCCTCAAAGTCTTCGCCATTCCAGGATAGAAGATTGGTAAGGATGTCTTCTGGTACCAGGACGAAGTGGTTGCTGTCACCGTGTGCACTGGCGAGTACGACCGCATTTCTTGGTGTGCCGAGGCGAGTATCCGCTCGATCGAGTTCGAAACCGGCCGCGCCGCCACCAGATAGACCAAAATCACCAAGCACCTCATCGTCGATGCCTTCAAACATCCATTGGTAATCCGGATCGTACGATGCGGCAGTGCGTTGATACCCACCCCCTCTGTGTTCGCCTTGCGAGGTAAACCCGACGCCGGCCAGTTGTTGTGGGGGTCTCCCGTTGCGCCGCCATAGACCACCGTAAGTACCGTCTAAAGCGTTGTAGTATTCGCCGGGCTCTGAGGCCCAGGCTCGAATGCCACCTTCGCCGCGACGGATTTCGATGGCTCCAGGCCACGCGTCACTGAGAGCGACTTTCCAGTAAAAACCATTGCCTCCGAGATACATAAACCGTCCACCACCTTCGGTGTAGGCGGATAAAGCGTCTAAGGTTTCTCGTGTGTGATATTCCGGATGTGTGGTGGTCATTACCACGTCATAACCTTCGATCGCGCGGCCGCCGTGATCATGCAGGTCGTCGTCAGTGATGACGTCAAATGAGTAACCCTCGCTTTCGAGCCAATACCAAAGGTGTGCGTCAGCCGCGAAATGACGCAGTCCCGAGCCCGGTACGCCGGGATAAGAAACGGTGGCCGAGCGCATGGTGATAATGGGTCGACGCCTGGACGAATAAGCAATGCCGGAACCGTCACTGTGTAGGTTATAGGTAGACAGGCCGTACTCTGGATGGTCGTCGGCGTTCCACGGCCAGGCTTGCCACTCGCGTACAGTTTGTCGCCACTCATCGTTGGTGTTGCCGCGGGCGATGTTCGCATAAACCGTGTAGGTGAATGTTGGTATCAGGACAGCAATGCGTGATTGAGGGGCGCCGAGCGGCGCGGTCACGAAGAAAGGAATCATGTCCTCGTCACCCTCTGTGGTTTTCATACGCACCCCATAGACGCCACTTCGAAAATCAGCTGGTATTTTGATAGTGAAGTCTGTGCGCCAGTCACAGTCATAGAGGTCATCGTCGTGGAAATGAATAGCGGCGTAATGTGCGGGATGTTGAGTCCAGTCGAAGGTGCTGCCGTCCCACTGGGAGGACATGACTGCACGGGTCGGCAGGTTAATTACTTCTCCATGAAGCCCGTGGGGGCCAACATCGACTGCGTTAGGTGTTCCAATGTCGCGCGAGAAATCAAAGTGAAAAATCAGGTGTTTGTCTTTTTGGTCCGTCAGCGGATCTGATAATGCTTCTCCGAGGAGCATCGGGCTTTCAATTTTTCCGTTGAAATGGTGTTCGACACACTTTCCCTGGATAGCCGCAATGAGCAGCGTGCCATGTCCGTCACTTGCACTGACATTCTCTAGGTGGGCACTGCCGTGGTCGTGCGCATCCTTTCTCACCTGAAGCGGCATCTGTCCGACCGATAGCATGTTTTGATCGGCGCGATAAGACATCCAGATGCGATACCAGCGATGACTCACGAGCTGTTTTCCAGTTGAGAGTCGATGTGACCCAAAGCAGGCGACAGCACCCAGGTGATCAATTGCCAAGGCATAGCCCGTTTGTTGGTCTGAGTCATGGCGAGAGACCACGCCCTGTAGTCCTTGCTCGGGGGTCGTGGGGTAGATCGTCGCGACGATGGTAAAACTGCCGAGTTGCTCTAACGCCTGGGTCTCCTTTACTTCGATATACGAGCCCAGATTTACCTCTTGAATACGGGAGGGATAGATGCCATTAATCGGCGAGTCCAGAGCGTGTTCGATGACGCCTGGGCCCTCGGGATTTGGGTCGCAGGAGACCACATGGACGAGTTGTGCACGGTAATCTGCCGCGGAGTGGCTACTGACCTGAAAGGAGATGCTTTCTCCAGGCGCGGCGGAAAATTGGTCGGCGTAACCGATAAGAGGAATAGGGTCGTCGTTCATGAGGTTGAATTTCGGTGAGAGGTGTTCGGAGTCAATGCGGGGGATAAACCTCGCTCCAATTCGTTGCCTGTTCGTAGGCGGATGCCACGCGGTAAATGCTGGCTTCGTCAAAATGGCGCCCGATCACCTGCAGTCCGAGTGGTAAAACGGGGACATCGTCGTCGGGTTCGGTAAACCCGATCGGTAGCGACAGGGCCGGGTGTCCTGTGAGATTGAATGGCGGGCGGGCGCTTCGAGGATAACAACGCGCGACAGCTTCAGGGTCATCAATCGGGAACGGTGGATCCATGCTGGAGGCAGTAACAAGGACATCAGCGTTGTTAAGAAGGGTGTCGATCTCAGCTGTAAATAGGGGGCGATTGCGCAGGGCCTGGACATAGTCGACCGCCCGGATAAAGGCGCCGGGAAGTAATTTTTCGCGAGTCATCGCGGCATAGTCCTGGGGACGACTCTGAAGCCAGTATTGGTGAACAGCATAAGCTTCGCTGAGTAGGATGATGCGATTCACGTTGGAGAAGGTCTGCAGTGACTGAGTCTCAACGTCGGTAATATTCGCGCCAAGATCAGCCAGGACATGGAGCGATGCGTTAATGGCGTTAACCACCTTGGAGTCTGCCACCATGTCCTTTTCAAAGAAATGTCGGATGACACCAATGCGCATGCCTTTGATGCCTTGCGTTCTACCGCGCTCGACGGCGCTGAGATAGTCAGGGACCGGAACTTGTGCACTGGCCGGGTCTCGGGGGTCGTATCCTGAGATGACCTGCAGCAGCGCGGCATTGTCCGATACCGTGCGAGTCATCGGTCCGACGTGATCTAAAGAAAATGCGAGCGGAACAACCCCGCGCCGACTGACTCGTCCATAGGTGGCTTTCATGCCAACGATACCGCACAGGGAGGCTGGGTTTCTCACTGATCCCCCGGTGTCCGTACCCAGTGCCAGCGGCATGAACCCGGCGGCGATGGCAGCGCCGCTGCCACTGGACGAACCGCCAGTAAACATTCGAGTATCCCAGGGGTTCCTGGCGGGTGGCCAGGGCAGGTCAAAACTGGGTCCGCCAAAGGCAAATTCGTGCGTAGCCAGTTTAGCTACCAGAATGGCGCCGGACTGCTTTAGGTGTGTAGTGACCGCGGCATCTTCTATGGGAATATTGTTAGCGTAGATTCGAGAGTGGGCGGTTGTCGGTAAATCGGCTGCGTCAATGATGTCTTTCAACCCGAACGGTACGCCATGCAGCGGGCCGAGCACGGCGCCGTTGGAGACTGCTTGATCAGCTTCATGGGCTGCAGTCAATGCCGCATCAGCATTCAGTGTAATCACGCTGTTAAGCGCAGGGTCATGCTGCTCGATTCGGTTTAATACGTATTCCAGGTATTGAGTTGCCGACAGGCGTTTATCGCGGATCGCTGCGGCGATCTCGAGCGCCCCCCTAAAAGGAATCTCCGTCATATTTTGTCGCAGGTGTGCACTGGCTTATCGAATCGACATACGTGTGCAGGTTCTTGGTATGGGTGTCTAGGTTGTGGCTGAGATGCGCTCAGTTCAGCCGCAGACTTCATGGCGGCGTGAAATGTTTCCGGTAATAGTTGATATAAGCGGTGTAGTCCAAGTTGGTTCGCGAGCTCTTGCGCGGCATCGATATGACTCATAGCGGCGGTATCCAAGGTATTTTAAGTCGTCTGAATGCGGGCTTGATAAAGCACGTCATCCCCAATTCTAGGTCTTGCAGACTGGTTTGGTGTATAACTTGATATATCCCCTGGGTAAAAAGGGGAAAAGAAAGTCAGCAAGACCGATGTCGAGCACGCTAGCGGTGTCGGTGCTGGAATGAATCAAGGGTCTAAGGAGGACGCAAGATGAAATTAAGATTAAGTGCAGTGTCTGCTGCCATTTGTGTGGTGGGTTTATCGCTTGGCGCATCGCCGGTGATCGCAGCAGAAAAAGTGAACTGGAATGTGTCGCTTTGGGGTAAACCACGAGCATGGACTCAAGGTATCGAAGCAATGTCTAAAGAGGTTTCGGAGAAGACGGGAGGGAACTTCTCCATCAAAATACATTATGGGGGATTATCCAAACCAAAAGAGAATTTGGATGGCATCAAATTGGGTGCGTTTCAGGTCGCGGTTTTTTGTGCGTCATATCATCCGAGCAAAACACCAACATTAAGAGCCTCTGATTTACCGTTTCTTCCGATTGGTGATCTAGATATCCAGGAGCGGGTTACCGAGGTGCTTTTCCAACATCCGGCAGTGGTCGCAGATCTGGCGCGCTGGAACGCTAAACATTTGTTCACGGGCATCCTGCCTCAGTACGAGTTCATGGGCGTTGGTGCGCCACCTATGACATTGGCGGATTGGAAAGGGAAACGCGTACGTGCATTGGGCGGAATCGGTAAAGCAATGCAGAAGCTAGGTGCGGTTCCGACGACTGTTCCGGCCACGGAAACTTATCAACTACTGGAGCGGGGCGCAGTCGACGCGGTGTCATGGCCGTTTACTTACGCGCATGCGGCCTACAAGGTCGACGAGATATCCAAATGGTTTACCGGCAATATGTCTCCTGGTTCGGTGACTTGTCCGTACGTGATGAATACGAAAGCGTGGGACAAATTGCCTAAGGAATACCAGGATGCGTTGATTTCGGCGAAGCCGACGGCTTATGCAGCGCTCAAGGCGGCTTACAAGACAGCGGATGCAAAGAATTTGCCGGCTTTTCGGGCCACAATGCAGGAGATACGATATACAGCAGCCGATTTAGCCGAATTTCGTAAAATCGGCGCAAAGCCGGTTTGGGATGCGTGGTTAGACGAAGCCTCGGCGGCCGGTGTGCCGGCTCAGGAGTTGCTTGATTTGATTCTTTCTACTGCAGGTGGCTGAGCCCGATCTGTTGTCATAACCAGAAAGTGAGCGTGCGGTGGAGCTTGGCTGTTCCACCGCACGCTAAGTTATTGGCATCCCTGGCCCGGGAGTAATCTCATCGCTCAACCTTTGGATCATACCCAACGGACTGACTGGCTCGTTCGCGTGAGTCGGGGGTATGGGGTTTTGGAAAATGTATTCAACACCCTATCCGCCCTGAGTATTGTGGTGTTGATGCTTTTTGCCGTAGTGCAGGTGGTGGGTCGCAAAGTGTTTAATGCACCAATTTTCGGTTACATCGATTGGGTCGAACAGGTGATGGTAATTTTCGCGTTTCTCGGTGTTGCCTATTGTCAGCGCGAAGGCGGCCATGTTCGCATGGAATTGCTTGTTCGCAACTTCAGAAAGCGATTACTGTGGTTGGTTGAGGTCATTGGCATTGCGATCGGTCTGTTTATTATTGGCATTCTAATTTTTACCAGTTTCGATCATTTTCTCCGAGCCTACGAGATCGGTGATTCGACTATTAACGCGGATCTTCCGGTATGGCCGGCCAAGCTGATTATTCCTATTGCCTTTACCTCGTTATGGTTTCGTTTGTTACTCCATTTCGTTGGTTATTTTCGCCTTTTTGTTGATCCCAATCGGGCTGTATACGGGCTTCCGGTGATTCTTGGAGTTTCGCAGGAGGCAGAAAAAGAAATACAAGAGGCCCTCGGGGATTTAGGAGGTAGAGCGCCATGACGCTATCCGAAGGTCTTTACTTCTATTTTGGGCAATACGTTGAAGCACCTTTGGTAGCCGCCTTCGGTGACATGGAGCCTTTTACGGTGGGGCTGATTTTTTCTGCTGTAATGGTTTTGCTGGTATCTATCGGCGTGCGTGTTTTTTTAGCAGCGGCAGTGGTCGGATTACTGGGACTGGTTGCGCTGATTGGGTGGGAGGCGGGAACGGGTATGGCAGGTACCGTGCCGCATTCCAAAATCTCTTCCTTTACGCTATCAGTATTACCGATGTTTATCCTCATTGGATACCTGGCGTTCCACGCAGGGCTCACCAAGGCGGTCTTTGACGCGGCGAGAAAGTGGTGTAGCCAAGCGCCAGGGGGGTTGGCCATCGCAACGGTCTTTGCTACTGCTGGATTCGCCGCTGTATCGGGGGCATCGACGGCAACCGCTGCGGTGTTTTCCCGAGTAGCAATTCCCGAGATGCTCAAACATGGTTACGATCGGCGGCTGGCGGCCGGAGTGGTGGCGGCCGGTGGGACGTTGGCGTCTTTGATTCCTCCCAGCGCGATTCTTGTTATTTACGCCATCATCGTTGAAGAGTCAGTCGGTCAATTACTTTTGGCAGGGTTTATTCCGGGCATCATCTCTGCGGTTATCTATGCTGCGTTGATTTCTGCGCGGGTAATGTTGAACCCCAAGCTTGCGCCCCCAACGCAACGCTATCCTTGGGGTGAAAGATTTCGTGCTCTGCCCGGCACGGCGCCGATCGTTGCGGTCATCGTCATTATCTTCACCGCGATTTATGGCGGTTGGGCAACGCCGACAGAGGCCGGTGCGTTGGGGGCTTTTGTTGTGCTGGTCATCGCATTGATGAAGGGAATGAAGTATTCGAGTTTCAAGAGCGCCTTGTTCGAAACGGCGAAGTTAACCGCCATGATTTTTTCGATCATTTGGGGTGTGTTAATTTTTGTTCGCTTTCTAGGGTTCGCTGGTTTGCCGGACGCATTTGCGGCATTTGTTGGTTCTCTTGATATGCCGCCAGTGCTGATTGTGATCATGATACTGCTCGGTTATATGGTTCTTGGCATGTTCATGGACGCCATCGGTATGTTGTTACTGACGTTACCGGTCGTATATCCGGCGATCGTGGGTCTTGGTTATGACCCGATTTGGTTTGGCATTATTGTGGTAAAGATGGCAGAAATCTGTCTAGTGACGCCGCCGATCGGATTAAACTGTTTTGTGGTCAACGGGGTCCGGCCTGATATTCCGTTAAATGACGTCTTTCGAGGTATCGGACCGTTTTTTGTCGCTGATATTGCAACGGTGGGCTTGTTTATTGCCGTTCCTGAGATTGTCACCTTCCTGCCCCGACTGATGTTGCAGAATTTGTAGGAACCGTTGTTTGCTGCGGGTTGATCTTGTGTTGATTAAGCCGCTTACCTTGGCGAATGATGCAGGCGATCGACGATAGTGATGTGTGCCGCGCGCTAAGCGCTGCTATTTAATTGTCCCGATGATCTGGCTTGTTTTTTGCTCGTTGCGATTGCTTGTGCACGGGCCTCGGTCGAACGATTGGGAATTTAGCCGGGTTTTGCAAAGTGTATAGCGATGCATTCAGGTACCGGGATCACGGCCCGTTCATACATATCCATGACGACGCTGATGGCCTTGCCGCTGACGGCGGGTTCGTCATTGGGCTTTAACATTTTGTGCGACAGGACGATGCTTTTGGTACCCATTCGCTCTGGTGTGGTGGTGACCCGCAGTGTCTCGCCAATAAAACATTCCTTGTGATAGTCATAGTTGACGTTAACGATAACCGTGCCATAGCGATTGGGGTCGTTCCTGTAGAGTCCACAGGCGTGGTACCAGTCGTCACGTGCTTGTTCGAGCATTCGTACTGCCGCGACGTGGTTTAGATGCCCCAGTTCATCGGTATGCTCGTCTTGAACGACGAACGTCATCTCAGTGTGCATGGAATATCAGGAATGCTCAGTGATTATCTACAGATAATGATATATCTCGTGGAAACCCTCTGCACGGTGTCTTCTCTGTGGACGAGTTGTTCGGGTGTGCTGGTATTGATTGACTACCCTTCGCGTCCCCGGACGTTACCTTGGAAAAATGCGTAAAGCCCCGCACCCAAAATGAAGGCAATTCCTAACCAGGACCAATGATCTGGCCAGTCACCGAAGAATAGAATGCTCCAAGCCATCGCCGAAGGGAGCGCCGCGTATTCGAAAGGCGCCACCAGACTGGCTTCAGTGATGCGATAACCCTGACTGATTAGATAGGCGCCAATTCCGCTGAGCATGCCAATACCTACAAGTAGGATGAGATCCCGGTCGCTCGGCCAAACCCATGCTCTTAGAAGGAAATTCAAGGTGGGGTTGTCATCAACCGCAAAACGGCCATCTCCAACGAGTAGGCCGATCAGTGCACTGACGACGATGAACATCAACTGCACATAAAAGGCCATTGTTGAGGCGCTTTCCGTACTACCGATGTGCCGCGACATAATTTGAAACAATGCGTAACAGGTGGCCGCAAGTAATGGTAAAAACATCATGGGGTTAAAGATACTGGTGCCGGGACGAATCATGATGGTGGTACCAAGCAGGCCGACTCCAACGGCGATCCACCGACGTTTGTTGACTTTTTCGTGCAGCAAAACTGCGGCGAGTACGGTAATCAATAGGGGCGCAACAAAAAGAATTGCTGTCGTTTCTCCCAATGGAAGACTGGCTAACCCTGTAAAAAAGAATAGATTGGCACATACAACAGTGATGCCTCGGAGTGCATGTAGGCCTAACCGATGCGTGTATAGCCTGCGAATTCCGCCTTCAAGAGGAACAAACACGACTAACGTGAATATCAGAGCTATGGTTGCTCGGACAAGAATGATTTGATGCAGTGGGTAGCTATCGCTTAGGAATTTGACTGCCGTGTCCTGAGTCGAAAAGCAAGATACTCCGCCCATCACGCAAAGAATCCCGGTGAGGCGAGGACGTGACCGCAAGTTCTGGAGTATTGATGGTAAAGACAGCATAGGAACTACATTGTTGGAAAACGGTGATATATACCGGACTTTTCAGTTGTGGTGGCGCGCTCTTATACGCCGAATGAGTGCTTAACGGAAGTCCAGTGTGTTGTGGCCTGGGTGAGGGTTACCAACGAATTTGCTATGCTCATGGCGATGTAAAACCAAACCGAAGGAGTACGTAATGGCCAAGGGCTATTGGATTGCCAGGGTTGATGTCAGTGACGTTGAGGCTTACCAGGCGTATGTCCGCGCTAACGCAGCCCCTCTTGGCCGTTATGGTGCACGTTTCCTAGTGCGCGGCGGTGACCATGTCGTGGTCGAGGGTTCGGGGCGACAACGCAACGTCGTGCTGGAGTTCCCGTCTTACCAGGCAGCGGTGGATTGTTATCATTCTCCGGAATACCAGGATGCCAAGGCCTTAAGAGAGGGCATTTCGAAAGGGGACCTTGTCATTATCGAAGGCTATGATATTCCCTAGACCATCGCTGCCGTGTCGATCGCACATCAGTGCTAAGAGGCTGCAGAGGCCGGTGGCGAGTGACACCAAACAGCAGCGCTACTAGGGACGGTCGTGGTTAGCTACCGGCTAAGGGAAATTGGGCTAAGTAGGGTAGGTAGTGTGTTTCAACGTCGATGTTGAGGCTGGCAAGCAGGTGGACAACGCCCACATAAAATGAAGCGATCATCACCAGTTCAATGACCTCCTGATTTGACAGTACGGTTGCGAGTGAGGCGAGGGTGTTTTCTTGGATGGCGCCCTGCTTAACCATTTCCCGGGCAGCGGTGATCACTAGCCGGTCCAGGTCCCCCAGATGGCTGTCCTCGCCCCGCGTTTCTGCCATTAGCGCATGGATATCTTCGTCGGAAACACCGAAGTCATGACCGATTTGGATGTGATGACTGAATTCATAATCACTGCCGCTGCAATAGCCAATTTGCAGGATAACCAGCTCCCTTAAACGAGCGTCCAAAGCGCAGTGATAGCGTATCCAGGTGCTGAGGTGAGTAAAGGCCCGCGCGCCCGCGGGACTGTGGGCGAGGAGTCGATGAAGGTTGATGTCACGAGCCAGAAGATCACGATCTTCCTCGGCAAGATCGGACACGCTCAGATAAGGCAGTCGAGCCATTGCACTGACACTCGGTGGTTGTTGGCGTTCTCTCACTGTAGCGCATGCAAAACCCTGGGGTAGAAATCATCACGGTGGTACGCTGTTCTCATGAGGAATTCCGACACTGTGTGGGTATTTGGTTACGGGTCACTGATGTGGCGCCCGGACTTCAAGTATTTGAATTTCGGGCAGGCGAGCATTAACGGTTGGAGTCGTCGATTTTGGCAGGGTTCGACGGATCATCGTGGTGTGCCCGGTGCTCCGGGTCGAGTGGTAACCCTGGTCGAAACGCCTGATGCATGCTGTGGGGGTATGGCGTATGAGATTGACCAAAAAGTGGCGGTAGAGGCCTTTGGCGAGCTCGACCGTCGCGAAATACAGGGATATCAGCGACAGACAGTACAGATGCAAATGAGTGATCGGGCGATTAATGACGGTGTGGTGTATATGGCCATGGAAAACAACCCACATTACCTCGGTGACTGTGGTCTATCTGATATTGCCGTGCAAATTGCACAGGCAGCCGGCCCAAGTGGGAGCAACTGGGACTACGTAAGGCGTTTAGGGGAAGCACTTCGTGATCTGGACATAGTGGATGAGCACGTATTCGAGGTGGAGGTGCAGGTGGCGCGATTGGTCCGCGCCCGATACGCTGAGCGCGACTAACGCGGGCTGTTCGATGGGGCAATAATCGTTGGCCGCAGTTTGGTATTTTTCTGTCTCTATGTTTTTTGCGGTGACAGGCTAGCGTATCATCGAGGGGTACCAGTGAAGCGGTCATTGGGGTGGCAAATGGAGGTGGAGCGGTTTGGCAGAACTCTTTCGTGAGCGGTTGCTACAGCAGAATATGACCCCACTGTGGGACGTATTTAAGGATCTGGTGGCTAAGGCGCCTAATAGCGGTTGCGAGGCGACACTATGGCGCTATTGCGACGCTCGGCCAGCTGTGCTTGAGGCAGGTGAGGTGATCAGTGCGAGTGATGCAGAACGTCGAGTACTTATCCTAGAAAATCCAGGCCTAAAGGGGCAGTCACGGACTACTACCTCGCTTTATGCTGGATTGCAATTAGTGCTTCCTGGTGAGAGTGCACCCGCACACCGGCATTCCCAGTCTGCGCTTCGCCTGGTGATTGAAGGCGATGGTGGCTATACGACGGTTAATGGGGAAAGGGTGCCGATGGCGCCGGGAGACTTCATTATTACCCCCGCCGGGTGTTGGCATGACCACGGGAACGATGGGGGTAAGCCAGTGGTTTGGTTGGATGGCCTCGATATTCCGATGATTGGATTGCTTGATGCCAGTTTTGTTGAACACCACCCGGATCACGTCCAGTCGGTGACTCGCCCCTCTGGGGATGCGTTAGCGAGATATGGGTCGGGCCTTCTACCGTTCAACTACGACGCATCGCTCAGTAGCTCTCCGTTGTTTCATTACCCCTATGCTCGGACGCTAGACGCGCTTAACCGATTGCGTCAGTCCGCTGAAGTGGATCCGTGTCACGGTCTAAAGTTTGTTTTTGTGAATCCCGCAACCGGTGGTCCGGCGATTCCAGGCATCGAAGCCTTTGTGCAAGGACTGCAAGCTAATACCACGACCGAAGCTTATCGTGCCACCGATGCCACTGTTTTTTCGGTGATCAGCGGTAATGGGCGAATGCACTTAGACGATCGAGTCTTTGAGTGGTCTGAACATGATACGTTTGTGGTGCCGAGTTGGTGTCGTTACCAACTGGAGTCGCTTAACGAGGGCGTACTGTTTGGTTTTTCCGACCGCCCGCTACAACGTTACCTGGGTGTCCTGAGGGAAGAGCGAGGCTAAGGTCTCGGTCATTAACAAAGGCTGAGATTCGGCGTTTGTTCCTATGACGCCGCATTAATGTGGTCGCTCCACCGCTTAAGTTGCTCGCTGGACAGAGGCCCTAGGTGCCGGTAAACAATTTTGCCTTGCGGTGTAACTAAGAAAGTCGTGGGTAATCCCTTCAGTGGCTCAAACGGCACCAGCGGCTCGCTACCAATCCTGAGTACTGGGTAATTGATTTGGAGTTCATCGATGTAGCGCTGTATCTCTTTTGGCTCGGTTTGTTCAAAGTTGATTCCGAGCACCTGGGCGCGGGGGTGA
>Ga0209402_10004273_pt1 | contig 13113 bp, 30 predicted proteins | sample ArcticOcean_MG_C_3_FD_187437 | JGI IMG/M metagenome (GOLD analysis project Ga0209402, IMG submission 187437) | Marine microbial communities from western Arctic Ocean - ArcticOcean_MG_CB8_126 (SPAdes) (version 2) | ecosystem: Environmental > Aquatic > Marine > Oceanic | place: Arctic Ocean... | reverse complement strand
ACGCCTATCTGTACGCCAAAAGCGTTACCCTTGTGCCGACACACGATACAAGAACAAACGCTGTTATGGCGAGAAACAGACGAATTGGCTGCTCCCAGAGTGGTATCGTCCAGGCTATAAATAAATTAGGATATAGAGAGTATCTAAATTGGTGTGACAAAGGATATAAAGAGATACAAGCACTTGATCAGAAGTATTCTGAATGGCTATGTATACCTAGATCTATAAAGACAACTTCTGTAAAGCCATCTGGAACTGTTTCAATATTATGCGGTGCAACACCAGGGATTCATTTCCCACACTCAAGATATTACATTCGTAGAATTCGTGTTCAAAAAGGTTCACCTATTATAGATCAGTGCCTCAATGCAGGGTACAGCATAGAGCAAGATCTTTATTCTAAAGAAAGTCTGGTTATTGCTTTTCCAATAGAGGAAATGAATTTTAAGAAATCAAAAGACGATGTAACTATATGGGAGCAATTTTCCTTGGCTTCTGATTTACAGAAATATTGGGCAGACAATCAAGTATCAATAACTGTTACTTTTAAAAAAGACGAAATATCTCAGATAATTCCATGCCTGAACTTTTTTGAAACACAATTAAAAAGCGTATCTCTTTTACCTCTAGGTGACAGCGATCACGGATATGTTCAGGCACCTTATACTAAGATAAATGAAAAAGAATATAAAGAAGCCATTAAAGGCATTAAAAAAGTTGATCTTTCTTTTCTTCAAACACATGAAAACGGTGCTGAAGATAAGTTTTGTGATGGAGATTCTTGTACTATTTTATAATATTTGTTTGTACAACAAAAATAAATGTTATTTTAATTGAAAGACAACATGTAAACAAATAAGATTATGAGAAAAGCAAAGGCAAAAACAAAAGCATGGAAAAGTAAACCCTTCCGATTCATGTAATTCATACGCTCATTGTTAAAGTTTCGGAAAGCTAACAGGTATGTAAGGAGACTTTTATTTTAACTTATAAATGATTTGTTTAAAATATTGTTTATAAAGTAAGTAGAAAAAATGGAGGTAAACATATGGCAGAAAAAAAGATGGATCAAACGACTGAAAAACTAGAATATATAAAACTTATATGGAGTAAACACGAAGACTTTTTGCTCTGTCCATGTGTGGATTTAAAAGAGGCTATTGAAAAAATACTGAAAAACAAGAATAGAGAAGGAAGTAATGAGCAATATTATACAAGTAGAATTTGATGCAAAGAATGGGAATGTTGGAATAGTTAAAAAAGATTGGCCAGAATTTGAAGAAGATACAGTTCTTTTCATGGATGGATCTGAAAGCCCATTGTTAAGTACAGAAGTTAGAACCATTGTTTTACCACCAGAATTAGGAGGGGCAACCGTTAATGTTCAAGGAGCAAGAGGTGTTCTTAGAACGTGCCCCAAGTGTATGAAAACGAAGACTTGTATTTATGCTGATACTGATGGTTTCCAACAGGGAAAATACCTAATGGTTGTTCATTGTTTAAGTGACGGACAATTTGCATGGTGTTATGCAGATTAAATGGGCTCCTTAACAACCATAATGATCTCTGGTGGATTTGACCCTATTCATACAGGTCATATTCGCATGATACAAACCGCTGCCAAACACGGAAGAGTAATTGCTGTATTAAATTCAGATGAATGGCTAGTTCGGAAAAAAGGATTTTATTTTATGTCATGGAAAGAAAGGGCTGAAATAGTTCTTTCTATAAAAGGAGTAGTTGCAGTTGAGAAAGTAAATGATGCAGATAATACTGTTTGTGAAGCATTGGAGAGATTAAAACCGGATTACTTTGCCAACGGTGGCGATAGAGGAATGAATAATACTCCAGAACAAGATGTTTGTAAAAAATTAGGTATACAACTAATGTGGGGAGTTGGTGGTGCTTACAAGGCTAACAGTTCTTCTGATCTTATTTCTCGGATTTTACTTGTGCATCCAGAAACTAAATCTTTTTTTGATAACAAATTAGTAAGGAAGTCAGAAAGATAATGGATAAAAATTTATACTTATTTGATATGGATGGAACATTAACTCCACCACGTAAATTAATGCACGAAAAAATGTCTGATGCATTACTTTCTATGTTGACTGACCAGAATTCAGAGACAGACATTGGAATTATCTCAGGCTCAGACCTGAATTATATATACGAACAATGTGTTGTTTTTTTTGAAAAAGTTCTAGAATTAACTCCAGAAACCCAAAAGAAGTTAAAAATATTTCCTTGTAATGGCACCAAAGAGTATTCTCTAAGTCCTAAAAAAGACTTTTCATTGGTTTATGAAAACTGCATGAGAACTCATATTGGAGAACAGAATTACCAAAACCTAATAAGAGTTCTTTTACAGTGTCAGCTTACTGCTTCAACACGAAGTTCTTTATTGAGAAATGTTTCTTTGTCGGGAACTTTCTTAAAATATAGAAACAGTCTTATTAATTGGTGTCCCATCGGCAGAGACTGTAGCGATAAAGAAAGAGAGTCTTTTATAAAAAAAGACAAGGCTGAATACATTAGAGAGCAACTTGTATATGAATTAGAGCATTGTTTATATCTTACTGATTTAGATTCATTAATGATCGCATTGGGTGGTCAAACATCAATTGATATTTACCCATCCGGTTGGGACAAGACATTTGCATTGAAGTCATACAATATAAATAAATATAAAAACATAGTATTTATAGGAGATAAATGTAAAAGAGGACAAAATGATTTCACTATTTATGAAGCCATTAAGACACTGAATAATGGTAGATCTTTTGAGGTGCATAACCACAATCAAACCAAAAAACTTTTAGAGTTACGGCTTCTTGATATTATCGAGGATTAAATGGATAAATTAATTAAAGAAATTGTTTTAAAAAAAGCTAAAGACGCTAAAAAGTTAGAAAATGAAGTTGTAGATATTATTCGCTTAGAGGCTTTGATCAAAAAATTTGAAACCAAATCTGATAATCTCTCAGACAGAGAGTACAAAAAAAGATTACAAAGAATCCTTCAATTGTCGAACAGGTATCTATCCATAGAAGAATTATCTGAAATATTTTTAAACAACTGAATATTTGTTTATATTTTCTAATCTCTTCTTTTCACTGTAGTTAAATCTAGCTTTTCTTTTTCTGCACTCATTAGAACAGTATTTTTTTCTGCTTGTAATGATACCTCTTTCACCGCTAACGCCCGATTTGCATCTGAACCATTGACAATAAGGCTTACTTCTTAATTGATTCGTTATTACAAACATCATTTCTTTTGGTTTTTCTTTTGGTCTTTTTGATTCACAAGATACATACCAGCACTCCTTATAGATAGAAGGCAAATTGACAGCAGGTAAATGATTTGGACATACCCAATGTTCAATATTTTTCCAGTATGTTTTTCTTCTCATTTGTTTATCTCTCTATTTTGATGAATTTATATGTTTTGTTGAATAGTGCAAGCAATTTTTCTTGCGTTTGTTATAATGTATATTGTAAAGAGGATATAAATGTTCTATCTTGTTAGATATATAAGAATACCTGAAGATCCAATAATGGGTATGAATTGTTTTGAATCACTTGATGAAGCAAAGGAAAAGATAACAGGTGAAAGTGAACCTGGAAATGTCAACAAGACTTATAAAATAATAGAAAACATAGGAGACTCACTCAGGGTTTATACAGCAAATATTGAAGAAGAGTGGGGTAAATTTGTTCTTGGTTATTTGGGCACAGAAACACCCAAAGAGCTAATAGCAAGGTACGATGCAATAAGTGATGATGAATTAAAAGATTTTAAAAGAATGTTTGAGAGTGATATTGTTTATGTAAACAATATTTACCAAGTAAATGTTAGATTTGTTGCAGGAGGAAAAGAAACTCCATTAATTGCCCACCTATCAATAAAACGAAAAGATAAATCACCTTTACATGATTGGAGAGACTTTCAGCGTATAAAAAATGACTTATGTGGTACATCGTGTGAAGGAATAGAAATCTACCCTCCATCAGAATTTTTAGTAGACACTGCTAATCAATATCATTTATGGGTCTTAGAACCAAGTGCAAGAATTGGGATAGGGTTCAAAGAAAGATTGATAGACAATGAAATACGATTTGATGGAGGTAAACAAAGAGCCTTCGCCAAACATCATATGGATAACGAGTGTCCAGAAATAGGAATAGTGTGGGAACATGCAGAAAAGTGGATCAAAGAACAAGGAGGATCTGATGAGTAAACATGTAGTCAGTGAACCAAAAAACCGTAACGAAAGAGTAAAAATAGTCTTGTCTAATCTTTTAGATTACTTAAAACCCAATAATGATAAAAACAAGTGGACAAAAATAGAGTTTGTTGAAACGTATGTGCCACAATGGGGATGCAGTACAGAACATCACCAAGTATGGCAAACTCTTGTTTCGGCTGAAAAACTAACATTTACTCAGAGAAGTTTGTTCTCATCAGGAAGCTCAGAATATATTAGTTTTATAATTACTACGGCTTCTAATCCTGATGCTTATTTTAAAGAAGAACAGCAGCGATTTATTGAAATCGAAGAATCTATACCGTTTTAATTGTTATGTATGTTTTAGATTTAGAAAATAAAAGAATAATACATGAGTATCTTAAAAAGTGGTCTTCTCATATAGAGACTATGGATGCAGCAGTTAGAATTTTAATAGGCGCGAACACGGTAACAAACACCAAGAGAAGCGACCTTCTGACTCTTGAACGATTTGAGTGTGAAATCTCAGGAAGAAAAAAGACAGGAATACTTTTTCGGCTACTGAATTCACAAATTGGTATTTTCGCTACAGAATTAGAGGCTGACTTTGATTTAGTAGGACCATATGATTTGGAGCTTGGAACGATGGGAGAGTTTTTAGTAAACATTACAGGAGAGGCATAAATTGATTAGCCGAAATGGTGGAATAGGTAGACACAACGGACTTAAAATCCGTTGCTCGTAAGAGCGTGAGGGTTCAAGTCCCTCTTTCGGCACCACATAAAACAAGGGCACCCGTAGCTCAGTTGGATAGAGCAACAGCCTTCTAAGCTGTGGGTCATAGGTTCAAATCCTATCGGGTGTACCATTTAATAAAGTAAAATATAGATTGGAGCTATCGTGATAAATACATCAAAAATTCAAGAAGATGAAAATAAAAATTATTGGGTTGACAAATATCAGGACTACTGGTGTTGCACTCGGCATAAAGAGAACTCTGAAAGACCAGGAATTGATTCTGTATGCTGGAAATACTTTAATAATGGACATTTTTGCAATAGTTCTAGACCTGTTGTTAGAAGGATTCTATATGAGGCAGAACTTGATGTGGGGCCTACAAAAGAGGGTGTGTTGTGCGATTATGACCGGTGCAAGAGTGGTGATAATGATGAAAGAGGTTTTGCAGTAGGAAAGTCAAAGTATTGCAATCCAAATTGTAGGAAAAGAAAGGCAAGAGACAAGTACAACTTGGCGAATAGGAATAGTAATGTAAAAAAGAAATAGCAGAAAATGTTGAAAACTTTTCTTTAAAGTGCCAAAAAAATGAAATTTTACAAGACGAAGTATCCGTTGTAAATTATACTGTTCAAACTTCATAATAAAATCAAACGAGGTAATAATGAAGTTTTATAAAGTTGATAGTACACAAATTAGTAATAGTTCTTCCGATGGTTTAGAGTGGTTTACTAATCGAACCATTGCTCTTGCAAATGGAAGAAAAACAGCGAAAGACTACAAAAAGTTTCTATCCGAATATGGTGTTTGGGAAAAAAAACTAATTGAAGGATCAAGACAGGTTGAGAATCAAGAATTTCCTGAAGGTGTTTCCCCTGAAATACTTGAAGCAATGCCCATCACTGACTTTAAAACATGTGGTGGAACTGTTGCTGTAGTAGAGTGTAAAACCAATGAAGATCTAACAAGTAAAAATGTTCTTCTTTATGCTCTAAATCATGCTAAAGAAACCTGGGAAAGCCAAGAAACTATTTGGTCTAAACAGGTTTAATTTTGTCGAGTAGCGTATACGGTTTATTAGAGAAGATGTATTTGCTATTCTCAATTCGGGTTGCCCCACCGAACGATAAAACGGGGCTTATTTTTACCGTAGTTGTTGTGTGGATTATGGGCTTCTACGTTCCTATGTGGCTGTGTTAGCTAAACAATATAAACAGCGTAAGAGAGCTTGTGTGGGGCGTTTAATGACGTAATTCTACAACAGAAGATAAGAACGATGCAAGAAATATATATGAACCTAGAAAGTATAAGAAAATTTTTTGATGTGAAAGGCTTCATGTGTACTCGTTAATAATCTTCACTATAATTTCTTGTATTACACACACCCAATGCAATACTGCATGTGTTGTTGATTCCATAAATTCGGGTTGGGCAGAATTAGAAATCGTCTGTAATAAAACCACGTTTATGGTTGTAACAAAAGTTCCAGAAAATATTAAATTTACTGAGGGAGATAAATGCCCCCCACACATTATGAAAATGGAAGAATAAATGAACGGAACAAGTTTCCGAAATACCCACAGCAGCGACAAAATGGATTGGCAAACCCCAAATAGGTTGTTTAAATTCATAGAACAAAGAATAGGTAAATTTGACTTAGATGCCTGTGCTTCTAAAGAAAATACGAAATGTACTTTGTATTTTGATAAAGAGAATAATTGCTTGGAACAGGATTGGTCTATAGGTGGAACTGTTAGTAGAGTTTTCTGTAATCCTCCTTATGGAACTAGCATACCAAAAATTGTTGAAAAAGCAAAAAATGAAGCAATAGAAAAACATATTAAAGTAGCTATTCTGGTTTTCGTTCGCTGTGATACAAGATGGTGGCATAACACCGCACCATTTGCATCTGAAATATGGTTTTTTAAAGGAAGGATAAAATTTAATCATCCCTCCTTAGAAAAAACATGGAACGCTACAGCACCATCATGCTTAATGGTATTTAACGGAACCGAAGAGCGCAATGTCGCTACTTTATATAGACATGTAGACTACAGAAACGAAATCTTTTATTGAGTCATATTGTAGTGCCGTATTTATGTTCTTTAGATGTTATATTATAATTGTAATATCAACAAAGGAAACATCAGATGGCACACGGCCCTTTAGCAAAACCGATATATATTCTTTTACAGGAATTGGGTGGACGAAGAAATAATAAAGCAGTGAACTTAATGCTTGATGAACTTGTAAAAGCAATGAACGAAAAAGATGTAAAACCATTTATTAAAAATGTTCGACGTAGGTTTATTCCATCTAGTGTTGAAGGCATTGTTCTACCCGATACTAGATTAGAGGCTTCTAACGAAAGACGTTGCGTTCAAATAGGTGAACAAGAAGACTTCATCACTTGCGATTTCTGCTATGAATCGTTCAGTCAATTTGAAGGCTATGACGAGAAGGATGGACTTATCCAGTGTACCTATTGTCCATGCGAGGAAAAAAATAATGTCAATTGATCCAACATTCATCCCACCAGAGATGACTAAAAGAAAGCGGGAATTGTATGAGGTCACGATTACTGTTCGTGCCTATGTATTTGCATACGATCCTCTGGATGCAGAGTGGCTAGCCGAAGAGAAAGTTCTGGTGGAGGAACCACCTGAAATAGAAGTAGAACTTGTGAAACAGACACACTACAGACCGATGGATGCGCACATACAGCGTGTATTCCATGATGGGGACAAAGTGATAAACCTGTCGAATGTGTGGCCTGAGAGTGGAAATGAATAAACTACAAACCCATCAGCGACCAGGGTGCATAGCGTGGCAAGAATACTGTACAGAAGCTACGAATCCATCATTACCTAAACTGGACACCCCAACACAATGCGTCAGAATAGATAGTGGAGGTGCTTACGATGAGATTATGCTTGCGGTGCTTAGTAGGTATAGAGAATTGGGATACCTGACTCACATATACCATAAGGTGCGTCCAAAGGGCCAACCTTGGGCTAATGCTTTTACTGAAATTGTAGCTTGGAAGAAGGAAGAAAATGACTAACGAAAGCCAAGAATTAGTTAAAGCAGTTCAAAAAGTACAAGCTACAAGTGCTGATAATTATGACGGTTACGGTTGTCTTCTGCCTTCACTAACAGAATATCTTAATGCTGTAGACGATCTTAGAGACTTATTGCTTTCGACATTTAGTGAGAGGGAACTCGGAAGATTGACCGAATTGCTAATTGATATGCAAAGTGATTCGCTTTCAGTATTTGATATTGATGGAAATGAAATACCTCAAACTATAGAGTCATTTCTGTTGGATGATCTGATCTAAATCCATTGTTTATAGTTCTAAATTTATTTATAATAAATGATAAATTGCAATTAGAACACAAGCAAAAGAAATAAAAATGTCAAAATCAAAACATCAAAAGAAAATGAAAAGAATGGCTAAGTCAATAGATAGATTTGGTCGATTTCAAAAACGTAAAACGCTATTTAATATAGCTGATCAATTGGTTAAAGATGAAAGTAGCAGAAACCTTCTATTATCGCTTCTGGTCCCACTTAAAGGGTCAAACAGTGGGGTATTAACTCAAGAAGAATGTGACTCCTGTAATGCCATTCGTGACGCATTGATTCTCGTTTTAAAAGAAGGGTCTTCTGTGGACGGGTATATGCCCGAAATAGCGCGGAAAGAATTCAACAAAACTTGGAGGGATTCATAAAATGAATGATTTTACCTATTATACCTGCTACACATACTACCAATGTGGCTCTACCGAAGGCTTTTCAACAGAGGTAAAGGAAAGCGATGGAAGCACCCACACCGTAAGGTACGCAGCATCTACTCAGAATGACCCATCTCATGGATATAGTTGTACATGCCCTTTCTCTAAAGCCATCCAACCAGCACTATGCAAACACATTGAACAAGCACGGAAAGAAGGTAAGCACTGTACTTGGATGCAGTTTCTCGATGGAGGTCAATCTACCGTAGAACCTGATGGAACACAAGTCTGTCCTGAGTGTGGGAACGGTGTAACCGCTAGAGAGTGGGCTTGCTAACTACGTTTTTTATAGTTCTAAATTTATTCATAATGAATGATAAATTGTAATTATAACAAATGAGGCACAAAATGAACGCGAGAAATGAAAAATTCCCTTTGGGGCAAGTCGTTGTAACATCTTCTATTCAGGCATTGATTGACAAAAATCAGGGGTTTTATATCAAGGTCTTTGTCGCCATTAAGCGGCACTCTTTGGGTGATTGGGGGGACGGTTCCGATAAAGACAAAAAAACAAATGAGATTGCACTTCAAGAAGATGAAAGATTGTTCAGCGTCTACAAAAGCGACCCTGAAATTTGGATTATCACAGAGCGTGATCGAAGCGTCACAACCGTTTTATTTCCAGAGGATTACTGAGATGAAAATCAAGAGCAAAGCAATAATGCACATCATAAAAAGGCATGGTGGGAAAAGGCTCAAAAAAGAAAACAAATTTGACTTTTCAAAATACGAGTTCCCATCTTCTTGTGAAGCAAACTTGGCTTGTTGGGAAATACACGGAACAACAGGTATAGAGTGCGTAGCAGTAAATCATATGCTCACCATTTATACATAAAAGGAGAAATCATGGAAGAAACATTACCTATAAAAAAATATAGAATGGCAACAACGGAACAGTTCAAAGCCTTAGACAGAGACTCCAGATATAGAAATAGAGGTCCATCTAAAGAGCTTATAGATGGACTTGACCCAAATGGAATACATGTAGCAGCGTGGCAGTTCTTCCACAATGATGTTGAATACCGAACATGCTGGTATATGAAACTCAAAGATCAGGAAGAACCAATTAAAATATGGATGGACAATTCGTTTGATGCTTTTGATAGACATACCTTTCTTGCAGAAGAATAAATGAACAATCGGAGTTCCAAATGACGAAAGCAGTCAGCGAAATGTCATATCGAGAAATTAATGAAGAACTTAATGGACGGAACTGGCTAACGACAAGAGGTGTTTATTTAGATGGTTCGGAAGGTAGGCAGAGAGAAATAGAACTGCGAAATCGAATCAGACAACTTGACCGCTGTAGGAGAGGATAATGATTATAACTGAACAGAGGACTTCCAAATGACGAAAGCGACAACAGGAAGAGGTTACGTGCCTCCGATCAGCGAAATGACATATCGAGAGTTGAGGATTTCCCTTGACGAATACAATGGCATGTTGCAAAGAGGTCTTTATTTTAAATCTCTAAGACTGACAGAAATTCGGGATCGAGTCAGACAACTTGATCGAAAGTACCCTTCTTTGAATTCTTTATATCAAAAAGGAATAGCATAAGTGCAGGAAATCATAAATAAACATACTGCGGCAGTATTGGTCGCATTGATAACTGGATTGTCTGGACTTGGAATTGCTCTAATAAATAAGAATACCCAAGTTACACAAACACAGGCAGAGAATACTTACGAAAATACAACAACTGCTATTACGAATCTCTCTGAGGATATAGACGGAAATGATTACCGTATTCAGCGATTGGAAGAATGGATTTTGTCTAATACCACAAAAGAGATAATTGGTGAGGTCAGTGAAAGCCGTGTTTCTTTAGACGAACCAATAGTATTTACTGTGGATGCGATAGTTCCTACAGAAAAACGAGGTAAAATGCCATCATTTGATGTTTCACAAATGGCAATTGCAACCGACTTACCATCCAACGAGAATTAAGGAGAAAATATGACTCACCCATTGCAAACAAACAGATATATCAATTTAGCTGAAAGGATAAACGTTACCCTTAGATTAGTAAATGAATACTTAGAGCTGAGAATAGAGAGTTTTAAAAAAGAAAAAAAGAATAACAGTATTGCTTCTGATAACGTAAAATCACAACTAGCTTCCTTAACTCGGTATCCTGATACACATGAGCAAGACGCTTGATAAACTACAAGTCTTAATGGTCAACAATAAGATAAATGAAAACAGGTTTCTTAGACTCCTGATAGATTATATCGATGAAACGAACCAACTTGAAAACTTTATAGATTATTTAAACAGAAAAGGAAAAGTAAACAAAAATAGAACAAGGTAAAGATAATGTTTTGGATTTTATACTTAGGATGCGTTGAGTCTTTAGATTATGAATCTACAGAAATATATTATCAACCAGATACCGCGAACATAGATGAAACAGTTGAAGAAATAGAACCATCTACAGAGTATAATATAGACTATGCAGAAACAACAAAAGTATATATTACTATGGATATTGTGGAGGCAGATGTAACTCTGTCACCCGCGCTAAACGACTATTCCGCAACGTGTAAAATATACCTCACGGAAAGCACTTATACGCAAGAAGCTGGAGTCTGGAAACTCGTACAAAACAAATATCTGGCAGATAAATACATATATTTCTACGATTTATATAACAATAGTGCTACCTTGCAATATATGTTTGTTGATTCTAAATCGGATGCTTATTGTGACTTCTGAATGGTGGGATAAATGGCACGATGCGGTAGGTGTGGTCTTTGGGCTAAAACACCAAAAGAAAGTAAAGAACAGAAGTACGCTGGTACGTGTCTCTGGTATCAAATTAAACTTGAACCAGAATTTGAATACCAAGAAAGGAAATGCGAAGACTTTTTTGAAAAAATAGAACCTTTCGACACTCCTTGGCACTTCGACTACAAGATAAAAAGAGATAACTTGGGAGAGGCTTATCAGAAAGCAAAACAAAGTGATCAAAAAGCTAAAATAGCAGTATCTCTGTCGTTGATTTCAATTTTTTTGACTATATTTAAAATATTACTATAAATAGCAGCAGGTGAACCATGGAAAGAGATCCGAAAAAAATGTATAGAGGAACTAAGGAAGATTGGAGTGGAGCAAGTACAATCTTTAGAAATGTAAAGGCTAAAAAAAGAAAACCCAAAAAGAAAATTAGTAACCGTAACAAAGATAAAGAATGTGAAGCGTGTGGATGCTCACCTTGTGATTGTGAATGGGGTTCTTAACATTTCTTCATATCCTAATCTTTTGAATTAATTCCTAAAGAGAGATGCTGGGTTCTATGTCCATCTAAATCTTTTTCTTAAAGACGATATATCAGAACATATAAAAATGTTTAAAAACAAAAACAAAGATGGCCTAATATCAACTCAGCATCTATTGCATTTATAGAAATATGAAAAAAGAACAAGAAAAAAACTCTGTACGTTTAATGCTTCTTAAATTAGGATTCGTTTCATCGTATTGTCTTATTATGGGAACCACGTATGTCGGACTTAAAACAACAAGAAAACTTATATTTGCTCCATTCTTTATCTGTAGAAAAAGAAGAAACAAAAGAACAAATAGAGTTTACGCCTATTGATTGGTGTGCCGTTGATTTTGCTGTCGATAGAATAGTGGATTGGTTTATACAAGAACAAATACAAGTAGATGCTATCTATGGAATACCTAGAGGTGGACTAATTCTCGCTGTTATGCTCTCACACGCACTGGATATACCACTCACTACACAACCAGAAAAGTTATATGATAAACCATTATTGATTGTAGATGATGTTGCAGATACAGGTCAAACCTTGTTACCATTTCAAAACGGAACAAATTTTATTGTGACTATGCACTATCATCAACAATCTATTATAATTCCCGATTGTTGGTTCTTAGAGAAATTCGATAGATGGATTGTCTATCCGTGGGAGTAATATGTTTAAAGTGATTTGCCTTATGGAAGTATTTGACGATTTTGTAGAAATACCTGCTGACATTGAAGACTGCATGATCTTCTCATCGTGGAATGAAGCAGAAGCAGAAGTAGATTTATTGAAACAACAAGAACCAGCTAATAAATATGAAATAAAAGAACTAACAGAAGAAGAAATAGAAACAATTCCGCAAGAACAAGATAACAACACTTTATAACTGTATAAATTAGGTTTTTTTAATGCTTTGTTCAGCATTCCGTATATGGACCCAGCATTTCTGTTTTTAGGTTAGACTCTAGGTTCGCATTACTTAAAATGTGTATTAGGAGACTTTATGTTTATTACTTTGATGACCTTGCTAGCTTGCGGAGACAAGGAAGATACTGCCGCTACAGAGGATACTGCTATCGA
>Ga0209402_10004269_pt1 | contig 13120 bp, 9 predicted proteins | sample ArcticOcean_MG_C_3_FD_187437 | JGI IMG/M metagenome (GOLD analysis project Ga0209402, IMG submission 187437) | Marine microbial communities from western Arctic Ocean - ArcticOcean_MG_CB8_126 (SPAdes) (version 2) | ecosystem: Environmental > Aquatic > Marine > Oceanic | place: Arctic Ocean... | reverse complement strand
CAACCACGAGCTTCTGGATCTTCCGGGTTCCAATCGAGAACACTTCTGACATAAACGCGTGCCCCATCCAGATCGTTTTCTTCCATTAATTTTCGCGCATTTTCCCGCCAGTTTGCTATGCCGTCCGGGGTACCGCCCGTCCATTTTCTGAAGGATTTCCTGAGCCCGGCAACGATAGATCAGTGCCAATTGATGGCATGCTTGCTATGCCAGAAGAAGGTCTCGTTGGCGTGCCCCCTTGTCCCGCGACCAGGGCCGTTTCTACCTCTTTGAGTAATGCTTTGACACAATATTATTTGGCAGCATTTGGACTGCTCTACTCAAGTAGGGTAAGGCCCCTCTGCGATTTCCAGTTTGAAATAGATACGTCCCGGTATTTAAATAAAAATCTGCGGGGCGCCCTTCCTCGATCTCCGCATTTCTCACAGCAGCGAGTGGGTCAGAGATAACACCGCCAGCAGGGGGCGTCGGTAATGAGGGGTGCTAACAAATTGAGTATTTGGTGCGGTATCTGATCTGGGGATGGTCTCATTAAAATGAACCATAAGCAGGCTTGCCGTTGTTAGGGGCTGATAGATGTTTTCAAACTCCACCTTGACAATCTGATCCCCTGCCGATCCGCCTGTTTTCGTGATGAATCTACTACTTGCGAAACCGCTCGGGGCAGGAACACGTATATGCCACCAGGTGGGACCCTCAGATAGGATTAACACCGGTGTATTAGCGGATAATGTCCGTATTATATTCCCATCCGGTTGGTTTCTGAAATTTACGGTCCTGCTTATCAATCCATTATTAGGGCCCTGAGCGGAGGCTAAAATATCAGTAACACGTATATCGGCCCAAATGATAAAATCTTCTTCAGCCTCATTTATCTGGGAGGTAATAAATGTCCCGTTGTATTAATAGTTACCATTATTGACGACTTGAGCTTAATCTCAGCCTCATTCCCATTCGTGTTTATAATTTGGCCGTGATCTTGTAAAGGACGTTCTGAAATTTTTGATTCTACGATCGTTTCTTGTATGACCAATTCTTCCCTGGGTTCTTGAACCGGGGAAGGCCCCGTCATGCCTAATATTACCCCAAGCGTTGCAGGGTCTGAAATATTCTGATGTAAAGTCTCGACTCGTGCCATGATGGTGATCTGCCATTTCTTCTGACGTAGGTCGAACTCACATACCCTTCTTCTACAGGTGATTTGACTTTCAGCCAATCACCTTCTTCGGATAGGATTTCAACCTGTGTGCCCTTTAAGACCTTCCCCAAAACTTCTCCGTCCGGATTTCTGCGAATGTTTAATAATCTCGCTAAAATCAATCCCTGAGTCCCAGATGTTTTATTTATAAAGCGTTTACTTACAAATCCTTCGGTCGAGGCTAGTCTTATCCGCAACCAATTTCCTTCTTCAGTTATTATCTCGACGGGTGTATTTAATGGTAAACTTCGAACAATATCCCCATCTGGTGCAGCTCTGAATCGTAGGTTATTGATGGTTGTTATGCCTGATTTATCTAAGTATGTACGGATAATATCAGTTAGTTAAATATCGGCAAAATTACGAGAAGCATCGGTACTGGCCTTATTGAATATATAACCTTTCATCCCTATATTAACATTGAGTGTCGCATTTATCTCTATTCGTAATGCATCTCCATCGACATTAACTACTGTTCCCTGGCTTGGCAATGGCTGGGCGAAACTCTCACCACAGAAAAATAAAGGCAATGCGAGGAGGATGCCGATGAGGTTTATAATGACCAAACGGATCATCAGAATATACTCCTTATTAAATGAATATTTAAAACGTGTTGTTTGAAAATTCATCATGTTGAAATGATGAATTTAACCGGCGGCCTCAGAAGACAAACAGGTCATGCCTATCGCTTCAAGGCGCTGGCGAATACTATTTACTTCCTGTTGGGGTAGATCTCTTAATGGTCTTCTCATTTTTGGACTTGGAAATTGGCCTAATAGCCAACGGGCACATTTCATTCTTTGATGGGCATCGCTACTAGGTTCTCCGAAATTATACACGATTCTGGCCAGGGGTGCTACCTTTGATTGGGCAAGCTTTGCACCAGCCAAATCCCCTTCAAGACAGGCATGGACCATTTTAACGATTAATTCCGGCACAAAACCAGCAAACCCGACCAGAGCACCATCCCCGGCTTCGAGTAAGGTGGGCATGAGATATTCATCATGGCAGGTGATGATACTTATATGTGGCGCGGCCTCTTTGAGTTGTTCGTAATCGAATAGCCATCTCGCCATATCTCTCGTCCCCATTTTTATACAAACGACCTCTGGGATTTTTACGATCTCGAGCATTTCTTTTAGCGTGTAACCTGCTTTAGTCCAGGCTGGATATTGATGTACGATTATTGGAATACCCGCTTCGGCAACGTCCTGAAAAAAATGGACCACCGTTTCACTCGTACGACCAAATCTTAGCCAATGATGGGGCGGCATCAATAATATGCCATCTGCGCCCCCATCCTTTGCCGCCACAGCCTGATCAAAGGCATCTAAACTGCCTTCGCCACTTACCCCGGAGATTACCTTCACCGGCAAACTGGTGTCCTGAACAGCATGGACTAATATTTGAGTTACCCGAGCCCGTTCAGGATTTCGAAGTGCAGTTATTTCACCTGTATGGCCATTACATACCAAGCCTTTCACCCCATCTACCTTGGCCAACCCTTGGATATATGTATAAAGACCTTCTTCATCTATACTTTCATCTGAATGAAATGGACACATGGTGGCAGGAAAAACGCCCGCCCAGGGATGGTCTTGTCTATTCATATACATTTTCTCCTGCACAGAGGCACTATTTCAAAAGGGTATCATACATTTTTAGTATCATACATTCGCAGAAATGATACTAGTAGACATTTAACTTAAAAGGTTATTAAAACAAGGGATTTATTTAAAAAAGTCAACCTACATTTACTGGTGATGTCCTATCACCCCATCGCATGGTCCAGATTTACCACACCTTATTATGGTGTTAAGTTTTTGTTACCAATCATGCATCATGTGGCCCTGTCCTGGGAAGAAAATCGCATCCACACCAAAAGAGATCACAACCCCGACGGTGTAACCGAGCAATAAACCTATAAAAAATCGTTGACCGGTCTGATAGGTTATCGTCCCAATTTTCAATAAAATATATTTAATTAACCAGGCAAGAAAGATGGATAGGATGGAATCTCGTATGGTACTTGCAAAACAAATGGCGAAGCCCACAGGAACAAGCGGCCACCATAGCAACCAGTGCCTAAGTTTCAGGAGAAGAACGAGAATGAGAGCGCCTGACAGCATAAACCAAGGCTCATTCTGACCTAAGGATAATGGGTTCTGCATCCATAGAGCGATGTCATTGTAATAAGATTTATTCAGGGAGGTAAAAGCCCCTCCGCCAAAATTATAGGCTCCAGTAGTGGTATATCCTGTATATATCGTATAGGTAATAGAGGAGAGCATACTCACGAGAAAAGTCAGCAATAATACCAACAAAAGGCCTTTTTTCTTGGGCAGAAATCCATCTGTCATCTTATCGGCAAGAATTAGTGACCCCATACCCATACCTCGCCAGTTTCGCGCAAAAGTTGATGTTAATCCCAGACCGGTCAGGCTTGATTTCGAAAGGTTCCCTGATCCCAGAGTTAATACGGTGATGTGATGGGCATTCACGGGTAAATCAAGAAACATGATGCCTGTTTCGGCAATGATTTTGGTTGTACCGAAATATAAAATGAATAAGAAAAGCAAAAAGACCCCAATTACAGGGAGAGAAAGGCCAGATTGATGTAACCACCCGGCCACATATAAAACACCAAGGAGCAATCCCCAAAATGCAGTTTTATAGGGTAGCAACTCTTTAGAATCATCTATATCAGGACGTTGTGTGAAGGCTTTTTGAACGACGGATTTGATATGGCTTCGGGCCGTCCATAGACTATAACCTACATACATCATAAAACCGCCAAAAAATTGAGCGTTTACACCGCCGCTGCCACCTGGCCCGCTACTCCCCATATTCAGGCCAATAAAGCCCAGAATACCGATTTCCAATATACCCAATAAGAAAAAAGCCCAGATACTCAATAGAATTTCTACATTAATAAAATACGCAAAGCACAACATGTAGATGTTTATTCTCAATGGGATGGCAGGAAAGATGGGGTCTAGCTGAAGAGGGGAAAGAAAAGAACCAATTGGAAGCGGAGGGACCCAACCCCAATACGATACCATATTCCAAATAGCTATTGTCAGTGCCAGACAAAATCCTAGTTGGAAAATTCTGTTATAAAGGATGTCGGGCCATTTTTTTCCCTTAGTCTGGTCGTGTAAAATGAGTTCTTGTGGAATTTGAATCAATGGAAAAGTCAGCCGTTCGTAGTCCACCCATTGTTTCCTGAATATGGCGGACACACACCCGCCAATAAAAAAGAGGGCGACAAATAAACTTGACCACCATATAACAGGCACGATCCATGGTGACCAGGGTATGAGATTGTTCTCCGGGAGTCCTTCATAAAAAAAGCCCATGGCGTTTCCGCTGTTACTCGCTACAAGCCAGGACGGGAGGTAGGGGATAAATAACTCATTCCATTGATTTTCGGGTTGGGCAAAATAAAATGGTGTGGATACGATCGTCAGGAAATATGAGATAAAAGCCTTTCCCGGAATCAAACTTGATATCAGTAAGATACAAAAAATTATTGCTTGTTCTACACCTGTGAAAACGGAGCCAGGGGCGATCCATCGAGCAATTGGGTTAAAAATAAGCGGAACGAGTAAAAAGAGGGCAAAGGCAGAAATGGGCAGATGGCCAACCGACATGCGAGAGGTTTGTAAAATGTAAGTACCGTAGGATACCCAAATATTTAGAAAAATGGCCAGTATAAGCCCGATCGCCACAGACCGTGTGGTAATTAGAGTCGTTTCTGGTTTGGGTAACCCATTTTGTTCGGGACTATGCATTTAGGCCGTTGGTGGGAAAGATTGACTAATGTATATGGTACATTTTTACAGATGGGCTGGCTGCCCAATCGATTTTGCTAACAAACGAATTTGGCTGGGATTATTAGATTCTGACGCGATTAAAGTATAGAATGATACCATTCGTTGAAAGGGATTATTAATCAAATTCGAATATTCATACTGGAAATAGGACAGTTTTTTATTTTTGTCTTTCTCTCCAAACGACTTCCATGGGATCCGGCAATGCATACGGTTTGACCTGTTGTTCGTGATGCCATTCCGTAAGGTAATGGTCCATCCTCTGAACGATTTCCGGATGCGTGTCTTTCAAATTCACTGTCTGGTGGCGATCGGCGTTCATATTATAAAGTTCCACCGGTTCAAATCGATATCCAAAATCGTCGTATGTACGAACCATGAGATACTCTGGCGTACGAACAGCCCGTTGTAAAGTATACAGACCATGTCCCCAGACTAAATAATCATGCAGATGGCATGAACCTGTTTTAAGGGCGTTTGCAAACGATCGCCCATCGTAGTGTTCCGGGATCTCACCACCGGTCATCTCTACAAGTGTCGCACTTAAATCTACATTATAGAGATAATCATCGCACGAAGAACCAGGTGGTGTTACCCCTGGCCATTTTATGATGAGCGGTACGCGGTTAATGCATTCATCGGCACAGACATGATCACCGTAAACACCGTGTTCTCCCATAGCCTCTCCATGATCTGCCGATATAATGATAGCTGTATCATCGAGATCTCCTAATGCATCTAAAACCTGTTGTATATGATGATCGGTATACGCTATCTCTGCATCATACCCATTAACCATATGCCTTAAATGTTCACGATTTTTTATCGTGTCAGGCATATTCGGCGTTGGACTGGGACGATGTTGAGGAAACAACTCGGCCGCTGTAAACCAACCATTGACAGCCTGTTGATCTTGTATGGCTGCTTCGTCTGGCCAATCCATTGTCAGAGGATGTGCGTCCATTTTATCAAACCAGGGTCGCGGGACGTCATAAATACGATGGGGATCCCAATAATTGATATATAGAAAATAGTCATCTCTATCCGCATTTCGACGGACCCATTGTAATACGGCTTCATTGACCTCTTCTGCTGTTTCTGAGCCTGTTTTCAGATTTGGAGAATGAAATTCCGACCATCCCATACCAAACCAGGTAGAACAATGCCGGGTTGCGAAATTGGAAAAACATATGGAATCATACCCATTTTGGCGTAGCCTCCGTTGGACCAGTTGATTACGTTCATCAGGACCACCATAAAGCTGTTCAACCATTTGAAGTTGCGATGCCGGTCCACCATGGGTAACCACACCGTTATTTATGCCATAGCGACCAGTAATCCATCCATTTCGTGACGGCATACATGGCGAATCAGCACAGTAATAATGCTCGAATCGCATACCTTCCGCAGCGATTTGATCAATGGTGGGTGAGGTCGGCCTGGAATAACCATAACATCCAAGGTGATCCGGTCGCAGACTATCGATATCAAAATAGATAATACGCACTGGTTCCTCCTAAAGGATAGACTTGGTCAGGAAGAAATTGGTCTAAAGCAAGTTAGGGGCGGTCTTTAATATGGCTTCGATTTGAGTAGAATACGCTAATAACTTCTCATCTTCATTCCACCCCGCTGTTAGTTGAATGCCCATAGGCAAGCAGCTGCCCTTGGTCCCACATGGTATGGTCACCGTTGGTAGACCCGCATGAGTCCAGGGTAAATTCATGATGGGGTCACCTGTCGAATCAAGACCTTCTGGTGGCGGTCCCTGTGCGGGTGGAGATATCCAAAGATCTACACCGTGCTGCGCCATAAGATACGATAGCTCCCGACGTAGTTTGATAATCCCATCGAGGCCGGTGGACATCATTTTAATAGTTACAGACCGGCCAGTATCGATTAACGATTGCATTTGCTCAGTATATAAATCGTGATGTGTTTCATACCATGTTTTATGAACGATCGCTGCTTCATAGGCCATTAACATTTTATGTCGTTTCTCAATTTCAGCAAAGTCTGCCATACATGAGATAGTCTTAATTTCAAAGTCATGTTGCTTTAGGCTTTCACATACTTCATCAAAACAGGTTTGGCCTATTTGATCCACATGTTTTAAATATGGCCCTTCGGGAATACCTAGTACTGGCTGTTTTTGAATCGGATGATTAATCCAATCTGTAAACAAAACCGAAGCCACATAGTTCATATCCAAAACAGATTTGGTAAATCCCCCCACCGTATCTACAGAACATGATACGGGGATCACCCCTTCTTTGGTTATACGGTTATAAGTTGGTTTAAAGCCAACTACACCGCAATATGCCGCAGGCCTGATTATGGATCCTATGGTCTGAGTTCCAAACGCAAAATGGCAGAAGTCCGCACTTACTGCAGCAGCGGAACCACTGCTCGAGCCACCAGGCGTATGCATGGTCTGGTGAGGATTTCTCGTGGGACCAGGCGAAAAGCATGCGAATTCCGTTGTGACCATCTTACCTAAAATCAGGGCACCCGCGTTTTTCAATTTTGAAACAGACGGCGCCTCTGGTCCATCGAATAATTCTATAGGTAATTTTGATCCACAACGGGTAGGGAATCCACCTACGCAAAAGATATCCTTCACCCCTATTGGAAGACCAAATAATAGCGGTCTACCGGCAGGATCAGGGTATTTCTGCATTAATTGCTTTGCATCTTGCAACAATCGTTTACGCCGATTGTCTTCCGGCAATAAAGCACATATTATTTTATCCTGCGCTTCGATATGTTCGAGGCGTTGGTCCAAATAAGAAAGCAAATCTATCCTATTAAATTTCAGGTTATTGACAAGTGAGGGTATAGTGTCTGACATGAGCTACTTTGAGTTGGTCTAAGGAATGTGCATGACATCATTTTTCCCTATTCAACTTAATAAAGTTAAGATCGAATATTGTGAGCTATCAAGTCAAAAAAGACCCTGATTTGTCAAGAGGGTTGATAAGCGCACAATATTTTAATTCGTCACGGTGGTCGTTTCTACCCCGGTGGCCTTATCTATAATGGCCACCATTTTGTCTCCATGTTTATGGCGACTGGCCGCTTCGATCAGGGCATCCAGTGGTAACAAACCACTGTCTTTTAACCATGAGGCCATGGCCGCCAGGGCTGCACCACGAGCCCCCCCCATCTTTCTGAAATCCATGGACACTAGATTGGGATGATCTTCGATACCCAACTTTGAGTCTGCGATGATCAACGTATGTGGGCCGATCCGGTCTTTGACTTTATTTAGTCCGTCGAGAGATATGATGATCATTACATCGGGTGTTTCTATGCCCGTATAATGGATAGATTCTCTGGACAAGATTACTTCAGCTACTGAAAAGCCTGTCCCAATGGTAATAGGATAGTCTCCTTTTTTTGTAGACGATAATCCAGCTGTGATGGCCGCTGTGGCCAGGAGATCGCCTGCAGACTGTATGGCTTCACCTGCCGAGCCCGCAATAATAACTTCCATTCTTGTATCCAGCGGCGCGTCACATGTTTTATCTATGGTCTTAAATGATTCAAGTAAGGAAGGACCAACCTCTCGGTTGAGAATGTTCGGAGTACGTTCGTTGCGAGAAATTTCTACACCATAATCAGAGACATCATGGAGATCTTTCACCTTTTTCATTCCGTATGCGGGACACATTTCAACGACTTCCAGAAGGCAAAATCCTGGTGTACTCAAGGCTTCTTTCCAAAGGTCAATACTATCTCCACCTATAAACGCCCTTGCTGAGAAGGCCGCGCCTGCGCTATGGGCGAGGGCACAAATATCATAGGATGGAACCGCGTCTTCTGGCATGGTTGGTTTTTTAAAATTCGTAGATGAAAGCCCGCTCACCTGACCACCCGTCATCCCATAGACCATGTTGTTTTGAACGACCAGAGTCATATCCAGATTATGTCTTGCCGCTTCAAGCAAGTGTTGTAATCCTATGGTTGCACCGCCATCTCCCTGGAGGGCAATTACTTTTTTGCCAGGTTTTTCCAATCCCATACATATCCCCATAGCCAGAACAGCCGCTCGACCATGTAATCCGTGGATGGTATGGCAATTGAGCAACGGATCAACGAGACCTGTACATCCGATATCGCTAACTGCAATCACATCAAGCGGATCGACACCTAACTCGGCCAGGGCTTTACTCATGTTTCTATTTGCAACAGTATGGCCGCATCCGGGGCAATATGGGGCTTTTACATCATTTAATATGGTTGCTTGCATTGTTCGACTCCCTCTATAATTTCACCAGGTGTGATCATATTACCAATTTTATTAATGCGGTGAATACGATCATTTTTCTGCTGTCCGAAGAGTAGCTCCCTAAGTAAACCTGATAAATTCTCCTCAACGATGAGGATGTTTTGATATCGATCTAAGATATCGAATATTCTGGGAGGCACAGGCAACATAGTTTTCATAACAAGTAATGAAACCTTTTCACCAGAGGAACGAATGCTTCTGATAGCATCCCTGGCAGCTTCTGCTGAAATACCGTAGGTTAGAATGACCGTCTCACCATCGCCATCATCATGGTCATAAAAGGTATATTCTTCTAGTCGGTCTTCCATCTTGTTTTTTAGCCGGGCTGTATTACCAAGGGCTTCAACACTGTTCTTTTGTGTGGCACCGGTTGCATCATGGGTAGAGGCGTTAAAACGAACCTGATGATTTTCATTACCGGCGGGCAGAAAATCCGGCACCATATTTCCATTGACCGAATATGGTTTGTAGAGATCTTTCCGGTCATACAATTCACGCTTCACCAATGGAACTTCAGGTAAGCCCGAAATATCCATATTCTGGTTGGTCATGATCATTTCTTTAGAGGTGAGTAGAATTACAGGCGTTCTTAAATTTATCGCCGTTTTTACCGCAGCTGCGGCCATATTCCAGCAGTCCATCATATTCGAAGGACAGAGGACGGGTAGTGGATATCCTCCAGAGATACACCCTCGTAATAATAGCAGATCGCCCTGAGCGCCCGTGGTTGCGGAACCAGTGCTGGGGCCAAGTCGTTGGGCAAGAATAACGACCATGGGCAATTCCATCATAAAAGACATGTTGAGTGACTCGATCATCAGGGCGAATCCTGGAAAAGCGGAAGCTGTTACGGGAAAAGTTCCTGTCGCAGAAAAGCCCGCCGACCATTGAAGTGCTGTAATTTCATCGGGAGCTTCCAATGTAACTGGAATTCTGCTTTTTGCGCCATCAAATAGCCAGTTTACGGGCGTAATTGGATACCCGATATAGGCCCCCGCCCCGGCTCTTGCCATGGCCTCGATGATAAGTCGAGATCCATCAAGAAAGACCATATTTCTGTCTGATTCTGCCATATATATTCTCCCTACTTTAATCTTAAAACCATGGATTCAAAGCAGGGAAAATGGATTAATTCCCCTGTTTCGTTCCTTTTTCCTTCTGAGATGATTCAGCTACAATTTCAGCGATATCTTTTATCTGCATTGGACTGCCCGCCCGCGCATTGGCATCGTTCATCATCCGCGCACAAAAAGGACAGCCTACGGCGAGGGTTTCTACCCCCGTTTTTTTGGCCTCCTCAAAACGGTGATCACTCACCGCCTGATCACCCGCTTCTTCTTCCTTCCACACTTGAGCCCCACCCGCGCCACAACAGAAGGAATCTCTTTTATTTCTTGCCATCTCTACCAAGGAAAACCCATGTGTGGTGAGTGCATCTCTCGGCGCGTTGTATTCACCATTGTGTCGACCGAGAAAACAGGGGTCATGGTAAGTGATCTCTGTCCCATCCTGGCTCTCAGGTTTTATCTTACCTTCAGTAATTAAATTATCGATTAATTGTGTATGATGCATTACGTCGTATTGGCCTCCATACGCTGGATATTCATTATCCAAGGTGTGGAAACAGTGAGGACACCCTGTGACGATTTTTTTCTTCTGTGCACCGGCTCCGTTCAGGGTTTCAATATTGCTTTTTGCCATCTCTGAAAATAGATATTCATTACCAGCCCTACGGGCCATATCCCCTGTACAGGTTTCGCTATTGCCCAACACTGCGAAGTTAACTCCCGCCGTGTTAAGTATGGTAGCAATTGCACGAGCGGTTTTTTGCGTACCTGGATCATAAGCGCCTGCACAACCCACCCAGTAAAGAAGATCATATCCAGGGTTATCATCCGTTGTGGGTACGACGAAATCCAGGGACTCAGTCCATGCCATACGGTCGCCCGACATTTGCCATGGATTGCCATTGCGTTCAATGCCAGTGAAGGCCCCTTTCAGTTCATTGGGAAAGGCACTGTTCATGAGCACTTGATCCTGTCGAATTCCTAAAATATCCAACATCGGTTCATTTCCCACGGGACAGACCTCTACACAGGCCCCACAGGAGGTGCATGCCCAGAGGGCGCTCTCACTTATCGCATAGGATAAGAGAGGTACATCATCTCCCTTACCATCAGCTAAGGCGTTCATGTTTTCACTAATGTGATATCTCTTATTAATTTCCAATGCGGAAGGTGACAATTCTTTACCCGTTGTATAGGCAGGACAGGCATCCTGGCATCGGTTACACATAATACAGGCGAAGGCATCAACCAGCTGCGTTTGACTTAAATCTTTTAGTTGGGATATGCCAAATTGCTCAATCGATTCATCCTCAAAGTCGATCGCATCCATTGCCCCAGGACTCTTTCGATCTGGTTTGGTGGCCAGGTTAAATGGTCCCATGAATAAATGGGCATGTTTGGTATGAGGAAAATAGGGTAAAAATACCAGGATCAGACCGATGGCTAACCACCAGAATATATGTTCCGCCAATAAAACGATGAATGGGGGGAGACCCATCCATACGCTGGCCAGAATATTTGCAAAGGGTTGCCAGGTATCCCCGCCCTCCTGAGCAATTTGAAAGGAGGCAGACAGAAAACGAAATCCAATATGACCAAGGATAAATAGCCCGACAAGGAGGGAATCTTTTGAAATTCCTTTAATTGCGGCAGGATGTAGTTTAATGTTGTCTCGGATGTTGAGAGCAGGAGATTTTGATAGAAAGCGGCGGACCAGGAAATAGGTCATTCCTATCAAGGCCATTACGCTCATTACATCAACCAGAAAATGATAAATGTCCCCTGTCAGGCCGGAACCGAGGAAATGGAAATTTGTAATCAAGCCCTCTAAAACATCAACCACATTTACAAGTAAATATAATATAAACGTCCATGCGATTAAACTATGTACCAATGAGACGAAAGGACGATTTCGTATCATATTATTCTGGTTGATGAGCATCTTTACACCAAGGGCACATCGATAGAGCATGCGATCCCTCGGTATTTCGCCCGATCCTGATCCGATGATGGCCACCATTTTTTTGAAAGTCCCTACTGCAAAATATAAAGAGGTCAGAACAGCGAGGATGAAAATGGCTTTTTCGACGGGAGTCAGCATGTTTTGTTATATATTTGAGGTGATCCGCAAAGGACAATCCAGGGAAAACAGGGGGTTTTGGACATGAATATTGGCCTTCTATTATCTGGCTAATCTGGATTTTACTTCTGCAACCAGAGCCGGCAGATATTCGAACAAATCGCCCACGATGCCATAGCGGGCATATTTAAATAATGGGACATCGCCGTCCTTGTTGATCGCTACGATTACTTTGGCATTTTTCATCCCGGCAAGGTGTTGGATTGCCCCGGATATGCCACAGGCGATATATAAATCTGGCTGGACGGTTTTACCTGTCTGGCCAACCTGATGTGGGTAAGGGATCCACCCGGCATCTACGGCCGCTCGGCTGGCCCCAAGTGCCCCACCCAAAGCTTCAGCCAGCTCGATCACGGGTTTAAATCCCTCAGGGCCACCCACACCACGGCCACCCGAGACAATGATATTGGCATCTGTGAGACTCACTTTACCTGCAGAAAATTCAACCGATTCAATTTTTGTCGAGATCTGGTCTTCACTCAAAACCACTGGTTGAGAAATCACTTCCCCCACGCGGGCTATATCCCGGTCTGCTGGAGGATAAACATTGCGTCTGATTGTCGCGATAGATGGTGCATCCTTTTTAATCTT
>Ga0209402_10004264_pt1 | contig 13147 bp, 19 predicted proteins | sample ArcticOcean_MG_C_3_FD_187437 | JGI IMG/M metagenome (GOLD analysis project Ga0209402, IMG submission 187437) | Marine microbial communities from western Arctic Ocean - ArcticOcean_MG_CB8_126 (SPAdes) (version 2) | ecosystem: Environmental > Aquatic > Marine > Oceanic | place: Arctic Ocean... | reverse complement strand
TAGAATAAAATGGACATAGCTGAATTAGTTAATCAGTATGGTGTTCCTACAGTGGTTGCTGTGGGTATGGCATATTTTATATACTATGTCTGGAAATTTGTTACAAAAAATATTTTACCAAGTTTGAGTAAGGCAAGCACTACTCTGATTGGTTTGATTGATCGTGTGAGAATGTTAGATAATGACATGATTAGGTTAGACCAAAAGATACATACTATTATAGAGATACAAAATCAACAACTTGATCCTTTTGAATCAACAAATAAAAAAAGGATGGGAGTTAGACAAGCAGAATTAGATGCTAAACAAGATATAAAAATTAGTGCGAATAAAAAAGAGATAGCGAAATTAAAAAAGTGAAAGGAAGCCTATAATGAAAGTACTATCGACACTAACAATATTGATTTTTATTGGATGCGTTGCATGGCCAACTTTTGTAGAAAGTGGTGAACTGACACATAAATGGAAGTCACCTTCTTTTAGTGGAATAGGGACAAGTGCTCATTTCTTGACTATTGAGAATCAAGAGTTTACTCGTAAGGTTGAAATTAAAGCAAAGAAAGAGTCTGAAGCAGCCAAAAAAATATCAGCAGCAAAGAATACGAATTACGCAAAATTTGTAGATAACTTGGAGTCAAGAATATATGCAGAGTTTTCAAAACAGTTGACAGATAATTTATTTGGTGAATCATGTGGAACAACTTATACAACCGCAACAGTTGATGGAGTATCAACAACAACACAAAATACCTTGAATCCAGAAATGGGAAACACTGATGGTGTTGGTAGTAACTGTACTGGAACATATTCATTTAATGATACAACAGTTACATACACAAAGGATGTTACGAATGATATAGTAACATTAGATATAGTAGGGCCAGATGGTAGTCAAGTTATTACTTTGCCTCTTAACGATTTCCAGTTTTAGTATACTGTTCGGATGTACAGCGATACCACTCGATCCACCTACATCAACAAGTGAATTATTATACGATAAACTAGAAGAGGTTTCATCTCCTGTACAGAAGGTTCCGATAGCAGTCTATTCATTTACGGATATGACGGGACAGAGAAAACCAGGCGATGGGGTGGCATTAATAAGTACGGCCGTCACCCAAGGCGCTCATGTATGGCTTTTACAGTCACTACAGCGTGCTGGAGGTGGTGAATGGTTCATGGTTGTAGAACGTATTGGATTAGAAAATCTGTTAAAAGAAAGACAGATTATACGTCAAACGAGAGAGTCACATGGAGATGAAGAGACATTAAAACCTTTACTGTTCGCTGGAGTGTTGATTGAAGGTGGCATAGTTGGATATGATACTAATATACATACTGGTGGAATAGGAGCTCGACTACTAGGAATAGGAGCACAAGATGAGTTCAGAGAAGATAGTGTATCTGTTGGTATAAGATTAGTATCAGTTGGTACTGGTGAAATATTATTAGCAGTTAGTAGTGAAAAAACCATATTAAGTACGAGACTATCTGCTTCAGTGTTTAGATTCTTAGACATGGGAACTAAACTATTAGAAGTGGAAGCTGGATATACAGAGAATGAATCTGTAACATATGCAGTAAGAAAAGCTATTGATAGAGTTATTATTGATATGATTAACGAGGGGGCTAAAAAAGGATTGTGGGAATTTAAAGAAGTAGAAGATGATCAAAAAGAGGAGATAGAAGAATGAAGAAAGTCATACTTGCATTTATAATGTTTTTTGTTATGACAAGTGCAAGTTTTGCTGACAGCAATGTTTACATCACTCAGTCTGGTGCTAACTTAGACCTAGACATAACTATGGATGGAAACGGAAATACTATTGGTGCAGCAAACGACAGAACACTACTTACTGGTGCTAACTTAGATGTTGACATTGATTTAATTGGTGCTACTAATGTGGTAACTGGTGATTTTATTGGTGCTGGTGAAGCAGGCGCAGACGATCTAAAAATAAGTCAAACAGGTAGTACTAATACTACTGCATTAAATGTTGGAGCATCGGCCGCAACGGATGATGTAAGAATCATAGAAACTAGAGTGGGAAGTAGTGGTGAAATCACATACACAATTGGTAATGCAGCTACAGTTCAAGATGTAAGTGTTACTGTGGATGTTATTGGAGATGATATTGATATAGCACTTATTGAAAACTCATCCAGTTCTGGATCAGATAAAACAACTGACATTGACATTGCAACAGATAGTGATGATGTTGATATAATTGTTACCCATACTGGTGCTGGAGCACACAAAACAAAACTATTATGTACTGGTTCTTGTGCTGGTAGTGATTTTACTATGTCACAAACTGGAGCAAATAGTACAGATGTTGATTTGACAGTGACTAATGCAACTAGCTCAGATGTTGACATCATTATTACGGATTAACGTGAGATGGATATTAATTGCAATCTTGTTATTACCTCAGTTATCATATGCTGCAACAATTGGTAATGTAGTACTACAAGAAGGCGTTACATCTGTCGAAAGAGAAGGAACGGAATCTGATCTTAACCTAGATTCTGGCATTATGTTTATGGATAATGTCAAAACTGGGAGGGGAGAACTTGGTATTACATTTATAGATGATACCAATGTAGCAGTGAGTAGTCAGAGTTCTCTTATCATAGATGATTTTGTATACGATCCTAATAATGCTGAAGGTTCTAAGTTAGTATTAAAGATAGCTGCTGGTACAGTTAGGTATGCTAGTGGTAACATAGCAAAACTAAACAAACAGAATGTAGACATAAGAACACCGACAGCTAGAATAGGTGTTCGTGGTACTGCATTTAGCATGACTGTGGATGAGATAGGTCAATCACTTATTATATTATTACCTAATGTTGATGGAACTGTAGGAGAGATATCAGTAGAGTCTGATATAGGTCAAGTGATATTAACTAGAGCGTTCCAGGCAACGTCCGTTAGATCAAGAGAGGCCAACCCCTCACCACCTAAAATACTTGACCTGACTGAAAATCAAATTAATAACATGTTAATTATTAAACCACCTAAAGAGAAGGTAGATTTGGCAACTGCAGCTGTTGAAGAAAAAAAGAAAAAGAATCTAGCAAATTTTTTAGATGAAGAGAAGGAGATCGACAAAAACTGTTTAGAGGAAGAATGTGAAGGTCAAGAAGAAGAAGGTGGGTTTACTAGTTTAGATATTAATCCTTTGGATGTTAGCTTGTTATTAAATGTACTAACGGAATTAAACAAAAAATACAAAAGACCGAGCAAAATATTATCAAGAACAATATCTAATACAGATGGTCGAGTTGCTGGGTATAATCCAGACACTCTAGTCATAACTCTTATAGAAGGCGATACAGTTCAATTGATTAGAGAATATGACAGTAGTATAATAGACATCATCTTAGATAGAATAGATGGTCATAAAATTAATATAGATCAAAAAGGTAGCGTAGTGCCGGAGATAAGAACAGATGAAGCGGGTTATACTTCTACTATTGATATTAATATTCAGTAGTATTACTACTATTGCATATGCTGAAGATGTTCTGATTATACATCAGGGATATGGTAACACTCACTCTAAATGGAAAAATAGATTAGAAGATGCTGGACATACTGTAACATCTGTAAATATGTCAAGCTCTAGCTTTCCATCTGTCACCACATCTTACGAACAAATATATGATATTAGATACCAAAATTCACATGCTCTAACAACCACACAAAAGAATGCATACGAGGCCTTACTTGAAAGAGGTGGGACTTTATTTCTTAATACTGAAAATCCTTATTCCGGCCACCAAACACGAAACACAGGTATAGCTACTTTTATAACATCTTTAGGAGCTGGAACTGTAACTTATAGTAGTTCTTATGCTGGCAATGGTACACAATGGAACACTACTCATTCATATGTAGATGGCATGAGTGGTACTTTGACTATGCCAGCTGCTGGTACATTTACAGCACTAGGTAATGGAGATTGGTTGGTAAAAGATGTAAATGGAAATGTAGTAGCAGCGGTATGGTATGGTGAAGATTTAGATAGTGATTATAGTGATGGTATAATTTTTGTGTTCACAGATATTAACTACGCATCCCATAGCTCATATTATACTAATAACAACAAAGCATTTATGAATGCATTGCGTACTGCTCTAGCAAGTACATTCAACCAACCGACTAGTGCTGTATCAATTACAGCAGCACAAACTACAAAAAGAACTGCTGCAATAAATGCTAGTATAGAAAATGGTTGTAATGTTTGTATAGTACAATCAGGTGCCAATCCCACAATTAACATACAACAAGACGGTGATGATAATTTTATTGTGGATAAAGATTGGTCGGGGCCTGCTACTTTAACAGGAGACAATCTCGTATTAACTATAAAACAAGGCAATGTAACTACAACTGGCAGCAGTGATGAGAATGGAATAGGGTTGTTTATTAATGGTAACAACACAAACTTAACAATAAGTCAGGGGGATCATGCAAATGACCAAGGAGAGCATAAAATAGTATTAGATATTACTGGAAATTCTAATGTTATGAATCTTACTCAATATGATGGTGGAACATTATCAAAGCACTTTTTTGAAGGTGTTATAGATGGTGCTAGTAATAATTTCACTATTACACAAAAAGACAATGGCCAGAAAACAATGTTCTTAGATGTAAATGGAAATAGTAATGAGGGAATTTTTATACAGGAAGATACTGGAACTCACTATCTTGACGTTACACTAGATGCAGACCATGAGGTAAATATTACTCAACGTGGTAGTGGTAATCATGGAGCAAGAGTTAACTTAGATGGTCACAGTACTGATTTTGATTTAATTCAACAAGGTAGTAGTGCTCAATATTATAATTTAGACAATACCTGTAGTAATGCTTTAGGTTGCACGATAAATACAACACAAGGAACACAATAATTTGGAGTTAAAACATGAAATTGGTGTACGGTGAATATGAAGATGCTAGTGGCTATCTGGGCCCTACTCGCATGATCGGGTTTTTTATAGATATGTTACATAATGGGAAATATCTATATGCTTTAGTCATGTGGAAATGGTATGTTGGAATTCATAAAGAATAAGAAAAAATGGATCATATCATTATTAGTAATTCTGGTTCTGTGTGGGCTACGCTTCACAGACCCTTGGTTTCTAGATATGGTGCGTATGAAAGCATTAGATCAGCACCAAAGAAATCAAACACAAGAGAGCTTATCTAATTTAGTTACGATAGAAATTAATAATGAAACTCTCAAGAAAAAGGGTCAATGGCCTTGGCCTAGAAATTTCTTATCTAACGAAGTTATCAGATTATATCAAGCAGGAGCTGCATTAGTTGTTCTGCCAATTCTTTTTGCAGATGAGGATAGGTTCGGTGAAGATAAAGCTTTAGCAAGAACACTTAAAAAAACACCAACAATTATAGGACAAATACCCACCATTGATGACAGTAATAGTGGTGTTGTAAGAGGCGTTTCAACAGTAGGCAAATCATGGAAAGGTTGGGTGTACCAATATCCAGGCGTCCTCGGCCCAATACCCATACTTGCTGAAAATGCTCATGCTGTAGGTATGATGGTTATTGCACCAGAAGGTGATGGTGTAGTTCGTCGTATGCCTTTGGTAATTGCGGTGGGAGATGAATTATATCCATCTATAAGCATGGAAGTATTACGCATGGCTGCTGGTGATATATCATACCAGATCAAAACAGGTATTGCTGGAATAGAAAAATTACGCATACCCAAGTTTAAAATGATTGAAACAGATGCAAATGGTAATATATGGTTGGACTTTAAATGGAAAACTCCTACCTACGCATTACATGAAAAACTTCCAGACCTCACTGGAAAAATTGTGATAGTATCAATGACTGCTTCTGGACTTGATAATCCTGTACCTACTCCTGTTGGCATAATTCATTCGCATGATTTAATTGGCTCATCTTTGGCAACAATGATGACAGGAAGAAACATAACAAGACCATATTGGACAAATGTTGCAGAACTAGGAGCATCATTTGGTTTAGCATTGGTCTTGATGGTTGTCGTATTATTGTTGCCTTGGTACTTTGGTGCAGCTCTGATGCCTGCTTTCATTGTAGGATTGTTCTATGGTAGTTCATATTTGTTTACTAAACATGACTTATTAATAGATTGGAGTTATCCTGTACTTACGGTATTTGTTGCTTGGGCAATAGCAGCCTTCCTAAGATTTATGGAAGAACATAAAAAGAGAATGGAAATCAAGAAGCAGTTTGAACATTACCTTGCACCAGCAATGGTTAAGAAGTTACAGAAGAATCCAGACCTGCTAAAACTTGGTGGTGATACTAGAGAACTTACATTGCTGTTCTGTGATATACGAGGATTTACGCCAATTAGTGAGCAATTCAAAACAGACCCACAGGGATTGACAAAATTAATCAACAGATTTTTAACGCCTATGACAGATATTATCATGAAAAATGGTGGTACGATTGATAAATACATGGGTGACTGTATAATGGCGTTTTGGAATGCTCCTCTTGAAGTTGAACAACAACGCAAGATGGCTCTTTTATCATCACACCAAATGCTCGAACATTTGGATAAACTAAATGTAGAATTGAAAAAAGAAAATTCTCTTCCAATTAATGTAGGTATTGGATTGAATACAGGAGAGGTGGTTGTAGGTAATATGGGAAGTGATCAAAGGTTTGACTATAGTTGTTTAGGTGATTCAGTAAATCTTGCTGCAAGACTTGAAGGACAAAGTAAGGAATATGGAGTACCAATAATTTTAGGTGAAGAAACTGCTAAAAGAATGGATAAAGAATTTGCATTGGTAGAACTTGATAATATTGCTGTGAAGGGTAAGGAAGATGCTGTTAGAATTTATACTTCGCTTGGTGAGTACCATATATTAGATAGAACTATGAATTGGGTGTTTGCAACACAACAACACGAAAAATTCTTAGAACTATATAGACAGCAACATTGGATAGTCGCACTCAAATTTTTAAACGATTTGCGAAATGAATTTAACGGAAAATTAACTAATTACTATGAAATGATGGAAAGACGAATTGATAAGTTAGAACAAGAGAATCTTCCCGAAGATTGGGATGGTGTTTATAGAGCAACAAGTAAATGAGTAAAAACTTTATATATTGGAAGTCAGGACATAAAACATCAGACGAATATTTTAAAAATTCGCCTGTGTGGCATGATATTGATGTTGCAAAGTCTTTTATTTTTGGTGTATTTGTAGGTTCTGGTTTAACTGTCGTAATATACATATTTTTACTTCATTTGTAGTATATTAGGGCTAAAAAAGTTCTTGACATTCTCTTATTTTTCGTGTATAGTATATAAAGAATGAAATGAAGAGATAAATATTATTATGGATACTTTAACACATACAATAATTGCTGTTGGATCAATAGCATCAGCATATTATCTTGGAGCGTATTTAAAATCTAAAAATATTGTTGAAGGCGTTGTAGGTAATATGTTTGATAAATTAGAGAAAGATGGTTTTATTGTTACTAAAACCGATAAGGACGGTGATAAGGAACTTGTAACTATTAGTGAAGTTCTTGCTACTTTTAATAAAACTGCGATAAAAAAGGATAAACCATGAGAGTCGAAGTTCGTAATGGCAACGTAGATCAAGCAATTCGGGTTTTAAAAAAGAAACTCCAACAAGACGGACTTTTTAACGAATTAAGAGAACGTGAATATTATATGTCAAGGTCTGAGAAACGCAGACGATCAAAAGCTGCTGCAATTCGTAGACAACAACGTGAAGTTATGAAACGTGAATTAGAGGAAGACGGGAATGGCCAAACGAAAAATAATAGTCGTTGAGACTGATAACAGTAATTGGCAAGCACCTAAGAAGAGGCGTAAACCACGCAAACCTATGAGTGAGGAACAGCGTGCTGCAGCTGCAGCACGTTTGGAAAAAGCGAGGGAAAAACGTAAAGCTAAAGACCCTGATTATGGAATGAGTGGTATTCATGAGTCTTTGAGAAATCTTCCTGATGACCATCCATTACATCCCAAAAAAGTTAAACTATGGATTAAGTCACAGAAAGACCTTGCGAGTTCTGCACGATCTAATTTAAGAAGGAAAATAAAAGGTGCTCTAGCTCAAGTAAGTATCCATGAAGGATATGTAAGAAATCTTCAAAAATATCTAAGAGATGGAGATTGGGTAGATATGTTTTACGGTGAACATCAACAAAATAAAATCGAGGCTCGTTGTATATCACAAGCATATTATTGGTATGGGCCCAAGAAGGGCGAACCAAAATTTGATATTGGGGTTTATTACCCACTATTAGGTTTTGTATATACACAAGAAATGTTTGATGAAGAAGAAGGAATTTCTAATGTCGAAACAGGAAAACGGAAACGTAGTACAAGGGCCGTGGCCAAAGACAAAAAGAAAAGTAAAGCTTCCTGACGAAACTGCTCTTGAATTGCAGGAAAGACTTGGTTTTGCTGAAGAATTAACTCAAAGTTTGATAGTTCAAATGATGCATGGCATGGGCGAAAATGGAATTGATATTTCAGAGAAAACTTTTATTCGTGATGTTGCACTATTAATAGAGTTCACGAAAGGATGTATATATAGAAGTATGGGACTTAAACATCCCACACAAAAATTATTTGAAGAACTTGTAGAAATTACAATTGATATAGATAATTCGGTAGCAACTGAAGTGAATCAAGATTTATTGAAAGAATATATTAAATTATTTGATGATAATTATGATGACCCCGAAATTTCATAGACCCTTTTCCCCAACGATAATGGAATCCACTGTTTCAGACAAGTTCGTAGAAATTGTCAACGATACTGCTGACAAGGTTCTAGATAGTGAAATTGCAAGCGTTGAATGGGATTGGTCACATAAACTTGTAGGTAAGGTATATAAAGAAATTCAAATCCCTGTTAGAAATGAAGAACATAGGGAACTTCTTTTTACTACTATGAGGGGTGCATGTGTTGATTATCTAAAGGAATCTATAAAACAAGGTAATCATCATGCATGGAAGAAACTTGCTGGTGATGTTGTTCCAACATTAGCTAATATACATTTGACCCATAGTTGGGTAGTCAGTCAATATGCCGGAGAATATAATCCTTGGCATCACCATACTGGAGATTTCTCAGCAGTTATCTATCTTAAAATGCCCCCCAATATGCACAAAGAAATAGAAGAAGATTTTGAAGATCATTATCCAGCAAATGGATTAATAGAATTTATGTTTGGTGAAAATCAAAATTTTAGAAGTGACAATTTAAAGTTTAAACCAGTAGTGGGTAAGATGTTAGTATTTCCATCATGGTTGAAACATTTTGTATATCCTTTTAAAAGTAAGGGTGAACGAAGAAGTATGAGTTTTAATGCTAATATGGTAATTGAATAATGATTTTAGTTGATATGAATCAGATTTCTGTTGCAAGTATTATGATGCACTTGCATATGAGTAAGTCTATAGAGATTGATGAGAAGATGGTAAGACATATGATTCTCAATTCTCTTCGTATGTATCGCACTCGTTTTTCTTCTGAATTTGGCGAATTGGTTTTGTGTTATGACTCCAAACACTATTGGAGGCGTGACTATTTTCCAGAATATAAATTTGGAAGACGTAAGAGTAGAGAAAAATCTGCACATGATTGGAACGCAATTTTTCTTTGCCTCAATGAAATAAAAAATGAACTTAAAAATAACCTACCATATAAGTTTTTAGAAGTATATGGTGCAGAGGCTGACGATATCATAGGAATTCTTTGTGCAACCATTTCAGAGGAAATTATGATAATTTCTGGTGATAAAGATTTTATTCAGCTTCAAAAATATCCTAATGTAAAACAATATAGTCCAATTACAAAGAAAAATGTAAATGGTGAAAATCCTGGCGAATATCTTAAAGAACATATTTTTAAGGGGGATACTAGTGATGGTGTTCCAAACGTATTATCCCCTGACAATACTTTTACTGATGGACTACGACAAAAGCCCTTAGGTAAAAATAAAATTGCTTCATGGATGGAACATGATTTTGATGATGTTGCACCCAATGATGAAGTGAAAAGAAATTACCAAAGAAATAGAAAGTTAATTGATTTGACTTATACGCCAGAAGAACTTACTAAGGAAATAATTAATTCATATAATGAAGCTCCCTTTGGTGATCGTAGCAAACTACTAAATTACTTTATACAAAAGAGATTGAAAAATCTCACTGAATCTATAGGAGAATTTTAAAATGAATTTACTAATATCAGAAATCTTGGAAAAGGTTTCAAAAGTTAAGACTAAACAGGAAAAGGTTAATATTCTACGAGAACATGACCACCAATCTTTAAGAATGGTAATCAAATCATCTTTTGATTCAAATATTGAATGGGCCCTTCCTCAAGGTGATGTTCCATATACTCGTAATGAAGCACCAGAAGGAACAGAACATGCTTCTTTATCTTACGAATCTCGTAAGTTATACCATTTCATTAAGGGTGGTGATAATCTGATCACTCAAAATAAACGAGAAACTATGTTTGTTCAGATGTTAGAGGGCCTTCATGAAAGTGAAGCAGCGGTTCTTGTTGCTGCAAAAGATAAGAAGTTGCATCAAGTATATAAGGGACTTTCTGCTCCTGTAGTGAAGGAAGCATTTCATTGGAATGATGAATATATGGTTGTCGAAGATAATCATCATGTTTACCCCCAAACAGTAGGTCCAGCTAACGGATGATAATTGAAGACGATATCAAGTTAGATTATTCAGATGTATTAATTCGTCCTAAAAGATCAGCACTTACTTCACGGTTTGATGTTGAGATGGAACGAACCTATACGTTTTATCATAGTCGTAAAGAATGGACAGGTATTCCTGTTATGGCAAGTAACATGGACACTACTGGTACATTTGAAATGCATAATGAATTAAGTAAACATGGAATGACAACATGTATTGCTAGACATTATAATAAAGATGGTAAAAAATGGAGACAAGCAGAGCGTAAAGATAAACTCTGTGTAATGTCTGGTATATCGAATAATGAGTTATTGGAATTATCGGGAGTTATAACCACCTTTCCTGATATAGCATTTGTGGGATTAGATGTTGCAAATGGATATACGATTAATTTCATAGATGCAATTAAACATTTAAGAGAAAATCTCCTACCTGCTGCAACCATTATTGCTGGAAATGTTGTAACTGCTGATATGGTAGCTGAATTAATAGTTGCAGGGGTTGATATTGTTAAAGTGGGTATCGGCGGCGGTAGTGTATGTACTACTCGTATTAAAACAGGAATAGGATATCCACAGTTAAGTTCTGTGATTGAATGTGCTGATGCTGCACATGGTTTGGGGGGTCACATAATAGCAGATGGTGGATGTAATTCTAGTGGAGATATTGTTAAAGCCTTTGCTGCTGGTGCAGATTTTGTTATGACCGCTGGTATGCTTGCTGGACATGAAGAATGTGATGGCAAATTGGTTTTTGAAGATGATAACCCAGAACCAATTGGTATGGAATTTTATGGAATGGCTTCCAAGACTGCAATGGATAGACATGGACATTCCAATAGAGAATATCGTGGAGAAGAAGGTAAGACAGTGACCGTACCATATCGCGGTCCAGTTGAAAATACTGTTACAGATATTCTTGGTGGTATTCGATCTGCTTGTACTTATGTTGGTGCGCGAAGGTTAAAGGATTTATCAAAGTGTACCACATTTGTTAGAGTTAATAATACTCATAACAGGATATTTGAATAATGCCTCTCACAAGAAAACGGATCATTCATGATCGTTCTCATAATAAACCATATATGATCCGACATCATTTGATATTTCGAGAGAAATCAGATCACCTAGAACGGAACGTGAACGTACCGTTTAATGCCTATCTGCACAAAATCCTCCTGTCAGATGAGCCCATCCTACACGACCACCCGTGGAATTGGGGAACATTTATCATCAGTGGGGGGTATTACGAACATACACCTGCTGGGACGTTCTGGAGAGGGCCTGGATCGTGGAGAACCCAGAAATCTACCGATATGCACTGGTTGGAACTAAAGGAGAACAGCCCCTGTTGGACCCTCTTTTGGCATGGCCGCAGAACGAGGATTTGGGGGTTTCAGACCGATGATGGGTGGATGGATTATCGAACTTTTTTTGAAAATCGTTTAGAATCAGGGCCTTAGAATTTTTTTCATTTACTGTTTAGAATCAAGCACTTAGATGCTACGATTTTTGGTGCCTTGCCCTTGACAAACCCTGTTTCATATGGTAGAATAAGGTATAGTGAGAAATGAAGAGGTTGTTATGAAGAAACGATATATGGAAAGCACGGAACGGAGTCGTCGGGTTACCCCACGCATGATGGAATATCTCCGTTGTGTTATTGACACGCCTACTGTTGGTGCTTTGGGTAAAGACAATGGTAAAGCACCAGATAATACCATTGGTATCAAGATGAGTGTCACTAGGGAGCGGGTGGCGGACTATCGGCGTGCTTTTGCAAGGTTTACCGAGGAAGAAGTTCTGGAATTGTGTGAAGAAATTATGAAGGAAGCAGCCTAAATTAGCTGTTGACAAACCTTGTTGAGTGTGGTACTATAGGGTATGATGAGAAATGAGAGAGATTGATCATGTTAGTTAAGGTTACAGGTTCCAACAAACTAACTCGTAAGATAGTAAAAACTGCGGCGTGGTGGTATGCTGAGAAGTTGATGGGTAAGAGACTCATCGCTGGTTTGGAGATTAATATTAATCTCAATAAAAATCTGCTTAGTGAGGATGGTAACGAAGGAACTGCGATTTGGGAAGACGACAGCGTTCGACCCAAAGAATTTACTATCACTCTGGATACGAGCTGTACTATTCGTAATATTCTTATCACTCTCGCGCATGAGATGGTTCATGTCAAGCAATGGGCGAGGGGTGAAATGTACGAGTATGTAGAGCGGGATATGGTTCGCTTTAACAAGACCAAGTTCGATATGGCTGATATCAACTATTGGGATTATCCTTGGGAAATTGAAGCTTTTGGTCGTCAATTAGGTTTGTTTGTTCGATTCTGTGAATATCAGGGCATAGCAAATCGTAAAGATATGCAAGAGTCTG
>Ga0209402_10004255_pt1 | contig 13166 bp, 15 predicted proteins | sample ArcticOcean_MG_C_3_FD_187437 | JGI IMG/M metagenome (GOLD analysis project Ga0209402, IMG submission 187437) | Marine microbial communities from western Arctic Ocean - ArcticOcean_MG_CB8_126 (SPAdes) (version 2) | ecosystem: Environmental > Aquatic > Marine > Oceanic | place: Arctic Ocean... | reverse complement strand
AATTAAATTTAGACTCAAAATAAAATTTTATGAACTTCAAGTCCCTTATTTGTATTTTTCTCTGTTCATACTCATTTTCTCAAGAAAATATTTTGAATCTTAATAAAGCAGATGAGTCTAAATTTGTTTTGGATGGAATTCTTTCTGATAATGAGTTAGAGAATTCAGTTGAATTAGAGATTATATATGAACATGAACCAGGATATAATATAAGTCCATCATATAAAACTACAGGGTATTTAATTTACACTGACACTTTTTTATACGTTGGGTTTAGGGCTTATAGAGATGAAGTTTTTGCTTCTATTCACCCAAGAGATAATAGATCTCTATTTGATGACGATTTTGCTAATATTCACCTTGAGACCTTTGGAGATGCAAGAAATAATATTGGCTTAACTTCTAACTTGTTTGGAAGTCAGGGAGATGGTATAAGGGTTGAATCAACAGGATATTCTGGACATGATTCTGGTTGGACATTAGATGCCAACTTTGACTTTAAATCTTTAGGCAGGTTAACTGATTTCGGATATGAGGTAGAGTTTATAATTCCTTTTTCAGTGATTCCTTTTCCCAGTGGAAATAATCAAAGATGGAAAATTAACTTAAGTACTTTTTACAGGGATAAGATGAAACAGGGTGCAAAAGCTAGAGTGTATAGTAGTAAACAGGATAGGAATAATTCTTGTAAGCTATGCCAAATTGACCATACGATTGTAATGAATGATATAAAAATTGAAAATAAATTTGAGATACTGCCATATATAAGTTCAAGTTTATCAGGAGAGAGAGCTAAATATTATGATAGAGTAAATTATGCAACTCCAAATTTAGAATATGGCCTTGGTGTTAATCTAGATATAAATAAAAATTTATCATTAGAAGCTACAGTAAATCCTGATTTCTCTCAAGTTGAAGCTGATGTTACAAAAATTGATATAAATTCACCCACAGCAATAAATTATCCTGAAAGAAGACCTTTTTTTACTAGGGGTATAGATGCTCTTGATTACACTTTGGATGTTTTTCATTCTAGATCAATTAATAATCCAACTTTTGCAGCTAAAATTATAAATCAAGGAAAGAAATCTAGGATGTATATGTTATCAGCTATAGATCAAGACTCTCCATACCTTGTTGCAACCACCGATCAATCTTTTTCTGGTGTTGTTGGTAAAAGTGTTGCCAATGTGTTAAGATATCAAAGCATAATTAATTCTAGTGTACAGCTTGGGGCAACTTCAACAAATAGATATTATGAAGGTGATGCATATGGGAATATGATAGGCTTAGACGGATTATTTAAATTTTCCGGTGGCTGGAAATTTGAAGTTGAATATTTCCTAAACTCAAATAAGGAACCAATATCTGATGCTATTAATTCTAATAAAACATTTTCCGATTATACAGTCCAACTTGATGGTGAAAAATTTAATGGAAATGCTTTTTATGCAGAGCTTAGAAGAGATACAGAAACATGGAGATCATTTATTAAATACACAGGCATATCACCAACATTTAGATCAGATTTAGGATTTATTGTTGAAAATAATATTAAAAAATATGAGTTTTGGCAGGGGTATTACAAATTTCCAAACAAGACTTTTCTGAAAAACTATAGATTTTCTGCTAGATATGATAGAGAGCATTATTACAGTAATGAACTTGCAAAGTCTGCATTTGAAGGTTATGTTTCATTTTTAACAATTCTTAATACTGATGTTTTTTATAATTATGAGTATAATTTTTATGATTCATATTTGACTTCAAAATTTGAAGATTATGAAAGTCATTCATGGAGAATAGGGACAAGACCTTTTGACTTTATTAATATTAATCTTGGTTTTGGCTCGGGAAAAGAGATATCTTATCGAGAACAAATTCCAGAACTTGGGGAAAAGTCAAGTTTTAATATTTCTGTTGCAGTAACTTTAAATGATAACCTTAGAATAAGACCATCTATCAACTATTCTAAATTAAAAAGACTTAATTCAGATGAATACTTTTTTAATGGGTATATAGCTCGACTAGATTTTAGATATCAGTTTACAAACGCTTTGAATTTAAGGTTCATTGCTGAGTATAATGAATTTTCAGAACAATATTTCTTTCAACCATTAATTTCTTGGAGACCAAATCCAGATACTATCTTCTATATTGGTGGTAATCAAAATGCTATTCAGGACTTTCCAGACTATAATTCAAAGCATTACATTGCTAACCGTTCTCAATTATTTTTAAAATTCCAATATTTATTTGGCTTATAGTCTCAATTTTATTGAGAATAAGTTGTGTACCATCTATTTTTTTATAATTTTAAGCCAGTATGACAATTAATTCAAAAAGTATTTTTTTAAGAAGAGTTCAAGAAGCATATCTTCTTAAGAAAATTAATAAGAAAACTGCAACTCACTTTAAAACTGTTTACAATGAATTTGATACTAAAAAAAGATCTGTTGCTGACGATAAAGCAGATGAATTATTGTTAGATCTTATTTCCGAATTAAAAGTTAGGGTTCCTAGAAAATAACTACTTATTAACTGCCCAGCATTCTATTTCAATCTTTGCGTTTAAAGCTAATCCACTTCCTGCAAAAGTACTTCTAGATGGTTTTTGGCTTTCTTCAAAAAACATTCTGTATGCTTTATTCATTTCGGAATAATCATTAATGTCAGACAGCATACAAAGGCATTTAAAAATATTGTCAGCTGAACTTCCTATCTGATTTAATATTGACGTTATATTATTAAGTGCTTGTGTTGTTTCAGGTCCAATACCTCCAGAAATTAATTCTGTAGTGCCAGGGAAGTTTCCTACCTGTCCTGAAACATATATAATATTGTCTACTATAGTAGCGTCAGAAAATGGGAATCCAAGTTTTTCAGATTCAATAGACGTAAAATGCTCTATATCAACACTATCTTCTTTTTCAATTTCTGTGTTATTACGAAATAATTCTAAACTACATGAAGAAAATAGCAATATAATGATGAATAGGTTTATTTTTTTCATTTATTTAATGTATTCTTTATATGTATTATTAATACTAAATATTATTTTACTTAAACTTAATTATAATAATTATAAACAAATATATATTTAATATTTTAAATAATTATTTAAATAAATTAGTTTATACTTAATTTAGTTATTTAAAAATGATACATTATAAAAATAGCACATTAGCATAAATCTGCTAATATTGTATTCCTTATCTTTATGCTTATTCAAAAATCAATTTAAAATGAAAAATTTATCTAAACTATTCATGTTATCTATTGCTTTATTGCTTGGATCATGTGATGCACCTGAAAGGACTATTGGTTTTGTTTCAGGTGAGAATGCTGAAATGCAATGGCATTTAGGTACTCAAGATGCAATTGATATTGTTTCTACGGTTGATGATCTTTGGGCTACCCAGGATTATGAAGCAATGAGACCTTATTTTGCAGATTCTCTTGTTTTTACTTCTTATGAAGGGAAAACAAGTAATACATTCGATGATTTTGTTGAAGCAATGACTTCAGGAACATCTAGTACATGGACATATGACTATTCATTTTCTGTAGATCTAGATCCATCTATTGGTGGTGAACATGTTCAGGCTGGATTCACTGTAACCTATCCTCCTACTGATGACTCAGAAGGATATGTTAATCAAAATCATGAATCATATTATATTGTTGATGGAAAGATAATTACATTATACAATATGTGGCAAAGAATATAAGTCAAGAGTAATTGTTGAAATCTTGTAAATAACTAATTTAACCAATTAAGAGATAAGATAAATTAAATTCATAATTTGAAATTGTATTTGTTTTTAGTCTAAATTAATTGGTTAATAGTCTAAAAAGAGTCAATGAGAATTTGACTTAACAACAAAAAACCCTCAAAAGTAATTTTGAGGGTTTTTTAATTATAAAAGTAAATGTGTTTACTTTATAGGATCTTCTTCATAGCTAGCAACTAGTTCTGTTCTATCATATAGTCCAGAAATCCCAGCTATTAGATTATCATCAGTAAACCATGTTACTTGGTGATAAGGTATACTGATAGATGTAGCTTCATTTGCATATGTTGCCTCTCCCCAGCTAAGTAGTATTTTCCAATCACCATTCTCATTGCTTCCTGTTACACCTAGGTGTATGGTATCTCCACTATTTTGGTCAATAGTAGTCCAAATTTGAGATACACCTGCAAGAAGTTCAGTAACTGCCTCTTTTCCTTCAACGGTGACACCATTAGGGAAAGACCAAGAAACATCTTCACTTAACAAAGATGATAGTTTTTCAATATCTGCAGAATTTAATGCATCATCAAAAGATCTGAAACTGCAATTAAATCCGAAGGATCTATTAAAGTTCTTCCATCTGGATCAGCAGTTGGAGCTTGACAACCTATAATTGCCAGACTCATTAGTAAAATTGTTATGTAATTTTTCATATCTAACGTTTTTGGTTAATAAATAAAGGTAATAAATTTATGACTATATTGTTTTAACTGTGATTATTATGAGAAAATTATTTCAAATCGCTATTCTTTTTACATCAACTCTTGTCTTATCTCAAGACAGTAGAGTATTTGACAATCTTAAGATGAATAGTAAAATATTAAATCAAGAAAGAAGTTATGCTGTTTATTTGCCAGCTGATTATGATTCATCAGAAAGAAGCTATCCTGTTTTGTATTTACTTCATGGTCTAGGAGACGACCAAACAGGATGGATTAAACTAGGAGATGTTCAAAGAATTACAGATGAATCAATAAATTCTGGAATATCTACTCCGATGATAATAGTAATGCCTGATGCTAATACTGGAGTTACAGGTTATATTAATTATCCTGATAGAGCCTGGTTTTATGAAGACTTTTTCTTTGAAGAGCTTATTCCACATGTTGAATCAAAGTATAGAATAAAAAAAGGGAAACAATACAGAGCTATTTCAGGACTATCTATGGGAGGTGGAGGCACATTAGTTTATGCCCTTCATAGACCTGATCTTTTTTCTTCTGCTGCACCCCTTAGTCCAGCGATTGGGCCCAAAGATATAGATGATTTTCAAAAATGGATAAGCAGATATAATTACTATTTTAATGATAAAATTGAAACTCAAAACTTACTGAATGCAAACCATCCACTAATTTTAATTGATAAATTATCTACAGAAGAGTTAAATACAGTTGCATGGTATCTTGACTGTGGTGATGATGATTATTTATATGAAGATAGTAGTTTATTACATCTAGCAATGAAGAAGAAAGGAGTTAAGCATGAGTATAGAGTTAGAGATGGAGCTCATACATGGAATTACTGGAAAGCGTCTTTACCAAAAGTTTTAGGATTTGTTTCGATTAGGTTTCACAGACATTAACTAAATCTAATATGTATATTTATAAAGAAACTTTATAAAAAAATGAATAAGTTTTTTGTTGATCCTGATATAAATAAAGCTGAAACACTGCCATCAAGTTTTTATAAAAATGATGAGCAATTTGAGGAAGTTAAAGAAAAGGTTTTTGCTAATTCATGGCAGTTTGTTGGACATAATTCAATACTTCCAATAAATGTAAATACTTATCCATTTGAATTTATGCAAGAGTTTATAGAGGAGCCTTTGCTAATTGTTAAAAACCAAGATGAAAGTTTAAAATGTTTGTCTAATGTTTGTACTCATAGAGCAAACATCATCATCCATAATAAAGGACAGGTAAAAGATTTAAAGTGTCTGTACCATGGAAGAAAATTTGATTTAGATGGCAATTTTAAATCAATGCCAGAATTTCAAAACGCTATAGGTTTCCCAAGAGAATGTGATAGCCTTAGAGAATTTCCTTTGGAAAAATTAGGTCCATTTATTTTTGTTGGACTTGAACCGAATTTTGATATAGATAATGTGTTTGCTAAAATATATGAGAGGGTCTCCTTTCTTAACCTAGATCATTTAGACTATAGATCTAATTTAAGTAAAGACTATATGGTAAACTCTCATTGGGCTTTATATTGTGATAATTATCTAGAAGGTTTTCATATCCCTTTTGTACATGATGATTTAAATAGTGTTCTAGATTATGGAGATTATGAAACTGAAATTGATGATTATTTTAATTTACAAATAGGGTATGCAAAAGACGGGGATAATGTTTTTGATTTCCCTAAAGGACATCAAGACTATGGTAAAAAAATAGCAGCATATTATTATTGGATATATCCAAATCTTATGTTAAACTTTTATCCTTGGGGACTTTCCATAAATATTGTTAAGCCTATTAACAGAAATAAAACAAAAGTTGTATTCTTAAGTTATGTACTTGATGAAACAAAACTGGATAGTGGTGCTGGATCTGGTCTAGATAAAGTTGAAAGAGAAGATGAATTTGTTGTTGAAGGAGTTCATAAAGGATTAAACTCTAGATATTATTCGACGGGTAGATTTTCACCAACTATGGAGAAAGGTGTCCATCATTTTCATAATCTACTATCTAAATCAATTAATTCTTAAATTTGAATATGAAAAATATTTTATTATATACATCATTAATGATCTCATTTTTCTCATTTTCTCAAAAGAAGGCTTTAGTAGGGGGTACTTTAATTGATGGATATGGGAATGTTCCAATACATGACAGTGTAATATTAATAGAAGATGAAACAATTATAGAAGTTGGAACAACAAGTACCATAGAGATAAGTAGTGATTATGAAATAATTAGTACTGAAGGGATGTCTGTAATGCCAGGTCTTTGGGACATGCATGTTCATCTAATGATAAATGGTCATTCAGATTATGATTATTGGGATAAAACATATCCAAAACTATTTAAAGATGTAATTATGCCTTCATCAGCTCATCAACTTCTTATGGCGGGAGTTACAAGTGCAAGAGATTTAGGTGGTCCACTTGATGAAAGTATAGCAGTTAGAGATAAAATAAATATAGGAGAGATTCCTGGTCCAACAATGTATGTAAGTGGTCCATTTATTCAAAAAAAACCTTATCCAGGAACTGAACAATTTAGATGGGGGGTAAATGGCGAAAGGGATGCAAGAAATAAAATTAAAACTTTAGCAAATGCTGGTGTTGATGTGATCAAACTTATTGATCAAGACCAAATGACATATGAAGAATTGTCTGCAATTGTAGATGAGGCCCATATAAATAACTTGAAAGTTATTGCCCATTCTCACCGTCCTGAAGAAATTAGATTAGGACTCAGAGCAGGTATTGATAATTTTGAACATACAGGACTATCATCAGCTCCAAAATATCCAGATGATATTATAGAAATGATCAACGAGAGAACAGGGCAAATGAACATAGGTCCATTATTCTGGACACCAACTATAGAGGGACTATATAATTATACAGATATTATAAAAAGCAATGAGCATCTTGATAATGATTCATGGCATTTAGGTTTACCGGATTCAATTATAACCGATATAAAAAAATCAATTTTAAAGCCTGGTGAGCTTCCATACTTTCAATTAACACCAATTAGAAAACCAACATTAAAAACAAAGTTTAATCAACTTAGAAATTCAGGGGTTGTAATGATGATTGGAACAGATAGTGGTATTCCAATGAAATTTCACTCTCAAAGCACCTGGAATGAATTAGATGTTTGGGTTAATATTATGGATGTTGATCCTCTTGACGCAATAAAATCTGCAACATATTGGCCTTCTTTCTTTATGGGTGTTTCAGATAAAGTTGGAACAATAACTGTTGGGAAACAAGCAGATATTATAGCAGTAAAAGGAAATGTTTTGAAGTATATTTCGCTTCTTCAAAATGTAGATTTAGTTATAAAAAAAGGAGAAGTAATTAAGATATAAAAACTAGAGGTCTTTAATAATAGTAGATAATATTTTCTCTGCATGGTCTCGAGAGTTTTCAATAAACCATTTGTTGGTCTTAAGCCCTCCACAGATAACTCCAGCTAAAAATACACCTTCTATATTTGTTTTCATTGTTTTTTCATTATATGAAGGAGTTTTAAATTCATCATCTAGTATTTCTACATTTAGATTCTCTAATAAATTATAGTTTGGTTGGTATCCTGTCATTGCAAGCACAAAATCATTTTTTAATTCTAAATTTTTTTCTGGAGTTTTAACGGTTATACTTTTTTCTTTTATCTCAGTAATTTCTGAATTAAAATATGCTTGTATTTCTTTGTTGTTTATTCTATTCATAATGTCAGGTTTGACCCAATACTTTATATTTTCTCCGACTTCATTTTCTCGTATAACCATAGTAACGCTTTTTGCACCTTTTCTATATGTGTCAAGAGCAACATCTACAGCAGAATTACCAGCTCCAACAATTGCTATATCCATTTGATAATAAGGATGTGATTCATTATAATAATGCAGAACTTTATCTAGATTTTCTCCAGGAATATTTAATAAATATGGAATATCATAGAACCCTGTACAAATAACAATATTTCTTGATTCAAACTTTCCGTTTTGAGTAGTTATTGAAAATTTTTCATTTTCATTTTTCATTTTCAATACTTCATTATAGAGGCTTAAGTTTAATTCCCAACTATTAGAGACCCTTCTATAGTATTCTAAAGCTTCAGTTCTTGTTGGTTTTACATTATGAGAAATAAAAGGGATATCTCCAATCTCAAGTTTATCAGAAGTCGAAAAGAAAGTTGTATTGGTTGGATAATTAAAAATAGAATTTACAAGCATTCCTTTATCTATAATAAGATATTCAAGATTATTTTTTTTTGCTTCAATCCCGCAGGATAATCCAATTGGTCCCGCACCAATAATTATTAAATCTTTCATAATTTAAATATGAGCAAATTTATGTATTTTATGAAACTAATATTCTAATAATTGCAAGAAAGTACAATTAAAAGACATGCTTTACTTAGTAAAGATAAAAAGTATCGTTATAGTTTAAAAAGAATCTGGAATAATGATAAACCAATAGTTTTGTTTATTATGTTGAACCCTTCTTTAGCAGATAACTATAAAGATGATCCAACAATTAGAAGGCTAATAAAATTTGCTAAGTTATATGGTTATGGAGGTTTTTATGTTGGAAATTTATTTTCATATATAACGCCATATCCATCAGAGCTCTTAGATAAAGATTTAATGTTTTCTAAAAAAAATATTCATGAAATAAAAAAGATGATAGGTTTAACTAAAGATGTTGTTTATGGTTGGGGAAATTCTTTTGAAGAACCTGAATGGTTAAAACAAATCATCTCAAACCCTAAATGTTTTGGAAAGAATAAAAATAAGACACCCAAGCATCCTTTATACCTCTCATACAATAATAAACTAGTTGATTATAGATAAGATAGAGAGATCTTTTTTCCTATTTTAATTTATATAGTTTAACATTTTTTCTGAAAGCAATTTATTTCCTGCATCATTTAGATGAACGCCATCAACAGTTAGGAAATCTTGATACTCATTGTTTTTATTGTTCTCAGCAATATAATCTTTAAATATTGTTCTTAAATCCAGTAATTCAGTGTTGAATTCAGATGCAAGATTTCTGACTACTCCTGAAAATGCATCAAGTTCCTGGTCTCTTCTAATTTCTAGCTCATCTTCAAATGTTATTTTTTCACCTATAACGGTTGGAGTACATAGAATAATTTTTGCACCTTTGTTTTTTATATCAGTAATTATTTTTCTTAGACCTTTTTCATAAAAATCTATATCTGACCCTTTCCCCATATCATATGTATGCCAAACATCATTAATTCCAATATATATAAAAACAATATCAGGATTTTGAGCTAAAACATCTTCTTCATACCTAACTAATAGATCAGAAACCTTATCTCCTGATATTCCCTTTCCAATTATATTAAATTTATTAGCATCTATACTTTCTTCAATTAAATTTAGAAATCCCAGTTTCAAAGTTCTCCCTGCCTCAGTTATTGAATCGCCAAGAAAAACTACTTGTTTTTTATTTCCATTACATGAACTCATAAATATTATTATAAATAAGAATAACCACTTTTTCATCTAACTAATTTAAGAAAATATTTCACGACTTACTTATTTGTTTTTAGCTCTTGTTTTTGGATATTATAAATTACGTTTCTATCTCCTAAATATTTATTAATCTCATTGAAGTGTTCCCCTAAAAACTCTGGTGGAGATATGCCTTTTTTGTCATACTTTCCTTCTATAACTAAATTAGCAACAGCAGTACAAGTATACCCTGTTGTTCTTGCCATTGAAATTGTATTATCTTGATACTTGTCTAACAAATTATATGTGTAGCAAACTTGCTTTCCGTTTTCATCACCTGAAATTTTAATCCTCATAACTGTATAATCCTGATCTCCTTGTTTCATTTCCCACATAGGAAATAATAATTTTGAAGTTAAATCAATTGGCCTAATTTTATTTCCGTTTATCTCTAGGGGTTCATAAGAAAAATATCCGCAAGCTCTTAATACTTTTAAATACTCTATACATCCGGGATACCGCAGAGTTTTTTCAATCATATTAGGAACATGATTCATTGTTTTAATTAATGTTCGCAGTCCGTCAGAATTCCAGCTTTCTAATGTTCCTATGTTTTTAAAGTCAACAAGTTCCGCATCTGATAACGCCTCTTTTGTGACAAGCTGAGCGTTTTGTACATATCTTGCAGGACGAATATATTCCTCGATTACGTCTATGGGAGAAAAAACGGCTTGATATTCAAATGGCCATTCTCTTTTTTTAGGTAATCCGCCAACCAAACACTCATAGTCGGTAATATTCATTGTTTTGTTGTGGTGCCCAAAAATAATGTTTCCCATTCCTGGGGCTACACCGCAATCCATTATAGCAACAACATTGTTTTCTTTTGCTATTTTATCTAAGTCAAAAGGATCTTCAGAATAAAAAGAAATGTCTACAATATTTTTTTTTGCTTCAATAACTCTTTTCATTATGTTATATCCCATAAAACCTGGAAGAGCTCCCACAACTAAATCAAAATTCTTAATTAAATTCTCTAAAACATCTTTTTCTGATACGTCTGCACAAAGTTTGTTTATTTTTTCTGATTGTATTTTTTCTAAATTCTTAGTTGAAATATCTACAGATGTAACCTCATAATTTTTTGCAAGATCACTGGCCATAACACTGCCTACAAGACCTGATCCTAATACTATAATTTTTTTCATAATTTTAATCTAATATATCATAATTGTTAAAATTAAACTAAAGATATTTTAATCAAAAAAAGGGAGACAATTTCTTATCTCCCTTGTTCATGATTTATGGGTTTGAAAAAAACAGGTTACCAGTTTTGTAACCCTAAAAGTTTTTTACCTAACTCATTTAATTTGGCAGTCTGATATTTTTTTTGCTCAAATTTTCTTGGGTCTCCAGAAAATGCATATCCCTCAGGTGCAATTCTATTTTTCCAGGAATCTATTCTCCAATTTCTTAACTCTAAATTATTTTCTTCAGCTGGCATCATAGAAATATATTGAGCTGTTCTAACTTTATCACTTTTATTTTCTCTAATACCATGAGCTAAAAGACTATTAAAAATTAAAAGGTCTCCTGCCTCCATTTTAACTTTTACTGGATTGAATCCTGTAGTATCCGGTTTAAATTTATCTCTATCTTGAGGTTGGGCTAGCTTCCATGTATGAAAGTCTCTATATAATTCTGGTATACATTGAAATCCACCCATGTTTTCATCTGTTTGATCACCTAGTGCAAGAACCCCTTGAACATTAACGGGCTTTTCATCTGGATCATAGTCCCAGTGAATAAATGCATTATACTTATATCCTTCTTTGATTGGAAAATTTAAATTGGCTCTATCAATAGTTACCCAGAGTTTTTCATTTCCCCAAATATCAACAAATGAGTCATAAACTCTTTGAGTCATTCTGTTGTTCCATAGATGCTGATTGTTATAACACTCAACCATTCCAGTACCAACTAATTCTTTCATTTTCAACGTAGCTCTTGGAGTATTATACCACGTGTCAATGTTATTAGGGTCTTTTTCTTCAAATTCCCATAAAAAATCTGCAGTCTGTTTTGCCTCTTCTTTAGAAACAGCATTTTTGATTACTATATAACCATTATGAATCCAAAATTCCCAATCATCTTCACTTAAAACTCTAAGCCTCTTTCCATCAGATCGATCGTTTAATTTATTTGCACCAGTTTTTGTAGTTGATGGGTTTCCAGGTATTTCTAAATGTTTATTTTCTTTTATTTCTCGCACACATTAAAATTTTAAGTGCCTAACAGTTTCAGCATTATCTTGTAACTTATTAAGAGAATCAATGCCAATTTCGATATGTTTTTTATCAAATTGTTTTGAAGTAATCGCATCTTTTTCTAATGTCTTTACTCCTTCTGGAAACATTGGAGAATCAGAGACTAATAAAAACGCTCCAACAGGGATTTTATTATGAAATCCAACTGTAAATAGTGTAGCAGTTTCCATGTCTATAGCATAAGCTCTTGTCTTTTTAAGATAATCTTTAAAACTTTTATCATATTCCCAAACTCTTCTATTTGTAGTATATACAGTTCCTGTCCAATAATCAATCTCATGCTCACGAATTGTAGTTGATATAGCTTTTTGCAAAGAGAAAGACGGCATAGCAGGAACCTCTGGTGGGAAGTAATCATTTGAAGTACCATCCCCTCGAATAGCTCCAATTGGAAGAACAAAATCACCAATATCAATTCTCTTTTTTAAACCTCCGCATTTTCCTAAAAAAAGGGCAGCTTTAGGATTAATGGCTGATAGTAAATCCATTATAGTCGCAGCGTTTGGACTCCCCATTCCAAAATTAATTATAGTAATATTATTCGATGTTGCAGAAGGCATGTGCTTATCTTCTCCCTCTATTTTACATTTCATTATTTTGGAAAAGATTTCAACATATTTATCAAAGTTTGTAAGCAATATATACTCCCCAAAACCCTCAAGTTCAAGACCAGTATAGCGAACCAACCAATTGTCAACAATTTCAGATTTTGTTTTCATTTATCTCCCTTTTGGGTAGCCCAAAGGTACTATATTTTAACTAATTTGTTTGAAATTCAATTACTTAAAGTCTACCTCATTCCTTCGATTAAAGAATTTATAGGGACTGTCATAGTATAGAATTTGAGGTGGTTTTTTTGGAAATAATGTTATTAGAC
>Ga0209402_10004252_pt1 | contig 13173 bp, 16 predicted proteins | sample ArcticOcean_MG_C_3_FD_187437 | JGI IMG/M metagenome (GOLD analysis project Ga0209402, IMG submission 187437) | Marine microbial communities from western Arctic Ocean - ArcticOcean_MG_CB8_126 (SPAdes) (version 2) | ecosystem: Environmental > Aquatic > Marine > Oceanic | place: Arctic Ocean... | reverse complement strand
TAATTTTACAATTTATTTATTAGAAATTTTTATAGCGTTTACTATTGCTTTATAAGTTGATCTGACAGATGCAGCATAAAGTTGGTCTATTGAAACTTTTGTTTGTTTCTCAGAAGTGCTTATTCCAAAAAATAAGTCTCCATCACTTGAAGTATGTGAAGGTCGTACAGCCATAGCTAAGCCATCGTTAGCCCCCATTGATAATTTTTTACAATCTAACTTTGAAATTGAAGCGTTAGTTGCAACTATTCCAATAGTTGTATTTTCTAATCTTGTTTTTGTAGTTGTAGATTTAAGTAATAAATCAATAGTATCAAGTATTTTTCCTTTTTTATTTGGGCCAGCTAAAATTTCTGAGGTATCTGGATCATAAATAGATCCAAGGGAATTTACTGCAACTAAAGAAGAAACCATAACTCCATCATTAAAAACTATTGTATGAGAGCCTATTCCTCCTTTCATTGCATAATTAATACCGAGTATTTTTCCTACAGTACATCCTGTTCCAACACCAACATTTCCTAATATGAGTTTTTTTGTCGCATTTTTAGCTGCAATATAACCTTCAGTTAATCCAGGCTTTATTTCACTAGAACCAACAGAAAGGTCAAATATAACTGCAGAAGGGACTAATGGTATAGGGTGATAGTTTCCAAATTTCAACCCTATTTTTTCTTCTTCTAAAAACTTAACAACTCCACCTGTAGCATTTAGACCAAAAGCACTGCCTCCTGATAGAAGTATCCCGTTAATACTTTGAGCTGTCGCCATAGGGTCAAGTAATGCTATATCTCTTGTTCCAGGAGCTCCTCCTCTAATATCACAAGAAGCAACTAGAGGATTTCTAGATATTAATGCAGTACAGCCAGTTTTATTATCTAAATCCGTCCAATGCCCCACTAATATATCTTTAATATCTGTAATCATTTTTTTTTTATGTAAGAATATATGAATATATTACAAATAAATGCGTAATACACCTAAATCATAGCATAAAGTATTTTAAGGGAAACAGTATGGCTTCATCAAAATATTCAGGAATTTTAGTATTCCTGTAACTCCTTTTAATGAAGATAAAAAATAAGGGAGATCAATTATGAAAATTACTGATATAAGAACAATAGTTGTTGGAAATCCATGGAAAAATTGGGTATTTGTTATTGTAGAAACATCTGATGGTATTTCAGGGCTTGGGGAGGCCACAGGCGGCCTATCAACAATCCCAAATAAAGAAGCTGTTGAAGAAATAAAACATTTAGCTATTGGAAAAAATCCCTTGGAGATATCAAATATTGTTGATGAATTATATAAAGCAGTAATGTTAAAAATTACTCCAGCCATTTCAGCAATTGAAATTGCATGCTGGGATATATTGGGACAACATTTAAAAGTACCTATTCATCAACTATTAGGCGGAAAAGTTAGGGACAAGATAAAGGTTTACGCAAATGGTTGGTATTCTGGAGAAAGATCCCCTGAAAATTTTGGAGAGAAAGCTCAGTTTCTTTCTAATAAAGGTTATCAAGCTCTTAAGTTTGATCCATTTGGTTCAGAATATTTAAGGCTAAATAAAGAATCAGAGATCTTTACAAAAAATATTGTTAGATCTGTTAGAGATGCTGTGGGCCCAAATGTTGAGTTGATGATAGAAGGCCATAAAAGATTTAACACAGTAGAAGCAATTAAAATTGCAAACTGGCTAGATGAATTCGACGTTACTTGGTTTGAAGATCCTATAGATAATAATGATATTGATTCATTGATTCATGTTTCTAGAAATTCACCTGTAAGAATTATTGCTGGAGAGGGATTTGATAAATACAAAGATTTTACAAGATTTGTATCGTCTAATGCTACTGATATAGTCAACCCTGAAGTAATAAAAATTGGCGGAATTGGGGGGGCTGTTAAAGTTGCAAATATTTGCTCTTCTTTTGATGTTGATTTAGCTTTCCATAATGCTGAAAGCCCATTAAAAACTATGATTAACTTACAGTTATGTGGAGGAATAAAAAATATTTATATACAAGAATGTTTTGATGAGTTTAATGAAGATTGGATAGAAGAATTATTCCCTAATTATGAAAAAGTTAAAGATGGCTATTTATCTATTCCTGATAGGCCTGGATTAGGTGTTTCAATAAATGAATCAGTTGTCAAAAATCACCCTTATAATAAAAGTAATTTTTTAAGAATGTTCAAGCCAGGCTGGGAAAATAGAAAAGGGGCTAGTAAATCAGAATAAATTTAATATTGAGTCAAGATCTTTCACATGGTCAATAATAAAAATTTACACTAATCAAGACATAGTTGGTCTTGGAGAAGTAAGAGATGGAGCATCGGCTAGATATGCATTATCTTTAAAAGCAAAATTCTTGAAGAAAATCCTTGTGATATCGATTGAAGCAATAAGAGGAACATCAGAAATGATAGCTGTACAGCCAGTTTTATTTTCTTTATCTGTCCAGTGCCCTATTTTAATATCATTTATATTTGAATTCATTTGAGATAAAATCTAATAAACTATTAAAATCTAGTAAACTATATAAGAATCATGGTTTCATTTTATAAATAAATAAATGATATAGCGAATTTAATCTTAGGAGGGATAATGAAAAATACAAATTACTCAGGAATATATAGCATACCAGTTACTCCATTTAATGAAGATAAGTCAATTGATTTTAAATCTTTGAGAAATTCTATAGAATATTTTATAGATAAAAAAACAGACGGAATTTTATTGCCTGTTAATGTCTCTGAGGCATCAAAATTATCTGATACTGAAAAAAATCAAATATTAGAAGAAGCAATAAAAGTTACCGAAGGAAAAATTCCAATCATAGCTGGAGTAACAAGTTCGTCAACTGAACATGTTCTAGAACGTTCAAAATTTGCAGAACAACTTGGAATTTCATCCATTATGGCAATGCCACCTATGGGATACGCTTCTGAAAAAGACTTTTATAAATTTTATGAAGAATTATCTAATGGAATTAAAAGTGATATATGGATTCAAAATAATAAGCTTCCAGCAGGACCTACTGTTCCAAATAACATATTGATCAAAATTATAAATGAAATAGATAATGTTAGCTTCTTAAAAGAAGAGAGTGTAAACTCATCTCAAGTACATACAATTATAAAAAATAATTGTAAGGAAAACCTAAAATCTATAATGGGAGGTGCTGGAGGAAGGTTCATAATTAATGAATACAGAAGAGGTTCAAATGGTATTATGCCATCAGGACACATGCTAGAAGCTCATAGAGTTCTATGGGATAGCTTGATTTTATCCAAAGAGAATGAAGTCAATACTGATGCAATTGAAATATGGAATAAAATGTTAGAAGCTTTAAATTTTGAGTTTATGTATGGCGTCAGTGCTTATAAATACTTTTTTTGGAAAAGAGGAATTATAAGAACAAATATATCTCGTGAACCTTTTAAGAAGTTAGATGATTTTGACATGATTGAGGCAGACAGAATTTTAGATCGATTGGAACATAATTTTTTCTAATTTTTTATCCCTTTTTTCTCTATTAAATCGTAAATTTCTTTATCGTTCACTCCAATACCGTATAAGGTTGAGCTGATTATATTTCCATGTTTATATTTCCATGTAGAATTATTATTTTCAATAAATTGGTTTGCTAATCCTTCTTGAAATTCTTGTAGGAATGTCTGACTATACGATGCTGCACAAGATAAAGTAGCCGCTTGAAAAACAGATAATCCGTTGCCCATATGAATGGTAATAGGGATAGCATATTTATCACATTCTTTTTTCATATCAACAAAGCCTGTTATTCCAGTTCTACCGATATCTGGTTGAAAAATGTCTAATGCTTTGTTTTTCAACCATTCTAAAATTTGTATTTTAGATCTAAAATGCTCCCCTATAGCAATCTTAGTACCTTTTTCTTGTACTAAATCAATATGCCCTTTCAAGTCTTCTGGTTGTAACGGACATTCTAAAAATTTAACTTCTAGCTCTTCTAAAATTAACTTTAAATTCTTTGCCGTTTCATAATCACATGACCAAAGCATATCTACCATAAAATCTTTTATGTTATATGCAGATTTCTTCAATTCCTTAATTTCATTAATACATTCTGATATTTCACCATTCAAAAAAACCTTTACTCCTTGAAGGCCATCATCCATCATAGAAATTAATTTTTCTTTCCTTTTCTTTAATGAACTTTGTCTTAATCCAGATAAATAGACAGGAAAGGTATTTTGTGGACTAAAATTAATTTTCTCAAAAACTCTAAATTTGTCTCTTTTTCCTATCGCATCCCAAATAGCAATATCTATGGCCGCAATAACATCTTGCCAGTATCCTGCAAAGTAGCCTCTTCCACTTTGCAATTTATAAATAAACGAAGAAACTTCTTGTATATTTTTGAATTCTTTACCTATAACTATTTCAGATACAACTTTGTTTACTAATAAAGTAACAACTTCCGGAGCAATAGGAGTATTCGGTTCACCCCATCCTATAGTTCCATCATCAAGTTCAACCCTAATGATTACACTTTCTACATTATTTGCATAAACAGTTTGCCACCCTTTTTTCATTACGAATCTAGCTGTCTTTAAAGAATTTTGATCATTTTTATAGTTTTCCCAATAAGAAGAACTTCCTCCTAAGCTTATAGAAAATGCGCTTATATTTTTTATCTTAAATGAATTCATTGATTTTTTTTATTAAATATATTCTGAAATTATATATTCATATATTAATTTTGCTACAAAAATATTCTTTAATATAATTCAATTTTCTATATAACTGATAAAATTATAACTACTAAGGGCGATTAGCTCAGTTGGCTAGAGCACCTCGTTTACACCGATGATGCCGTCCTTTGGGTTCTCATCTCAGAATATCCTTTTTAGCGTCTATAAAATTCAGATATCCATAAATTTATCCATTATTATTCCTGACTTCCTTGATTTGACAGAATCTAAAAATGTACTAGCATTAATAATGTAAGCAGTAGGATTTGCTTGATGTTTTTCTTTAGCCACTGTTAACACTTTAATAGAATTTATGACACTGCTTCAGAAACTTCAAAAAGAAATCCTCTCAAACAAAAATAGCCATTTTCATCCAGTAGAATGAGTTATAGTCCTTCAAAAATCTTTACCATTTCTTTTTTCAACCCTCTACCCCGATATTAATAATAATAATGAGTTACAGTCCTTCAAAAAGGGTATTGATAATGATATTGATAATTTTAATTATGTAAGGAGTTACATTAATGGCGTTTAGAATTAATAAAGATTTACTTGATAGAGAAGTAAAGAAAATAAAACAGGTTATTAAAAATAATCCAAATAACCCTCTTAAAAATATGAGTGATTATTTAATTAGAAAACATGTAGAGAAAGATTTAATTAATGACCAGAGATTAAAGAATGGTTTAGAAAAGAAAAAGCTAGTAAAACCTATTTCTAAAATTATAAATACTGAAGTTATAAGAATGGGTAAAACTGAAACTGTAAAGATGAGAGTAGAAGAAGATTATTTAGAAACAACCTGTGGCTACTGTAAGAAGAAATTTAATTATCTCAAAGATAGAAAGACTAAAAGACCTAGATTATTCTGTAGCAAGTACTGTAGCAGTAACCATCACTATAAGAGTTTCATAAAGAGAAAAGCTAAAAATGAAGCTGCAGGATTGCCGGCTAATTACAAAGAAGAATTTAGTAGAAACATAAAAGAAACAATAGAAGAAAGAGTAGAATATTTCAAGAGCTTTTCTGATGAACATATAAAGCATTTACATCACAAAGTTATCAGGAAAATTGATAAGAAATATGGGGTGGGATTAGATAAAAGACTTAGTGATATTCATATGAGAGAAATGAAAGAGACTGACCCTGAGAGATATGAAAAACATATGAGTACCTTAGACGGCATAAAAAAGAATGCAGATGAAACACACTACAGAATATACGGAGAACATTTATATGAGGAGTTTGAATAAATAATGCACGAACACATAATAGTTTGTAATGGAGAAATAAATAATATGAAGAAACATCAAATACCACCAATACCAAAAGAGAATCCTAGACCTCCTAAAGCTAAGAAGCCAAAGGATGCTCCAGATGCTCCTCTTCCTCCATTACCAGAGCTTCCAAAAAACATTGATGATATGAAAGAAGAGCTCAACCAATTAGACAAAGAAATTCATATGTTGAGAAGTAAGTTAGCTGATAAATAGTTAATAACGAGGTTTACAGATTATTATAGAGATTATTGTAAATAAACATTAATTATATGGACTATTATAAACAATGCTTCATACCCGGTAGTAAAGGTATTTTGAGATTGATATTAGCTAAGTAGGTACATCGTAAAACGGAGTAGGTATTTCAAACTAATGTCAGTTCAATCTTTATATAATTATATTTACCCTTCTACCCTTCTTTAATACCAATCCATATAATATTTCTTTTTGAAATCCCCCCTGATACCTGAGAGGATTCCAATACAATAAGTTCACCCAACAGCAAATAATTTATTCTACACTCCGATAGAGAAGACAAAGGTTTATTTAGAAGAATGCACTTAGACTTCACCTCAAAAATAACTGTTGGTGAGCCGTCATAAAAGATATTCCAATAAGCTCTTATACAGCTCTAATATTAATAATATAAGAGAAAAATAGTAGGGTAAATAAGATAGAATATAACTTTTCTAATCAATTGAACAGACGTCATAAATACGTATCATTCTGTTAACACTTATGATAGGATATAGGTATAGAAAATAAAAGGATTCATATAAAAATGATAAGAATAAGTAAAGCAAAAGCAATAGACATCATAAAGACTAGTGGTAGCAGATTTATTACAGTAAAAAATATCAAGAAAAATGGTGAGGATAGAGAATATAAATCTTCAAAATATAACCTAGATATGTATGGCAATCTTAATGTACTAACTAGGGACGGCTACAGAAATATTATTCCTAGCACAATCTATTATCTAAAAGCTAATAAGCAAGAATACGCAGTAGCATAGAAAGGATTATCCAGTGAAAAGGCTAAAAGGTAGACCACACTATTACAGGAATAATCAAGGCAATTTTTATTATGTAAAATCCTTCACATTGCCAAATGGTAAATACAAGCAACTTTATGCAAAGAATTCGACTGATTGGGAGAATAAAAAAACTGCACTAATAGAAGAGCACTATAGTTCAAATAAACTAATATCCAAAGAATATTCTAAGGCTTCCTTCAAAGATATGAATGAGCCATTTTTACAGGATTCAGAAACATATAAAGTTCAAACTTACATTAGAAGAAAAAGATATTGGAAAAATCATATTCTTCCTTTTTTCAAAGATGATATTATTAGCCAATTATCCTCTCATGATGTTGACCGATTTTATAAAACTAAAGAGATAGAAGGAAATTATAGATTAGTTCTTGAAATTCATAATGTACTTAGCAGCTTCTTCAGATGGAATATTGAAAATAATTATTGTCTAAAATCCACTCCAATATCTAAAGGCACTATCAAAAGAATAAAAAGAATGGGACGCTTAGAAAAGATAGAAGAGCTATCCAATTTGTCTGCTAAAGAACTAGAATCAAAGACAAGCCTTAGTCTAGAAGAAATAAAATATATTCTTAGAGAAGTAAGAGATACTCGACAGGAGATAGTTTATCATCTTCAAATATTGCATGGTCTAAGAATATCTGAAGCTTTAGCAATGACTTATGAGAACATAGATTTGAAAGCTAATATAGTTCATGTGAGACAACAATCTCAAGCTGTTTCTCTAACACAAATTCAAGGCACAAAATATGAAAAAGAATACAAAACCTATAGCAATATAAGAAGCCTGAAAACTGAAGAATCTATGAGGACTATTTCTCTTCAACCGGCTACTAGAGAAGTAATAATTAGGGCTGCTGAAAGAAAAGGATTAATTTTCAAAACTGATGTTGGGACTGTATGTACTTATAGGAATTGGGATAAGAGACACTTCAAGCCATTAGTAAATAAATTAGGTCTAAAGCTAAGAAACACTCATGCACTTAGAGGATTCTTTGCTAGCCACCATTTCGATATGGGTACTAATCCAGTATTGATTCAAAGAATGATGGGGCATAAAGATATTCATACAACAATGAAGCATTACACTAAACCAATTATTGAGACTGCAGATAGAAACCAATACTTGATGTCAGAGTTAGCAGTTTAGTTTTTCAATTGTTTATTTTTTGTTTTCACAAATTGTTCCTTGTTTTTTTAATACTCTTATTAGTTTCTCTACTCTTACAAATGCTACTAATCCAAAAACAAATCCAATCACTGCTAAGCCTTCCATGGTGACCTTTCTTTGATTTTACTTCTTAGTTTTTTCTGTTTAATTACTTTTGTTAAGTGTAATCAATATTCCCAAAATAAATGTCATTAGAAACATACCCATCCAGCCCAAAATAGCAAGTATTTCTATATTGAATAGCATATCTAGAAAAGCCGCGACTGATGCGATAATCAATAATATACCAACAATACCTTTATATTTTTTCAATATAGTTAGAGAAGTACCTAACATGAAAAATCCCACTGACATTAATACTCCACTCATTTGGAATAGAGTAGAAGAAGCAATTATGGATGCACCAACATCATTTCCATATAATTCAGCAGCTTCAATAGCAGGAAGCCATGCACCCATCATAACAACCCATAGTGGTAAGCATAGTAAAAGGAATAGCCCACCCATCTCAGAGAAATGATTACTTATAGAATTTTTACCTTTTAATGATTTTGCTAGATAATACAGTCCTGTAAACATAAATATAGCTCCAAATATTTGAAGGATAGAGCCAATTTCAGCTTTATTTTTTTCAGCTAATACTGCAATAATTGCATCTGATGGTGATAAATCATCTGTGTTGATACTATACAAAATCCATATTCCCATAGTTAGAATCGGACCAAGTATTAGCATAATTCCAATCACTTTAGAATTCATAAATACTCCTTGTTATTTTTATAATTTTTATTATTATGAATCAATTAGACTAATTATTCAAATAAATCTAATTATTTTGATGAATATCTATGTTTATAGCTATATGGGTTACGATTTCATCAATATGAATCAATCAGACTAATTATTCAAATACATGATGTCAGAGCTAGCTACCTAAATTATTTCACTTAAAGATATACTCAAATTCAAGAGTTTGTCCATGAAACTGTTTTTTTATTTCATCATCTTTAGAAGGGTCATAATCAATAGTATGAGTGAACTCCAATATATTACTATTTTTCATTAGATTAAGGATATTGATAGATAAAGGAAATATATCCGGAAGTTTTACAATTCCAGTATTAGGAATCGGACCTGAACTACCAAAAACCAAAGGGATGGAATTATTATATTTTTCAGCATCAATTGTTATTTCATCCAAACCTTCAAATTCAATTGTAGAGTTTTGATTTGCATATATAGTATTTGATATTTTTTCCTCACCTAACGAAAGGAGCCAATCCTCCAAAAGATTAATTTTCATGGGCTTGGCTTTTGTTACAGGATTATTAGGAGATTTACCATAATCTTCTTCATCAGACTTATCTATTTCTTCAACTAAAGGAGAATTATTTTCCACTGATATTACATTTGAAGAAGATATAGATTTTGTAAGTTTTTCTAAAGCTAAAGTATTATTTTCAATGGCAGATTCTAATTTAGTTAATCTTTCTTCAAGTGATTTTAAATCATCATTTGTTGAAACCACTGGTGGTACTGAGGGTGTAGCTGAAACAGATTGAGTATTATCTCTCTCATTTACAAAAGACTCAGCTTGTGAACATGAAAGCAAAAAGATTAGAGTAAAGATTAGTATTTTTTTCATATAATCAATTATGAATCAATCTGACTAATTATTCAAATACATGATGTCAGAGTTAGCAGTTTAGCTTTTATTTTCAAAGTATTTTTCTGTTTCTTTTATCACAAACAATAAAGTAACTAATCGCTTGTCATTTTTATCTATTTTTAGCTCTTCTGCTCTTGTTTCTAATATTTCTTTATAATTCTCTAAGCCATAAGGTATGATTATTGTTCTGTCTTTGACATGCATATCATAAACCAAAGGTTCTTTTTCACCTAGCTTATCTATAAATTTTACTATGCTAAGATTTGCAAAATTAAACTGTACTTCATCTGAAGTATTTTGAGATTGTTTTTAGCAGTAAAGGGTATTTTCTAGACGGAGTAAATCTTATAAATATTTGGCTATCTCAATTAGATAATAGTAGCAGTTATAAAATATATTGCCATAAGACACATAGTTAAATTTTCTATAACTGTTAGGTTGGATAAAGGAATATTAAATGAAGACCCTAAGCATGCACAATTTACTACTTCTTTGTTTCTAAGCTTTTTGTATATTCCATAACTTTGAGGAATTAAAATTATCAAAGTTAGTATGTTAGAAAATAAAAGAAAGTATCCAGTAAGAAATAGCACTCCTAAAAACAATTCTATAAAAGGATAAATAAGGCCAAATTTAAAGATTGTTTTTGTAATAGGGTCATAATTAGCGAAAGATATGGCAAACTGTTTTATATTTTGCAATTTCAAAAATGAGAAAATTATAAAAAAATAACCCATGAGAAATCTCATTAAATCCTCTAAGGTTTTTCCATAATTAAAAAAGGTAATTAGAGAAAGTAAACAAACTAGGCTTATTGTTATAAATATTGGTTTATAAGTACTAAAGTAATCAGCAATCTTGTTTTTTTCATTTTTTAAATCATTTGAAACTGTATAGCTTCCAACAGTGCTTAAAATACTATTTAGTTGAGAAATTTTAAAGTTTTTAGTAGAAACAAGTTCCAACTTACTATCAATTAGTGTAACTATAGCTTCAGAAATGTCTTCTTCCATCTCGAGTTTGGTTTTAATTGTTGCAACACAACCATCACAAGTCATTCCATCTATTCTAAATATATTACTATTATTCATTTTTTCAAATTCATCACTTAGATTTTTAAATTAATTCAATTTTGACCATTCAGATTTTATTTCATTTGGCCAAGAGTTATAGATATAGCTTATGATTGAGTATATTTCATCATCACTTAGATTGTTTTCAAAGCCCAACATTTTTCCTTCATATTTTTCATCATAATAGTATCCACCATATTTTATTATGTTGAAAAGTAAATCTTCTGAGTGATGCCAAGTGTGACCAGTCCCATTTAAAGGTGGAGGAAGGTTCATTCCATCATTATCTTTTTCAGACATCCAATTTTTTGCCCCTTGCATATAAACTCCATGACAATTTGAACAATTTTGTTGATAAAGTGTTTTTGCTTCAGATAAATCTGCAATATTTATTCCGGCCTGAATTGTTGCTTTTTCTCTACCTTGTTCTTCAAAAGGTTCTTCAACACTTTTTATTACAGCCCAATATGATATCGCCATAACAAATAAAATTATGGTTAATGTTATATAAATGATTTTTTTTTTCTTCATAAATCAATTATGAATCAATCAGGCTAATTATTCAAATATATGATGTCAGAGTTGGCTGTGTAGCTAAATCTGATACAATTTTTTTATGGATTTAGTAGTAATAGCACAAATAATAACTGGTTCTGCAACTCTGATTGTCGCATTAGTTTTAGTTTTTCAACTGAAACAACAAAATAATCAAGTTAAATTGCAACGCATGGATTTTACTCAACAAATTAAAAATCAAATAGTTGAACGTAGAACAAATACAGTTCTTACACAAGCTACCAATCCAGATATATTTCAATTTATGCAAAATGGCAGATATGATTACTTATCCGTAAATGCTGAACATAAAACTTTTTTTCACCAAATGGTAATAACTTCTCTCGAGCTTTTACTTATGAAAAATTTCTATTCAGATGAAACTGGTTATGAAAAATCTCTTCACTTAAAAGAATATTTAGGCAGTAGCCCGGGCATAAGAAAAGCGTATAGAGACTCTACTATTAGACAGCAATTAGATAAAGAATCAGTTGATATTTTAGACGAAATTGTAAAATCTATTGATGAAGAAGTTGGTTTAGATGGAATTTTAGAAACTAAATCAACCTATCCTTATAAAAAATAGTAGAATTTTGTAAATCTAACTTATAAATGAAATGTTACCAGCTATAGGGCTCTAATTATGAATCAATCAGACTAATTATTCAAATACATGATGTCAGAGCTAGCAGTGTAATTATAACAGTTACTATAAAATTATAAGAGTTGTCATAAATTATATAAATATGTTAACTATCTCCTGAGTACATTGTGCTAGAATCTAGAGTAGTACGAATCATCATAAAAATAACTGAAAGGGTCTTAAAATGGCTTCTGGAGACAAGAAAACTACTCTTATAAGGGTATCAGTTGAAGCTAAAGCTATACTTGATAAAGGTGAAGGCTCTACTGCTACACAAATTGATAAATTATTAAGTATTAATAAGAAAAAAGTCTCAGCTAAAATCTATCAGAATCCTCAGACTCATTTATTAGACCATGCTATTTTATTAATACTGGTGCAGTACGAGAGAGAGAATCAAAAAAAGAAAGACAAATTACCTATATGGAAACTGTTTATTGAAGGTGGTACTGAGTATTACATAAGACAAAGCGTAAATGGTTATTTTAATGATAACGGTCAGCATGTAGTAACTTGGGCTGATACTTACCCAGACTTCTTTCAAGATATTAATTTAGATAAAGCAAAAACAACCTTCGGAATATCTATTCATAATCGCCTAAAGAGTTTAGATACTATGGGAATTATAGAACATTCTAATGATGGTAAATTAGCTAGATGGAAAGTGAAAAAAGAATACTTGCGTGGCGATGGATTTAAATTATTAGATAGTTATATTACTGAATGTTGGAGAACTGTACCTAGTAAAGCAAATACTGTAAATAAGTTAGATATAAAAACTTATGCACCTAATGTATTTTCTAATGAACCATTTGATTGGGCTGCAGCTGATACAAGGGAGTTATCAGAGAGGATTATGGGATTGATGATAAAGCAAATGGAGCAAGCGAACTTATTAGTTAAAACTGAGGGATTACCTAAAGGTGAGAAGATTGATTTAGTGCCTCTTCAAGATAAAGAGTTACTAAAGTATGGAATTGTT